>Ga0255430_10161_pt2 | contig 11205 bp, 13 predicted proteins | sample ANMaggSeSYBR02G3_FD_182660 | JGI IMG/M metagenome (GOLD analysis project Ga0255430, IMG submission 182660) | Sediment cell enrichment communities from methane seep in Santa Monica Basin, California, United Staets - ANME aggregate JGI... | ecosystem: Environmental > Aquatic > Marine > Cold seeps >...
TTTTAAAGTTGTCGGAACCGAAAAGGGAATAACCAGTCTCCAGATGGATATCAAAATCGATGGTGTTGACCGGGAAATCATGGGCAAGGCCCTTGAGCAGGCTAAGAATGGCAGAATTCATATTCTTGGTAAAATGGTTGAGGCCATAGAGGCACCACGTGATGGCGTTGCCGAGCATGCTCCGAAATATGTGAGCATCAAGATTAATCCTGACAAAATTCGTGATATCATTGGACCTGGTGGAAAAATTATCAGGGAAATGACCGCAGAGTTTGATTCGAAGATTGATGTTGAAGATGATGGAACCGTTAAGATCTTCAGTAACAGCAGTGAATCTTCTAAGGCTCTTGTGAGACGGATCGAAGAGATTACCGCTGTACCTGAGGTGGGCGCAATCTATGAGGGTGAAGTGAAAACCATCAAAGATTTCGGGGCATTTGTCCAAATTCTTCCAGGAACAGATGGTATGGTCCACATCTCAGAGCTTATGAATAGCCGGGTGAATAAAGTAACCGATGTTCTTAAAGAAGGGGATGTCGTCAGGGTTAAGGTCATTGAGATAGATGGTCGTGGACGGATTCGACTGAGCCGTAAGGCTGCTCTTGCAGAAGGCGAAGAATAAATCGTATTAGTTCATATATAAGGTCAAGAGCCGGTTTCCAGTGAGTTGGAAACCGGCTCTTTTGTTCCACATATTACTACAGTGAAAGAGAATGATGGAAAAGGTACGGGTTTGTTTTTCGTGGATCGATTCCGAAAAAGATAAGGATTTATCACCACCAGCATACGAAACTGTGCAGGCATCAGGAATGGATGTTGCCGCAGCTGTGAGCGAACCGTTGACACTGGAATCAGGCGCAAGGATCTTGGTACCGACCGGTTTTTCGGTGGCTATCCCTGCTGGATATGAGATACAGGTTCGGCCGCGTTCAGGGCTTGCGATAAAGTTTGGTATTACAGTCATCAATGCTCCTGGAACTATTGATGCCGATTATAGGGGAGAGATCAAGGTAGCGCTTGTGAATTTGTCAAATAAACCGTTTACCATTAATCGTGGCGACCGAATAGCACAGCTCGTTTTAGCGCCGGTTTGTCAGGCCAATTTGGAAGTTGTCGTCGAGTTGGATAAAACACAGCGAGATGATGGTGGTTTTGGCCACACAGGTATTCGCTAATGATGGCAGAGGCATATAATGAAGGTCTGTGTCCTTGGCAGTGGCAGTAAGGGAAACTGTACTTATATTGAGTCCGGTTCTACCCGGATTCTTATCGATGCAGGATTTTCGGGTAAGGAGATAGAGCGCAGGCTGGCTGCAATAGGCAGAAGCGCGGAGGGATTGACAGCAATATTTGTCACCCATGAACACCATGATCATATTTCCGGAGTCGGCGTCTTGTCAAGGCGTTATGGGCTGCCTGTTTTCATAAATAATGGTACCTATCAGGCCGCGCAACGTAAACTTGGCAAGTTGATCAAGTTGCAATCATTTACAACAGGTGAATCAGTTACTGTTAACGAGTTGCAGGTTCATCCTTTTTCCATAGTCCACGATGCGGCTGATCCGGTGGGTTTTGTTATCCGCAAGGACATGTTCTGCATTGGCTACTGTACGGATACCGGCCAGATAACCAGACTTATTAACCATCACCTTCGATCTTGCAGTACGTTGATCCTAGAGGCCAATCATGACCCGCAGATGTTGAGAGACGGGCCTTACCCAATGTCACTCAAGCAACGTATTCAGTCAAAAAACGGTCATCTTGCCAATGGTGAAGCCGTGCAGTTTGCTTCGTGTTTAGCTCAAGGAGTCCTACAAAACCTGGTCCTGGCCCATATTAGTGAGACTAATAATCACCCTGATTTGGTACTCTCTGCAGCTGAAAAAGCTTTTGTAGGGTGCAAAAATCTGGAAGTACATCTTGCCCGTCAGGATCTCCCCGGCCCATTGATTAGTGTAAAAAAGCAGAGTCCTGACAACATCTTGCCACTATCCCCGGGGGTGAAAACGTTGGTGGATTGATTTTAATCTGTCTGTATCAATATGGGTGTAAATTTGGGTGGACACAATATCTGCATGACCAAGCATCATTTGCACAGACCGAAGGTCTGCCCCTCCGCTCAGGAGGTGGGTTGCAAATGAATGGCGAAGCATGTGCGGGCTGATATCTTTTTTAATTCCTTTTGCTCTGGCCGCTTCACGAAGAATTTGCCAAAATCTGTTTCTTGTCATTGCCTTGCCTCGATTGGAGAGGAAGAGCATATTATTGGTACGGTTTTTTACCATTGCTGGACGAGCACGTTCCATATATTCCTGTATACAAAGAGCTGTTTTTGTATCAAAAGGGATTATCCTTTCTTTGTTGCCCTTGCCAAGTATCCGCAAATGACAAGTGGTCAGGTTGCACCCTTTTAAGGGAATAGAAACCAGTTCTGTCACCCTGACCCCTGTTGCATATAGAAGGTGGATCATGGTCCAGTTGCGTAGGTTGAGAGGAGTTGACAGAGGTGGACGGGTGAGCAGTAGATCAATTTCCTCTAAGTGCAAAGCCTTGGGCAGGTTACGTCCGAGTTTTGGTGAATCGAGCTCAATGAGAGGGTTTTCTACAATAATTCCTTGTGCCACTAGATAGGAAAAAAAAGCGCGGAGTGCTGCAAGTCGTCGTGCACTGGAACGTGGACTGTGTTTTTTACTATGGCAATGTGTAAAGAAAAGCTGAATATCCTTTTTTTTTACCGCAGTACAGGTGCTAACATGTTGTTTGGCAAGAACGGATAAAAAGAACTGGAGATCAGAGCGGTATGCCTCAATTGTATTATGAGCTAACCTGCGCTGAACTGTGAGGTACTGCAGAAAAAGTTCGAGATGAGGGAGTAGTTCGACTGATTTTTGGTGAATGGTATATTTTCAAACAAAAATGTCCTGGCTTTTGACCAGGACATTTTTGTTTAACCTCGATTTTTCATCCGGTTAAACTTACGAAGTTTCCGTAGTGCTTCGGCAGCTTTGCGGCGTTTTTTAACGCTGGGTTTTTCATAAAATTCACGTCGCTTCAGCTCTCGCTTGATACCGTCAATTTGCAGTTTTTTCTTCAATTGCCGAATTGCGTACTCAAGGTCACCTTTGACTTCTACTTCGATCATGATTGAATCACATCCTTGTTATAGTGCTATTATTATAGGTTGAAAAAGTATTAAGTAGGGGAACGTACTTAATATGAATAAGCGTGTCAATAAAATTGCACCAAAGTCCGGTGACTTTTGCACGATACCTTCTCTCTTTTTCTGGAACTTTGAGTCTATAGTCCGCTGGTAACTATTCAGCAGCACCCCACGGAGTCTGCGCTTACCTCTGCGCACGATCAGGCAAGAAAATAGAGCATTACTATAGTTATCCAGCCTGCTTGTACGCATCTGGAGCACTGCTGAATAGTTACGTCCACTGTGCTGCTGAAAAGCAGAACTGTTAAGATAACTGAGGGATAATGCATTTTTTATCCAACATGGTAGAGTGTGGAAATTATCTAACAGCAAGGAGGTGATTATGGCAAAGATTCGATTGGCGCTTATTGCCGGTGGTAAGTCAGATGAGCGTGAAGTCTCATTAAACGGTGCTGCAGGAGTTGAAAAAGAGTTGGATGTTAACAAGTATGATGTGGTTCGCTATGACCCCGCAACTGACCTTGAAGCCATCGCTCGTGATGCTGAAAATATTGATGTTGCATTTGTACTGCTTCATGGCCTCTTTGGTGAGGATGGTACCATACAGGGTTTTTTGGACCTACTAGACATACCTTATCAGGGCGCAGGTGTCCTCGGTAGCGCTTTGGCCATGAATAAAAATCTGGCTAAAATATTATATCGGCTCAATGGTTTGCTTGTTGCTGACTGGGTAATGGCCGAAAGGGAGGACATTGAAGCCCCGCAACGAATTTTCGAGCAACTGAATTTGCCGTATGTTGTAAAACCGGTAAAGCAGGGGTCCTCTATCGGTATGACCATAGTGAGAGAAAAAGAAGCCCTTTCTGAAGCCTTGGACCTGGCCTTCAAGCACGATGATGAGGTTATGGTTGAGGAGTATATTAAAGGCAGGGAAATTACTGTTGGTGTGATTGGTAATGAGGAACTCTCAGCACTGCCCCTTGTGGAAATTATCCCGGATAGCCGGTTTGATTTTTTTGACTATGAGGCCAAGTATATGGCCGGAGCAAGTGAAGAAATATGTCCGGCAGAGGTGAGTGAGGAAATACGCGATAAAGCACAGGCATATGCCATTGCAGCCCACCGTACCTTGCAGCTTCGTGGCTACAGTCGTACAGATATGATTGTCAACGAAAGCGGAATTTTCGTGCTCGAAACCAATACTATCCCAGGGATGACCCCGACAAGTCTCTTGCCGCAGGCTGCTGCCAAGGGTGGGTTGCCGTTCCCTCTACTTTTAGACAAATTGATTGAGCTTGCTATGGAAGGCCAGCGGTAAAAGGAGCGCCAGCCTTTTATTCAAGAAACCCTAACGTTGGATGAACTGTTATACTTTATGAGAGAAAATGGTTCTCAAAATAAGGTGTGAGCACTTTGGGGATGGCTACAGAGCCATCCTCCTGCTGGTAGTTTTCTAGGATTGCCAGCAGAGTTCGTCCAACTGCCAGCCCGGATCCATTCAAGGTGTGGACCAGGCGGCTTTTTTTCTTCCCTTCAGGACGATACCGAATCCCGGCTCTTCTGGCTTGGAAATCAAGGAAATTAGAGCAGGACGAGATTTCTCGATACGTATTCTGTCCTGGCAGCCACACCTCGATATCATAAGTCTTGGTGGCTGAGAAGCCAAGGTCACCAGTACAGAGATTGACTACTCTATATGGTAACTGTAACAGTTGGAGTACTGTTTCTGCTTCTTCAAGGAGACGTTCATGCTCCTGCTTCGATTGTTCTGGAGTTGTAAATTTAACAAGTTCCACTTTTTCAAACTGGTGTTGGCGGATAAGTCCCCGGGTATCCTTGCCGTATGAACCTGCTTCTGAGCGGAAACAAGGGGTATAGGCTGTATAGTAAATGGGGAGTTGGTCTTCACGCAGGGTCTCGCCCGCATGGATATTGGTAACAGGCACCTCGGCTGTGGGAATAAGCCACAGATCCCAGTCTTCAATCTTGAACAGATCTTCTTTGAATTTAGGCAGCTGACCAGTACCTGTCATGGTGGCTGAATTCACCATAAAGGGAGGTAGCACTTCCGTGTAACCATGTTTTTGGGTATGCAGATCAAGGAAAAAATTCACCAGAGCACGGGAAAGACGGGAGCCGAAACCTTTGAGCAGCGAGAAGCGTGCTCCGGCTAGCTTCGCTGAGGTCTCAAAGTCAAGGATGTCGAGATTCTCACCAATCTCCCAATGTGGTTTAGGGGTATAGGAAAAAGAAGGAATCTCTCCCCATTTTTTTATTTCCACATTGTCGCTGTCATCGTGTCCCTGGGGAACATTATCGTCACACAGGTTGGGAATGGAAAGAACGATATCATTTAATTGAGCTTCAATTTCAGCAAGATCGCTGTCAAACGCTTTGATTTGGTCACCGACTTCTCGCATTTCCAGGATAAGTGGTTCTGCTTTATCATGTTCTCCTGCCTGTTTCAGCGGTGCGATTTCTTTGGAGACAGTGTTGCGTCTATTTTTCAAGGTTTCCACTTGACCGAGGAGCGAAAGTCGTTGATTGTCTAGCTCCGAAAAATGTTCGAAGAGAGATGGCGCTACCCCTCGGAGGATACTTTTTTCGCGGACAAGCTGCAGATTCTCTCTGATAAACCGTAATTCTAGCATGGGAATACACTGTGCAGGAGTTAATGAATGAATACGTATGTTGAAAAACAACCTCTTTTCTTATCATGGCTTTTCTGTAAACGCAACGGCAATGAGGCCGGATACAGGCAAAGACAGATTACTTGTTTTTTTGAGGTTGTTTTTGTTCAGACCGTGACGCACATTTGAGCATCTTTTGAAGTAACTCTTTAGCGAACAACAAATAACCTCGCCTTACCCTCGATCTGTAACTGTTCAGGAGTGCTCCATATGCGTACAAGCAGGCTGGATAACTATAGTAAGGCTATGTTTTCCTGTCTGATGGTGCGCAGGTGGAGTGCTGCTGAGCAGTTACCTTTTGAAAAAGAGTGGCAGGGGTTGGCTGACACCGGCAAAACCTTTTGCAGCGTTACATTAGATTGCCATAATGGTTTTGGTCTGCTATTTTCTGCAGGTAATTGTTTGATGGCGTTGTGGCATTTTTCATGGCATACGATGTAACTATATATGCCTTCGTACCATGAAAACACCTCTCCGCTGAGTCTGCGCTCCCCGCGTCTACGCTACCTGGAGTCTGCGCTTACCTGTATACCTGTATTTTACTTAGCCATCTTTTAGAGTGTGATGGACTCTTTATGAGTCCATCATTTTTTGAAAGCCACTTTTACTACGATCCTATATTGGGAATTTCATATTGTGAAAGTTAGCAAGAACCTCATAGTTTTTCTCTCGGAATTAAGAAAGTCGATCAAATTGTTGGGCATAAGTCTGCTGGTCATGACTGGATGCATTTTTGCACTTTCCAGTGGGTTGATTTCCCTGTTTCAACAACACCTGGATGAACAACTGTATTTTTTTTCGGTGGCCGGACCCTTTCTTGCGCATGTTAAGGTCTCTTTTTTTGGGGCACTCTATGTATTGATGCCTTTGTTGACCTATGTTTTTTGGAAAGCCATGGGCAAGCCTTTCAAGGTTACTGGCAAGCGTCTTTTCTGGTTTGTGGCAACAACCTGCCTTCTCTTTTACGCTGGAACCATTTTTTGTTTTCTGGTCACCTTGCCGTTTGGGGTCCAATTTTTGTTGAGTTTTCAGTCTGAGGATATGCGGGCAGTCATCTCCATCGGTCGTTTTGTCAGTTTTATCACATTGTTTATTCTGGCATTTGGGGTTATTTTTGAATTGCCGGTATTTATGATTTTTAGTGCCCAGGTTGGTGTCTTTACTCGTCGGACATTCGAGAAAAACAGGCGATTTGCAGTGCTTGGTATTGCCATTCTTTCAGCACTGCTTACCCCTACGCCTGATATCGTGAATATGGCTTTGATGGGCGGGCCGTTGTACTTACTCTATGAAGCTGGAATTCTGTTAATAAGGATTTTCAGGCTGGAGAAAGCACAAGACAGTGCAGCTTTAGTAGCTGGGGAAGCAAAGATAACAGAGGAAAACCAGAAATAATACTGGGCCTGATGGGTTTAAGTGAATTCGAGAACTTTTATCCCGTGCTGCATGAGCAAGGCTGCCGTCACTCCGGCATTGTCATTGATGGCACAGGATGGACTGCGAGATTTCAGGTAACAGGTCGTAATATCCTGGGCCTGGGCAATGGAGAGAACCAGCTCTGCCCCGTGGATAAAATTCGAGGTAACATCATTATTGTTACAATCCTGAACTGTTGCCGTACCCTTAAGGACATCAAATCCATTGCCGCCAATAATTGAAGCGGCAGCTCTAGGTGTTGGTAATCCTCCCAGTTGCTCTGGGCATACCGGTATCCAGAGAGTCTTTTTCAGGCAATGCATGCAGGACAGGCTTTTTTTACTTTTTCCGTCGTATCGTGTTGGGAGCCCTGTAAGGCAGGCGCTGACAAGGAATTTTTCAACGTAATTATTCATGGTACTTTTTTCAGGGTTACTGGTAGGAATGTTTAAGTATGGCAGAGCGAAGAGATTTTCAGCAGGTACAGCGTAACAAGAAGATGCTGTGGCGCATCTGTTTGCTTGTTGTCACGTTTGGCCTGCTCCTGCTCCTTTTCATGCCGGGAAGAGGGTTCCTGCACTACTATAAGCTGCAGCGGAATGTACAAACTTTAACCCAAGCCAATGTTCGCTTACAAGAGGCCAATGCCACCCTTACTGGAGAAATACATCGGTTGAAAACCGATGATGCCTGTATTGAAAATTTGGCCAGAAAAAAACATGGAATGTTGAAAAGAAATGAGGAAGTATATGATTTTAATCGATATAAAAAAAAGGAATAAATGTTTCTTCCCCATTTCTGTTGAGCTCGACAGCTGCAGGTAATCGGTGCAGCCTTCACCAGCCGGCTTTTTAATTTTATGGACCACACGGGCCCATACCTTTTACGCTCAGGAAAAACCGGATGTTGACGAGCATCCAGGTGACGCGGAACCAAGAGAGGCTGGCGCAGAAGAGCCTATGCGAACGCTTGAAGCAGACATGTTTTTTACGACATCCGTACTTTGGCATTTTGGGCATTTGACACTTTCTGTCTGTTGCGACTGGGTCGTTAATACTTCAAACTGGTGCTTACAGTCCTTGCATTCATATTCATAAATAGGCATTTTTTACCTTTGGTAGAGATGTATGGGGTTAGGAGTTGTCCGAAAATAACTTGAACATCTCGCATCGCATCTTCAGGTCATATTTGGCTGATCTTCAATCACAAAGTCCTCAACGTAGCACAACTACGCCTGCTGCTTTGTTCAATTAGATCACCCCAAATCTAACCTAAATATGAGCGCGATATTGTCCAGCTTATTTGCGGACAGCTCCTTAGCTTGCATTGATGAGATCCGTTTACGTAGTCAGTGCGTAGCAACTGCAACCCGTGGTGACTGTGTCAACATGACAAACTAGAGTTCAGAGATATACGGTTCAAGAGGAACAGTAAACACAGGAGTGGATTTTGTCAGCCAAAAATAAAGAATCAGGAGAGGCGTTTCATTCGCCAGGACAGCATCCAGATGCTCGCAGTATTGTCAGGTTGGGCAATGAACTGCGTCGACTACTTCTGTTTCACCAGCAGATAGGGATTGGGGCCTATCCCATGTTAGAAGGGCTCAAAAACTCCAGGTTGCGATGTCATCGTTCTTCTCCTTCTATGCCTGCTTTACCGGGACGTAAGAAAGCGAAGAAGCCGACTGCTGCTGGCAAGGTGTCTGTGTCGGCACAAAAAGGCATGGATGTCAAAGCTGTAAAAGAGATTTTTCAGCGCATTGCTGACTGCGCTCAATGTTCCTTGAGCGAAGGTGCGGCATTGAGTCTGCCAGCGAGGCTTCCTGAGAAGGTGCGGCTCATGATTATCGGTGACTACTGCCTGGATACGAGCAAGGAGGAATCAGTTTGCTTCTTTGGCAGAGCAGAAGATGAGATGCTTGCAAAAATGATAGGTGCTCTGGGGCTGAAACAGGAAGAGGTTTATATTACAAATTGCATTAAATGCTGCTGCAGCGATGGTAATATTCCTGGCGAGGAGCAACTGCAACAGTGCCAGTCGTATCTTGCACGTGAGATTGCGGCTATAAAACCTTCTGTTATCTGTGCCATGGGGGACTTAAGCGCTAAAGCCGTTCTTGGCAAAAACGAACCAGTTGTCCGCTTGCGCGGAACATTTCGTCGATATCGCTACTACGAAGAACATCCAGTGGAAGTGATGGTCACCTTTCATCCCCGTTTTCTTCTTGCCCATGAAGAGATGAAACGCGCAACCTGGAATGATCTTCAGTTGATTCAAAAACGTTTTTTGATGAGAAATATGAGAAGTTCGGACTAACCTTCTTGCTTCATCGCTACCAGACCACGCTTTCCCAGTTCTTTGAGAAAGCTGGTTACTGAAATTTCCGATTCACGATTGTCGAGTTGATGCTGGCGTTGGAAATTTGTAGCTATGTCACGGACACTCCGTTGGCCGTCAATTAATTGCCATACAGAACTTCCCATTTGGTCAAGCTGGAGCTTTCTGCGTATCTTGCTAGTGTCCTTTCCTGTAATCCGCTTGATCAATGTATGGAAAAAGGGTTTTATCTCCACTGGGTAGGTAAGGAGTAATCCCTCCTGTTTTTTTTCTGCTTTAGCGCCTGGATTTTGCAACGGAATACATTTTAGAGCCTCTTTCCTGCTGAGTGGCTGCGGCGTCTTATTGTGATTAGTCAACATTGTTGAAGGCGTAAGGTCGGTAGTTGTCGATAATGTATTGTGTTTTTTCAGGTGCGAGGGGCTTGTTTCCTTCTATGAGTACTCCAAGAATGATATTGGTGTCAATGTGGCGGGAGAGGTGTAAATCTGTGTATCGTGGTTTCCGTGCTAGGAATGCCCGCAATTTTTGCCAGCCGCTGCTCCTGTAAGACCACTTAGCGATATGGGAAGTGGCGACTCTAACAGACTGTGCTGGACCTGCCAAGTGTGCTCCAAAATCGATGAGTGTCTTTGAGCGCAGTAACTCAGCTGCCGGCTTGAAACGGAGTAAGACCAGTCGCTGTCGGTCAAGAGAAAAGACAATGGAATACTTACCTGGATAAAACTCGTGGTTTTCCAGCATAGCACCGGAAGGCAGTGAAGCTTGGATGTCAAAAATAGCCCATGGGATCAGGTCGTTATGGGTATGGTTTGTTAAGGTTTGCAGGAGGTGGATAAGCGTGGGCAGTTCACTGTCCTGGCAGCAGTGAAAGCGGAGGATGATAACCAGACGCGAAGTTGCATGGTAGAGCAAAATGCCGTGATGGTGTTTATTCTTACTCCATTTAAATCCAGAGGGCTGATATGGATCGAGATGCATTGTATATACGTTCGGTAGTTCCCAAGGGGTATAGGAAAGGTTCTTATCTCCTTTGCTTAACTGTTTGAGGATGGCAGATGGTGAAAACCGACCCTGAACAGGTTGCCATTTAATCTCAAAGGCAGGTTTGTCGTTTTTTTCAAAAAAAAGATAGTTTTTGAATATGACAGTGGCATGCCAGTTTCCAGGAACGTCAAAAGACATACCGTTCCATGCGATTTTTTTGTAATTACATGATGTGACAGGCATTGCAGGATAGAAGTGGTGGCTATGGGAGAAACCGTTTAGGATTAACGAGGTATAGGTACATGGCCTTTGCGAATTGTAATGGGTTAGCGGGGAATAAATGACTCCTCATGCTGTTCCTCCGGGATAGATGAGTCTATTGGTCTGCTGTTGCACATTTTATTAAAACATAAACGTTCGGCATTAATCCGGTCAGGCATTGACAATTTAACCATGCTTCCCAGTGTTTCATCGAGATTTTTTTTATTATATTGCAACGTCAAAGAAATGCGTTCCCCTGCCTTATCCGTAAAGAACCATTTCCATGCCATGAGAATGCCGAAAGAATCACCAGTGTATTTTGCAGGTTCTCCCAGTTGTTGTTTGTATTTTTGG
>Ga0255430_10177_pt1 | contig 11129 bp, 11 predicted proteins | sample ANMaggSeSYBR02G3_FD_182660 | JGI IMG/M metagenome (GOLD analysis project Ga0255430, IMG submission 182660) | Sediment cell enrichment communities from methane seep in Santa Monica Basin, California, United Staets - ANME aggregate JGI... | ecosystem: Environmental > Aquatic > Marine > Cold seeps >...
TGATATTTACGGGAAATTGCTCACTCGTTCGCATTTTCTAATCCCAGAGGGAAGTATAATCTTTCCTATACGTTAAAAAAAAGGCAGCAAAAGCGAATTTTTAAATACAATTCGAGATTTTACATACTAAAAAAGGGGTCAATCAATTTAAAATTTCGTAGACAATACGGTCTATCTGCGCTTTAAATTAAAAAAAGAGGATGAAAATTTACACTCATAGTAATTATTGGACAACCTCAAAAGGAAATAAAAATGGCAATTAAGAAAAGTGAATTATACAGCTCCCTTTGGAAAAGTTGTGACGAGCTTAGAGGCGGAATGGATGCCTCGCAATACAAAGACTATGTCTTGGTCTTGTTGTTTATAAAATATGTATCAGATAAATACGCAGGTGAAAAGTATGCTCCAATTGCTATTCCTGAAGGTGGCAGCTTTCTGGATATGGTTGCCCTGAAAGGAAATGGTTGACAGGCTCTCGAATCTCGTGGGCATATTTCAAAATGAAAGCCTTGATTTTAGCAAGAACAAAGCAGACGGTGATGATATCCTGGGCGATGCTTATGAATACCTGATGAGGCATTTTGCTACTGAATCAGGTAAAAGCAAAGGACAATTCTATACACCATCTGAAGTATCGCGAATAATGGCAAGGGTAATTGGCGTTGATCAAGCCAAAAGCCAGACCCAAACTATTTACGATCCTACCTGTGGCAGTGGGTCATTGTTGCTAAAAGCTGCTGATGAAACGCATCAAGGTGTTACTATTTATGGACAGGAAATGGACAATGCCACGACTGCTTTAGCTAAAATGAATATGATATTGCACAATAACCCGACGGCTGAGATCTGGAATGATAACACTCTTTCAACACCTTATTTCAAGAATCCGGACGGGACACTGAAAACCTTTGATTTTGCAGTTGCCAATCCTCCATTTTCTACAAAAGCGTGGAGCAATGGCTTTGATCCGTTTAATGACCTATATGAACGCTTCAAGGGTTATGGAATACCACCAGCCAAGAATGGTGATTATGCTTTTTTGTTACACCTCATTCGGTCACTGAAAAGCAATGGTAAAGGAGCAATAATCCTGCCGCACGGCGTGCTCTTTCGTGGCAATGCCGAGGCTGAAATACGTGAAAATATAATCCGCAGAGGATTTATTAAAGGCATTATCGGCTTGCCTGCAAACCTTTTTTATGGTACGGGTATCCCTGCCTGTATCATTGTGATCGACAAAGAAAATGCCGAGAGCCGCAAAGGTATTTTTATGATGGATGCGGGCAAGGGTTTTATGAAAGATGGAAATAAAAACCGTTTGCGTGAGCAGGATATCCACAAGATAGTAGATGTATTCAATAAACAGGCAGAAGTCCCAAAATACTCCCGTATGGTATCTGTGGAGGAGATCGAGCGGAACGAGTATAACCTGAACATCCCCCGTTATATTGATAGCCAGGAAGCCGAGGACATACAGGATATTGAGGCGCATTTGCTAGGTGATATTCCAACGCAGGATATTGATGATCTGGATAACTACTGGCAGGTGTGCCCCACACTGAAAAATGCGCTGTTTACCATAAGCCCAAGGAAAGAGTATGTTACGCTAAAAATACCACAGGAAGAGATCAAGCATACCATTTTTTCGCACCCTGAATTTGCAGACTATACCCAGGAGATAGATACAGCTTTTAAAACGTGGAAAGATGAATGGATACCTATGCTGAAAACTCTGGATGTTGATGCCAAACCAAAAGAAGTGATACTCAACTTATCGGAATCCATACTCGCATCATTTGCAGATAAAGACCTGATCGACCAATATGATATCTATCAGCATCTTATGACCTACTGGATGGAGACAATGCAGGACGATGTTTACCTGATCGCTGGTGGTGGCTGGAAAGCGGAATTATCACGTGTTAATGGAAAGAAGGATGAATGGGATAGTGAACTGGCGCCCAAGCAATTGGTGATCAACCGGTATTTTACTGATGAGAAAAAAGCTATTGAGCAACTGGAAGCTGATCGTGATGGTATTAGCCGCCAGATAGAGGAAATGGAGGAAGAGCACAGTGGCGAAGAGGGTTTGCTGGAGGAAGTTAAATCTGACAAGGGCAAGATCAGTAAAGGTACTGTGCAAAAGCGTATTAAAGTGATTAAGAACGATGCGGTTGCTGATGATTTCGAAGAACTGAATGTGTTAGAGGCCTATTTGAGGTTGATCGATAAAGAGGCAATGGCAAAGAAACAAATTAAAGATGTCCAGAAGGCACTGGATCTTAAGGTGATCGATCGGTACAAAGTGCTGACACAAGATGAGATCAAAAGTCTTGTTGTAGACGATAAGTGGATGGCTGCCATCAGTGGGGATGTGAAGTCCGAGATGGAGCGAATTTCCCAGCGTCTTGCAAGGCGCATTAAGGAACTGGCAGAACGTTATGATTTGCCAATGCCTGTGATGAATGCACAAGTGGATGAACTGGAGATGAAAGTGAATAGGCATTTGGAGAAGATGGGATTTGATTTTTGATCATCAAATGAAGGAATAGCAGTTATGTTAAAAGATAAAAAATCAACAATCGAAGTGCATGGGACAGCTATTACTATCATTTCACATAAAGAAGATGATTTTATATCGTTTACTGATATGGGCGGATTTCCGTCAAGAAATCTCAAATATATGCGAAAAAACGCACAAGAAAGGTCTGATAGAGAAATTGTGCAACGCACCGTTGCACAAATTCCGTGGCGTAGCAATTTAACACTTCTGGAAAAGATGGGTGTGCATTGAATTGAATAAAATACAAACCGATATGGAGTATAAGAAGTGGCTTGCTGAACTCAAAAATAAAGTACGAACAATTCAAATAAAGGCAGCCATTGCTGTTAATAATGAATTGTTGACATTTTACTGGGAACTTGGTGCTGATATTGTGCAAAGGCAATCCACTACCAACTGGGGTGATAATTTTTTGAGTCAGCTCAGTGCTGATTTGATGAATGAATTTCCGGATGTGAAAGGATTTTCTGTCAGGAACCTGAAATATATACGGCAATGGTATCTTTTTTATTGCTCTGATTTGCAAACAGGAAGCTCTGCAATTGGGCAACAGCTTGTTGCCCATTCGCAAATTATCCAAATCCCATGGGGACATAATATTGTAGTCATCACCAAAATTAAAAATGTAGATGAAGCGATTTTTTATGTCCAAAAAACAATTCAAAATAATTGGTCACGGGCGGTACTGACACATCATATCGAAAGCGGCTTGTATTTACGTGAAGGTAAGGCGATTACTAACTTTAAAGCAACATTGCCGACCCCGCAATCTGATCTGGCACGACAAACATTAAAAGATCCTTACAAATTTGATTTCCTTAATCTACGGGAAAAACACGATGAGAGAGAACTGGAAGATGCTCTTATAGATCATGTAACTAAATTTTTATTAGAACTTGGGGCAGGTTTCTCTTATATTGGTCGACAGTATAAACTTGAAATAAACACAGATGAATTTTTTATTGATTTGTTATTTTACCATGTCCGATTGCATTGTTATGTGGTAATTGAACTCAAGACTATGAAGTTTAAACCGGAGTTCGCAGGGAAACTTAATTTTTATATCTCTGCAGTTGATGGTATTTTAAAAACAGAAACTGATAACCCAAGTATCGGCATTCTTATTTGTAAATCGAAGAATGATATGGTAGTGGAATATGCTTTGAAGGACATACACAAGCCTATTGGAGTGAACGAATATATCATTACCAAAAACCTGCCTGAAAACCTTAGATCCAGCCTGCCCAGCATTGAGGAGCTTGAAGCAGAACTAAGCGGGAAATAATATATTTTGGATGAAAAGTATTTGCAGATAAAAATGAGAGGTGGAATAGATGAACGTTTTACTGTCAATTAAACCGAAATATGCGAATCAAATCCTAAAGGGAAATAAAAGATATGAATTCCGCAAATCGGTGTTCAAGAACCGCGATTTAGATATGGTTTATATTTATTCCTCTTCCCCTGTAAAAAAAATTGTAGGCGCATTTTCGATAAAAAATATAATTGAAAAAAATCCTGAACAGTTGTGGGGTGAATGCAAGGACTTTTCAGGAATCGATGAGGGAGATTTTTTCGATTATTTTAGAGGGAAGGAGAAGGGCTTTGCCATTGAGATTGGAGAAGTCAAAGCATTTGATCCCATTAACCCAAAAGACGTCATTCCTGATTTTGTGCCACCTCAATCTTTCTGTTATACTGATAAACACTGGGCAGGTGTGATATGAATTGATAATGAAAATACTAGAATTGTGGTAATTACTCAGCTTCAGTGATCAAAATGACTCCATCTGCGTTCATCTTTTTAAAGAATATAGGGTGTGAAGCGATCAGGCTAAGCGAATTTGGCAGGGTAAAATCAAAGGAGAGGGATATCTTTGATTACGCATAAATCCGTATGAGGGAACTACTAATTGGCAAAGATTAATCGATTTAAATGCAAGATACGAAGTGATTAGATATGAAAATGAATGAGCTGAAAATTGATGACTCTGTCAAGGTAAAGAGCGGAATACTTTGTCCTGATCTAGAGGATTTATGCATAGGGGGATGGCAGGGTAGAATTTCAGAAATAACAGAGGCCGATGACGGCACTGCTATTGTTCGCATTGAATGGGATTCTATTACTTTAAAAAATATGCCTGATTGTTACATTGATCAAAGTGAAGAAGAGGATCTAGACTGTTCAGCAATGTATCTTGAACCTGATGATGTTGAATTGACCGAATCCAGAGATAAAAAGGAAGATGCAGCAGAAACGCTAAAAGCAATTTTCAAAGCTTACAGGTGGGACTGGTTAGGTGAAGAAGGTAAGCGAATTCAGAATGTACTTTTTCATGTTGATGAAAACGATGAGATGAAAGTTTTAGAAGTATGGGAGAAATATCTTGAAAAAACATTGAGTTATCCTTTCGATGCCATTATTACAGAGGGATCGAGTGGGGGGCATCTGAAACAAGGGGATAAGCTCAGCGTAAAGAGAATTTCTTTGGTAGAAGATTTTCATGGCATAATTGTTGAATTGAGGCTGAAACGCAATAAATACGATTATCCTCTGTGCAACATGGAAGTTATTAACCGCAAATCATCAAACTACCAACTTGTAAGCGATTACTGCACCTGGTTTTGGAATCGATAATTAGAGGTCAAACATATGGATGAAGAATTTTTTGAAATTGTCAGTGAACATTGGGGCCAGATTCTCAATTTATATAAGAAAATCGAAGATAAAAAACCAATTATGCTTATCGATATTCAGGAACAAAAACTATATGCTTATCCGTATCTCGATTATAAATCATCATTAACTGAAAGATCACAGGCTATGCTTGAAAAAGAATATGAGGCTGCTCTATTAAATAATAAGGTAGTTGTTTTTGTGCAAGATAATGAAAATAAACAGCTTTGGTCACAAAATTTTGATTTGGAATAGTTAGAGATATGTTTGAGATTCTCATCTGAAGCAAATGGAGTTTGCATGGAATTAATGAATAATGAACTGACCCGCGCCCACCCTGAAAACCTTAAATCCAGCCTGCCCAGCATTGAGGAGCCTGAAGCAGAACTGGGCGGGATACATCAGGAGGTAAGCGGCGATGAGTGATGTACTGGAAGGGTATAGGATGAGCGAGGTGGGTGTAATTCCTGAGGATTGGGAGGTGAAGACGTTTGGGGATGTGATGACAGGTTTTTCAAGTGGTGCAACACCCTATAGAGGCAGACCAGAATATTACAAAGGGAATATAAGATGGATTACAAGTGGTGAACTCAATTATAATGTCATTACTGACACCATCGAGAAAATCACAGAAAATGCAGTAAGAAATACAAATCTCAAAATACATCCAAAAGGAACATTCCTAATGGCAATCACCGGGCTTGAAGCTGAAGGTACAAGAGGAAGTTGTGGGATCGTTGGTGCTGAGGCTACCACCAACCAGTCTTGTATGGCTCTTTTTCCAACAAAAGAATTGTTAATGGAATATCTTTTTCATTACTATGTAAATTATGGTAATTCTTTAGCATTAGAATATTGTCAAGGTACAAAACAACAAAGTTATACTGCTAAAATTGTAAAAATACTCCCAATAATAGTTCCTCCAACAATAGAAGAACAGCAAGCCATCGCCTCCGCCTTAAGCGATGTGGATGTACTCATTACCGCACTGGAGCAGCTCATCACCAAAAAGCGCAACATCAAACAGGGCGCCATGCAGCAGCTTCTCACGGGTGAGAAACGCCTGCCGGGGTTTGGTGGGGAGTGGGAAGTGAAGGAATTAAAAACAGTTGTTAAAGATTTTATTGTTCCAATGCGTGATAAGCCGAAGTCATTTAAAGGCGATATACCATGGTGTAGAATCGAAGATTTTGATGGTAAATATTTAATGGGCACTAAATCTGGACAATATGTCAATGATGGAATTGTGAAAGAGATGAATCTAAAAATTCACCCCATCGGTACACTATTGGTGTCTTGCAGTGCAAATCTAGGAAGGTGTGCGATAGTAAAAAGACCTTTGATCACAAATCAAACTTTTATCGGATTAGTTGTAAATGAATTAAAATTATCGAATGAATTTATATATTACTATATGACTTTTAATGCTGAAGAGTTAAATAATCTTTCTTCTGGGACGACAATCTCGTATCTTTCTAGAGAACAATTTGAAATATTTAAAATCCATATTCCACCAACCGAATCCAAACAACAAGCCATCGCCCAGATCCTCAGTGACATGGACGCCGAGATAAAATCCTTGGAACAAAAACGGAACAAATACAAATCAATAAAACAGGGCATGATGCAGGAATTGCTCACAGGCAAGACGAGGTTGGTATGACAGAAAACCAGAATGTCGAATGGAAAGAGAAGTGGCGGGATGAATATATCAAATGGATATGCGGTTTTGCTAATGCGCACGGAGGAAAACTCATCATCGGCGTAAATGATAAAGGGGTTGCAACAGGTATTTCTAATGTGCATAAACTATTGGAAGATATTCCTAATAAAGTACGTGATGTTCTCGGAATTATTGTAGATGTGAATTTAAAAACAGACAAAGGTATTGAGTATTTAGAAATTGTGGTAGAGCCGTATCCGTATCCGGTCAGCTACAAAGGTCAATACCATTACCGCAGTGGCAGCACCAAACAGGAGTTGAAAGGTGCGGCACTCGATAAATTTTTGTTACAAAAGCAAGGAAAACGCTGGGATGGCGTTCCGGTACCAAACATTTCAATTAAGGATCTGGATAATAATACATTTGAACTGTTTAGAAAAAGAGCAACGAAAAGTGGGCGCTTAAACGACGAAGTATTGGGTGAAAGCAACGAAATACTTATTGAGAATTTACGACTTAAAGACGGCGATTATCTCAAACGGGCAGCCATTCTCCTTTTTCATCCCGACCCTGAAAAATATGTAACTGGAGCTTACATAAAAATTGGTTTTTTCAGAACAGATGATGATCTGTTGTATCATGACGAAATTCACGGCAATCTATTAGAACAAGTTGACAAAACACTTGATTTACTACTTACCAAATACATGAGGGCAAATATAAGTTATGAAGATATGACCAGAATTGAAAAATACCCATTTCCCAAACCAGCTTTGCGTGAAGCCCTGCTAAATGCTGTTGTACACAAAGATTACAGCAACGGTGTCCCCATTCAAATAAGCGTTTATGATGATAAAATGATTTTATGGAATTATGGTCAATTACCTGAAAACTGGACAATTGAAAAGTTAAAACAAAAACATCCCTCTAAACCATACAACCCCGACATTGCGAATTCATTTTTCCGTGCAGGCTTAATTGAAGCATGGGGGCGTGGCATTCAAAAAATTAATAGTGAATGTCAAATCGCTGGATTGCATGTGCCTGAATATAAGTCGGATTTCTCCGGGTTTTTCCTTGAGTTTAATGTAAGCAACCATAATGTTCCAGAAGAAATGTCGGTGAAAACGTCGGTGAAAACGTCGGTGAAAACGTCGGTGAAAATATTAGAGGCAATTAAATCAAATGACCAGATAACGATACCGGAACTTGCAGAAATAATTGGCGTAACCACACGTTCAATCGAAAGAAACATCCAAAACTTGCAACAAGAGGGTAAACTTCTAAGAATTGGTCCGGATAAAGGCGGGCATTGGAAAATTATAGAGGGATAAGTTATGACAGACGTAGGACAAATTGAACGCCGCACACAGGACCGTGTGGTAGACCTGTTTTGCAAACAACTGGATTACAACTATCTCGGTAACTGGATCGATCGTGAGAACAATAGCAATATAGAAGAGGCTATTTTACGCAAATACCTGAATAATAAAGGGTATAGCCAGGCCCTTATTGGCAAAACCATTTACGAACTTACCAGGGCAGCCACCAACCAGAGCAAAGACCTGTACCACATCAACAAAGAAGTCTATTCCCTGTTGCGTTATGGCGTAACTGCAAAGGAATATGTAGGAGAAAACACCCAGACCATTAAGCTGATAGACTGGGAACATCCACTTGAAAATAATTTCGCCATAGCCGAAGAGGTTACGGTGGTAGGCGAAAACAACAAGCGCCCCGATGTGGTGCTGTACGTCAACGGCATTGCCTTAGGCGTATTGGAACTGAAACGCAGCACTGTGTCCGTTTCCGAAGGAATCCGCCAGAACCTCGACAATCAGAACCAAACATTCATTCGTCCATTTTTTGCTACAATTCAATTGATCATGGCAGGCAATGATACCGAAGGTATCCGTTATGGCGTTATAGACACACCCGAAAAATACTACCTCAAATGGAAAGAAGACAGCGACACTGAAAATCCGCTTGATAAACATATTGACCAGCTATGCAATAAAATTCGTTTTTTAGAGCTGCTACACGACTTTATAGTCTACGACCGTGGCACCAAAAAGATATGCCGCCATAATCAATATTTTGCAGTAAAAGCATCCCAGGAAAGCCTGCGAAAACGTGAAGGTGGTATTCTCTGGCATGCACAGGGCAGCGGCAAAAGCCTGATTATGGTCTGGATCGCCAAATGGCTAAGTGAGAATATCAATGATGCCCGGGTACTCATCATTACCGACAGAGATGAGCTGGATAAGCAGATCGAAAAAACATTTTTGGGTGTTAGTGAAAAGATCGTCCGCACCAAAAGTGGAAAAGACCTGGTCAATAAATTAAATGCAACAACTTCAGTGCTGCTCTGTTCGTTGATCCATAAATTCGCTCACAAAGAAGAAGCCGATTATGATGGCTATCTTGAATAACTCAAGAGAAGTCTACCCAGGGACTTTCGAGCTAAAGGCGACATCTATGTATTTGTGGACGAGTGCCACCGTACTCAGTCGGGCAAGCTGCATGAAGCCATGAATCTCATTTTACCCAATGCCATATTTATTGGCTTTACAGGCACGCCCCTGCTCAAGAAAGATAAAAAGAAAAGCATAGAAGTATTTGGCAAATACATCCACACCTACAAATTCGATGAAGCAGTGAAAGATAACGTAGTGCTTGATCTGCGATACGAAGCACGAAACGTTGACCAGGATATTACCTCACAGGCAAAGATCGACCAGTGGTTTGATGCAAAAACCGTTGGGTTAACCGAGTATGCCAAAACAGAACTCAAAAAGAAGTGGGGGACCATGAAGCGTGTCCTCAGTTCCCAATCCAGGTTAGAAAAAATCGTAGCCGATATTATTTTTGATATGGCAACAAAAGACCGTTTGCAAAACGGGGCTGGTAATGCCATACTGGTGTCAGGCAGTATCTACCAGGCATGTAAATATTATGAACTGTTTCAAAATGAAGGTTTAAAAAAATGCGCCATCGTTACCTCATACGTGCCCACAATAAATGACATAAAAGGCGAAAGCACTGGCGAGGACTCACCTACCGACAAGCTAAAACAATACGACGTTTACCAGAAAATGCTGGGTGGTAAAGACCCTGAAACATTTGAAAATGAGGTAAGACAGAAGTTTGTAGACGAGCCTGCCCGGATGAATTTGCTCATTGTGGTGGATAAACTGCTCACAGGCTTTGACGCTCCATCGGCAACGTATCTCTATATTGACAAAAGTATGCGGGACCACGGACTGTTCCAGGCCATTTGCCGGGTGAACCGTTTAGATGGCGATGATAAAGAATATGGGTATATCATAGATTACAAAGACCTCTTCAAAAGCCTTGAAAGATCAATTGATGATTATACCTCCGAAGCATTTGATGAGTATGAAAAAGAAGATGTGGAAGGCTTGTTGACTGACAGATTGGTATTAGGTAAGAAACGATTGGATGAGGCACTGGAACAGATCAAAGCATTATGCGAACCGGTAGCACCACCAAAAAATAAGCTGGATTATATCCATTACTTCTGTGGCGACCCGGAGAATAAGGACGATCTAAAAGAAACCGAACAAAAGCGCATCGCATTATACAAACATACAGTCTCATTGATCAGAGCCTATGCCGACATTGCAAACGAAATGAGGCAAACGGGTTATTCACCAGAGGAGATCGAGCAGATAAAAACAGATGTGAAGCACTACGAATATGTAAGGGGCGAAATAAAAATATCAAGTGGTGATGCTATTGACCTGAAGGCTCATGAGCCTGATATGCGTCATCTGATAGATACCTATATTGGAGCCAAAGACAGTGAAACAATCTCTGCTTTTAATGACATGACGCTGATAGAGTTGATTGTCGAACGTGGGGAAGATGCTGTAAAAGCATTACCAAAGGGCATAAGCCGGAACAAAGAAGCAGTCGCGGAAACTATTGAGAACAATATCCGCAGGCTGATAATCGATGAAATGCCAACCAATCCGAAATATTACGAGAATATGTCCACACTTCTGGATGAATTAATTAAAGAACGAAAAGAAGAAGCCAGAAATTACAAAGAATATCTGGCCAAAATTGTCGAATTAAGTAAAAAGGTAAAGAATCCCGCCCAATCAACCACCTATCCCATAAGTCTAAATTCCAATGCCAAAAGAGCTCTCTATGATAATTTAGGTCAGAATGAAGAACTTACAACTACTTTGGATGCTGAA
>Ga0255430_10178_pt1 | contig 11057 bp, 7 predicted proteins | sample ANMaggSeSYBR02G3_FD_182660 | JGI IMG/M metagenome (GOLD analysis project Ga0255430, IMG submission 182660) | Sediment cell enrichment communities from methane seep in Santa Monica Basin, California, United Staets - ANME aggregate JGI... | ecosystem: Environmental > Aquatic > Marine > Cold seeps >...
ATCTGTGGCTGATGTTGTCGAGAAATTTATACTTTCGCGTACCGCACCACCCAGGCAAGAGGAGGTTGAACCACTTCCTGCAGAAAATGTATCCGTTATTACTTGGTCTGAAGCGATATCTAAAACCGGGCGACAATTTTTAGCACTTTTCCCTCTGTTGGTAGCTGTAATTCTTCTCCTCGGATTGTTTCAGGGCTTTGTTTCCGAACAAACATTGCTGTCCTTTTTTTCTGGCTCAAATGTGCAGGATTCCTTTCTCGGAGCGTGTATTGGCAGTTTGATGGCCGGTAATCCAATTAATAGTTATGTCATTGGAGAAAGCCTGCAAAAAGCAGGTGTTGGTTTACCGGGAGCGGCTGCTTTAATGTTAGCGTGGGTAAGTGTCGGCTTTATACAACTTCCAGCAGAAGCTACTGCTCTGGGATGGCGTTTTGCTTTGGTTCGCAATTTGTCCGGATTCGCCATGGCTGCAATCATGGCTCTATGCCTGACTTTTTGTATGGGCTTATGGATTTGATTATTATGCAAAATGAATCTAAGATAAGTTTGAATAAACCAATGGTACTGGCCTGGCTTTTCCCTATAGTAATCATCTGCCTGTATATACTTGGATTTTATTTGGCGCCGGATAAAACTGAAAAGGCGCTTCTTAGAAGCAGCACTATACTGCTGCAGGTGATTGGGCCAATGGGGCTTGCGCTAGTAATGATGATGTTACTTAACCGTTTTTTGTCTCCACTGCTGGCAATAAAATATATGGGCCAAAGAACAGGGATCAAAGGTGTCCTGTTTTCTTCACTGGCAGGTATATTATCAATGGGCCCTATATATGCGTGGTATCCATTATTTGCGACTTTAAAAGAGAAAGGGGCCTCATCGTTCCATATAGCAAACTTTATGGGTTGCCGTTCAATTAAACCTGTGCTAGTCCCGTTTCTTGTTGCGTATTTCGGTTGGCTTTTTTCCGTCTTCTTTCTTCTGGCAAATTTTATCAGTGCACTTGTTGTCGCCTGGGGCGTCAGCATAATACTCTTTGAGGGTAGGAATAATAAGATGCGGTGAAGTCGTGAACCTTTCCTCCAATGGAAGAGAGTTTGTTAGGCTTACCAAAACCTCTGATAATTGAAATTACCCCTGCTAAGCTTTAACAATTTGAAGGCAGTCGTAACTTTATATATTTCCCGTAAATATAGAATCCTATCTCCTGGAAATGTTGCTCCATTTCCTGCAAGCCGAATGGAAGATTCTACGCTGCAATCAACCATCAGAAATGGAGCAAAAAGGTCCCAGGCAAGTGAATCAGGAACCTTATTCTCACTTAATGTGGGTCGAGCGTCATTATTGCGGGCCCATTATCATTTAAAGTGGGTCCATTGGCACCTAATGTGGGCCCGAGCCTGTTCTTATTGTCAAATAATGTGGGCCCAGATCTTACTTGATTGCGGGTCCTGGCATTTATCATTGCGGGCCGCTACAGCTAACGATTACCCCATTAAAAGCATAAAGTCCATGTAGCCTTTACTTTAAATTTATTGTTTAGAAAGAGCGTGAGCAGCTTGCCTCTTTCCGGTCTGTAACTACATAGTTTCACTTAGGTTTTAAAAATGAAAAAAAAGCCAACCTATGAAGAATTGGAACAACGGCTTAAAGAGTTAGAACAAACAACATTTGAGCACAATCGTTTGATGAGTATCCTCAACGCCATTCCTGATGGAGTCTACATTGTCAGTCAACAGTATGATATAGAGTATATCAATCCAGTTATCGAGCAAGAGTTTGGTCCTGTAAATAAGCGCAAGTGCTACGAGTACTTCCATGACCGAACAGAAGCCTGTCCATGGTGCAAAAATGCCGAAGTCCATGCTGGCAAGTCCGTTCATTGGGAATGGTACTCTTTCAAAAACGACCGATATTACGACCTGTTCGACACACCGATCAAAGACGTCGATGGCAGTATCTCGAAGTTCGAGATCTTCCATGACATCACTCATCTTAAGCGGACAGAAAAGAATCTACGGGAAAGCGAGGAAAAGTTCAGGACTTTATTTGAAAACACTCCTGTTTCATCTTGGCTTGAGGATTTTTCGGGAGTGAAAAATCATTTTGAAGCGCTGCGTGAAGAAGGAATTTCAAATATCGAAACTTATTTTCGAGAACACCCGGAAGGGTTAGACAAATGCATACAACGTGTTAAAATTAAAGATGTAAATCAAGCAACTTTAGACCTTCATCAGGCCAAAAGTAAGGAGCAACTGCTTCAAGGCCTGGGAACAACATTCACCACTGAATCATTGGTTGTTTTCAAAAAAAAGATGATAGATATTTGGAATGGAAAAACCCAAGCCACATATGATGGTGTAGTCCGAACATTTAATGATGAAGTACGCTATGTGACAGTGAGTTATAAGGTTGCTCCAGGCCATGAAGAGTCACTTGATCAAGTTCTAGTAACCCTTGTCGATATCACTGAAAAAATACTAGCCGATAAGCAAAAAAACAAACTCGAAATACAACTTCAACAAGCCCAAAAAATGGAAGCGATCGGGACCCTCGCTGGCGGCATTGCTCACGACTTTAACAATATTTTAGCGGTGATTCTCGGATATGCTGAACTGGCAAAGGAAGACAGCCCCAAAGAATCAAAAGTTGTCAAGAATTTGGATAAAGTATTGGAGGGCGGTGAGAGAGCAAAGGATCTAGTACAACAAATACTTGCTTTCAGTCGTCACGATGAATTGGAGAGAATCCCCTTGCGACCTGTAAGTGTCGTGAAAAAAGCTATAAAAATACTTCGCCCTTCACTGCCAACCACTATTGAGATTAATCAAAATATCACTGCCGTAACAGGCCTCATCTTAGCAGACCCGACCCAAGTCCATCAAATACTGATGAACCTGTGCATCAATGCATTTCATGCTATGGAAGAGACTGGCGGCAAACTTGGTATTTCATTAAAAGAAGTAACTCTCAGTACTGAAGATCTTGTTTATGAACCAAATGTCGAAGCTGGTACTTTTGTTCAGTTATCAGTTTCTGACTCTGGCCCGGGGATAGCACCAGATATCAAGGCTAAGATTTTTGAGCCCTATTTTACAACCAAAGCAACCGGGAAGGGTACCGGGATGGGCCTCGCAATTGTCCATGGAATAGTTAAAAGCTATGGAGGGTTTATCTCCCTATACAGTGAACCAGGAGAAGGTACAGTCTTCCATGTGTTTTTACCTGTTATTAAGAGAAAAATGCTACCTGAAGTCGACGATGTTGAACCGATTCCAGGTGGTAGGGATCGAATCCTTTTCATAGACGATGAGAAAATACTGGCCGAAATGGGCAAAAGTATGCTTGAAAGGCTTGGTTACCATGTTACGGTAAGAAATAATAGCATTGAAGCCCTTGAAACTTTTAAGAACCAGCCGGAGCTGTTTGATCTTGTTATCACAGATCAGACGATGCCAGGTATGACTGGTGCTGATATTGCCAGGAGAATGATACAAATCAGGCCCGATATTCCTATTATTCTCTGCACTGGCTACTCTGCAGTAATCTCAGAGGAAAAAGCTAAGTCTTTGGGTATAAAAGAATTTGCATTGAAACCACTCTCCAAGAGGGATATTGCAGTGTTGATCAGGAAAGTGTTGGATAAATCTTGATAGGTCGAGCATCAAAATGACTGATAATTTATTCTTCTCTGGTTGAGTGTCCAGTAAATCTCACCATTAAGATTGCCACATTGAAGATATTGTAATTTGCTATTATGCCAAACAAAAGGCTATTCCTGTCCATTTCAGAAATAACTCCTCATGAGGGTAAATTGAACCGGATTTTAGTGCCGAAAACGGCAGTAGATGGGTAATTTGCCGTATGGTTTAACCTTATCAGTAATTTCTGCAGAACGTTAAACTGCCTCTGAAACGTCTATCTTAAAGCCGGTTTGCATGGTGATATAAACGGCACATTCCTCCTCTTTCCTTTATTCCCGGTGGTACGGTAATATTACCTGCCAGACTGCCTCACCACTTGATTTTGTGTTGGAAGCATGATGGTGGTCCATCCAATGATCATGGGAATGGAGTGACATCTTTGGGAAGATATGGAGTCGAATACCGACTTATCAGTATCGGCCATGGACAGGAAGAAGGTTAACTACCAGCATTTTTACACCCTATTAACCTTACCATATCGAAGTTTTGAATATTCAGCAACGACTACGCATAAAAGCGATTTATATGTCCTCTGCAGAAGAGTCACAAGCCAGAAAGAATATTCTCATCAATAGAATACCCATTATCAACTATTTCTCCGATAGTTTTTGGTCATTATAAAAACACTGACAGCACTAGAAGTGCTTGCAACTAACTGGTTGTATTTAATGACTTTCCTTTGCTAGTGTCGTTGTTTTTCTACAATTAGAATCAGCTGGACCATTTCCTGATTTTGCCTGATCTACCCACCCATTGCTACATTGTAGCTCTTGCATACCACGTATTTCCCCTTAACATATTTTCTATAACTCCTTAGCCTCGCACATTATTAGTGGCAGTTTCACAGCGGGCAGGTGAGCAAAACGTTAGAAGACAATGGATAACGGAACTTAGGAATGGGAATGGGCAACCCCGATTACCAACACCAAATTAAGGATGGCACAATGCAGATAACCCCAAAAATAATTTATGCTCTTTTTTTTTTACTGTTATTAATATTTCCATTTGGCAATCTGTTCGCAGCTGACAAGTTGGCTGTAGCAGCAGAAGGACCCGAATCTAACGCCTCAATTAGCACACGTGCTGCAAGAGCCCCCTTTTATCTCATCTTTGAACAGAATGGTCGCATGATCATGGCACTCCAAAACACGGCTGCAGAGGAAAGCAGCGGCGCTAGCAGCAAGGCCCTGAAGTTACTCGAAAAACATGGCATTGGCATCCTGGTCGCTGGAGACTTCGGAAGGAATATATTGAACGCGATGAAGGAACGAGAGATCAAACATGTCATCGCAACCGGAACAGTCGCTGATACTATTCGAAGCCTGACAAAGTAATTTAGGGTTACTCACAAGGCATTACAATTTATGAGGCGTGGAAAACGGCCTATTTATTTTGCCTAGAACCTACTGTTCCACTAAACCCGACAACAGCGATGGCCAGCGAACGTCACGTTAACATTGCCAATTCTAAGCTTTTAGTTCCGCTCTTTTCTCGTTGGTTAATACTATTCCTGTATATTTTTAGCAAACATTTTGTTTTAGCAATGAATCTTGCCAGTTCGAAGTTCTTCGCCGCAATCTTCTGGGTAGTATCCCAAAAATAATGAAAGAGGCCGATCCTCCGGTCGTTATGGCCGCCAAGAAATCTTTACCGTTGTTTATTGTCCAAATTCTATTCTCACACAATCTTTTAAAATTCCTTATAGTGCATTTCCGCACGAATCTGGGCGGTACCCTATTTACGCCCGATAATACCCAAGTTGGTCTTGAATTCCTTAGCGACGTTTTTTTCGCAAATTCTATTCCGACCCCAAGTCAGAGATTATCCCGTGAATAGTACTGCTGGAGAGACCGTATATTGTGGCTCAAATGGACCCGCTGGCCCTAACTGAGCACTTTTGGGGGTTCTTCAGCAGAACCCCATATAAGGCCGAGTCCCAGGGTAAGGCAGCACAACATGTCAAAGCCCAAGGAACAAGGGCTACGGTAAATGGCGCGGTTGCACAAGGGAAGTTCACGCTCTTATCCGGGGAGGCCTGTTTTCCAGGCGGCATGTTGTTTGTTTTCTAGTGAAATTATACCGGCAGGGGCTACCGGTTTCCCAATGTCCTGGCACAGATGACGGAATACTCTGCCCCATCTATGAGACACGAAACAAAGACGAGTAAACAGGAAACGATTTATGCAGCGCTCCGGGAAGCAATTCCCTTGGTGAGGAAACAGGAGTCAGCAGATGCCGTATTAGCCGAATGCCGGGAGTAATGTCTCGGACATGGTGAAGGGCCGAACATCAAGGTGAGGGAAAGGTGTTTATTTGCTCTGTACATACATTGAATCCGACCGGATGAGTACTGTCAGGCGCGTTATAAAAGAACCAACCTCGATTTGTTACACCCGGCTATGGCCCGGTGCCCTTGGTGAAACGCCCTGTGCGGACCCGCACGCAGGGTGTTGTGGGGGCTGGGGGAGAAAAACCCCCGGCTACCCGATTATATCTTTATTCTTCGTGCTGAGACATTAATCTGATTTCTTCATCTGTTATTTCATCTCTACTAACTAGTTTATAGTGACGCTCGTCTGCAACAGAAAGATGAAATATGTCGCCGCTATCTTCCACAGCTAATTCTAAAATGGCGACATCATTTTCGGATAGAAACTGCAGTGCGATTGGTTTGCAAATTGCGTTTGGATACCGAGCTCTGCAAAATTCGATATCCTGCATAACCTGCACAATTCCAAATCTATCTCCCGGAGATTTAGCTTGGCATGGAATGACAAAATGAGCACCTTTCTTGTTAATGCCGAGATACACCTCATCAATTTCAATCTGCCCGACATTTTTAATGGTCGTTCTTAAGTGATTTTGAATCGAATAGCAGGTTAAACCAGTAAAAAGATCTATAAGTCGATTGTATCTGACTTTGGTAAGAAGTGCTTGTTCATCGGTGCCAGGGGCATACCTTTTTACAATTTCAGGAGTTGCGTCTGGTACTTTTATTCTTTGCCTATTAGTTGTCGGCTCGATTTTACCAGGTGATGCCAACCTGAACTCATATGTACCAATCCCTGTTCCAGTTATTATCCATTCGGAATTGGTTGGACATTTTTCCTTTATCGAACTAGGCAATTCTTTACGAAATCTATATGAATATGGGATGTCACCTAGATTTTTAATGCGTGCAATTCCTAATTCATCACATGCTTGCGCCAATTCATCTCTATTGAAGGAAACTTTAACAGCACCATCTGTGTGGTTATTATTAAAAACTCTTTCAATGACGTTATCATATTTGCTCATGCAGCCCTCTTATCCAGCCTTTTTCTTTTAGGAATTACATCATCCGGGATATCCCAATATTTTGACGCTTGTCCCATGTTGTAACTTAGTAAATCTTCTTCCTGACGATTCAGTATATAAGTTTCAAAATTACAAGGATTTAAACCCATCGCTTTTACAACTTGACTACCCAGCGATTTGGAAAGGAATGGAATTACTGCATTTCCGATTTCTCTAAAACCATGCCAAATAGTATTATGGAAACGGAACCAATCTGGGAAAGTATGTAATCTAGCAGCTTCCCTGACTGTTATACATCGTGGTTCAGAATAGTGTATTGGTCTAGGCGCCGTATATGCGCCTTTATCGCTTGCTGTTCCGGCCCTCAGAGTATTGCATTGGCCGCTTATTGCCAGCTTAAAAAACCTACTAGTTTTTTCTGTGGTACCGGGAGTGGTAACCCTAAACTTCTCTATCGATTTTTCAGTATGCTTAGAACCAATATGGCCATAAACATTATTTGAAACCAGCCGAGTGTGGCAAAGCGAAAACTCGCCGCTTGGCTTAAGAGAAAAACTATTTCTCAGGCCTGAATAATCAAGCAGCATTGAATCTATTCCTCTATCACCATCTTTAAAGGCGCTATGACTCATCAGATCACTTATTGCGTCTCCACATGTAGATAACGGCAGAAATTCTGAGTCAAACAAAGACCGTTGTGCTGTATTGATTTCCGAATGAGTTTGTTCAGGGTAAGATGCTTTCTGAACATCCAGCCTTGAACCGATAAGAATAACTCTTTTCCTCTTTTGAGGTGCGCCATACAGAGATGCGTCTAGTATCGATATAGGTTTATCGATTAAGTACCCAATATCTTCAAATTCAACAATAAGCTCTTCTAGAAACTTTTTATGTTTACCTGACGCAATACCTGGTACATTTTCAAATATAAAGTACTTAGGCTTTATTTCTTTAATAATTCTTACATACTCAAATACCAATGAATTTCTTGGATCATCAAGCTGCCTTTTCCCTATATGCGAAAACCCTTGGCATGGAGGGCCTCCTGCAATTAAATCGATTTCACGGGAAAACCCTTTCCCCTCCACAGCGTTAAGCAAGTCTTCGGAAGAAAGTTTAGAAATATCTTTGCAAATACTTGCACTATAAGGAAAGTTATAGTGATGTACTAATGTGTGTATAGCATCAAATTCAACGGCGGCAGCAATGTCAAATCCAGCGGCCTCTAAGCCTAGAGACATTCCACCGCAACCTGAAAAAAGATCTATAGCAACAGGTCTTTTCATGTTTTATCCAAAAAAATGGTCATCATACTTTAAATTACCTCGATATTTGAGTGTTTCAGCTCTGGTTTCCTTACAACTCCGGAAAACAGAAATTATTTACAACATAAAATCAACAATTTGCTCTATTTTATGCTTTATATCATGACAATCTTACTGGATATAAAGTTAACAGGAGAACATTCATATTACAAATCCCTGCTCAATTTTTAATATTTCCACCGGCTGTAATACCATGGATATGGTTGCTTGGTGTAAAGATTCTTCCTGTTTATGGGGTTTGGGCAGTAATGGAACAGAAACCTGGAACAAGACCCTCCAGTTCATGTGATTTCAATCACATACAGTTTATTTTTCAGCGGGCTGTACGATGTGATCGATAATCTTCTATGTTCGATAATGCCTTGATTTATTGGCACTTTACATTCTTAACCCGGTTTTGTGTTCCATTACTGCCCAAACCCCACTACCTAAAGGTACCGTTGTGATATCGATAGTTCGTTATATAAGACCTTCTATTCTAGGGATTGATGCTGCAACCAACCAGTCTGTGGTTGGGGTTAAGGAATGCTCTAAGCTGAAAAGCTCTTTCATTTACCCATATTTTTGTAGTGAAGTACCTAGACTCATGAGCGTAAGAACTGGAGCACAACAACCGCACATAAATAAAGGGGTAATTGAAGACAGCCCAATATTAGTTCCTGCTGAAAAGGTACTCAGTAAGTACTACAAAATTACTGAGTCAATTTTCGAAAAAATTATTGCTTTATCCTTTGAAAACAGTAAATTAGTTCAACTCAGGGACTGGCTTCTTCCAATGCTAATGAATGGGCAGATTACGGTGAAGTAGTCTAGATATGGATTATTTCATTGTGATCAAACCAGCCTTGCTCAAGAATGGATTGCTCTACCTTTTGCGGTTCTTTGGTGTATGCAACGATAGCTAGGCTTTCTTCTGCACGGCTACAGGTGACGTAAAAAAGTCTGCGCGTACGGTCAATGCTGGTTTCTTTCCCTTCTTGTTCATTTTTTATATCAGTCGCTGTAGGCTCAGTGGCTCCAAATAGTTTTTCATAGTTGAAGAGGAAACCACGAGCTTCGTCATCATCTAAAATGACCATAACTCTATCGAATTCTAACCCTTTGATCCCTTGATGAGTTCCAAATCGGGATTCATTAGAGATGTATCTGACATATTCTTCAAATGCGCTGAATCTGCACTTTAATGCCTCGTCCCAGGCATCTATAACCGGATCTGCTTCTGGTTCGTCATCAGGTTCCTCTGTAACGGTTTCTTGAGTTTCATTTAATCGCGTGGCTACCGGGAGCAATGTTTCAGGAACGGTGAAGATTCCGCTACGAAAAACTTCTTTCAGTATATCATTCAAAGTAGGGTCTGAATCATCAGACCACAGGGAAAATAAAGCTTCTACTGCATCTTTTGCTTTTGCAATCTCTTCAATGGAGTTAGTTGAGTTCTTAAAAATATCTTTTTGAATTAGAGGGGAATGTTCTCGGGTAATTCTTGAAGCTGCAAATTTGTCATCTGCTTGATTTGCCTCGCTCAATGGCAATACTCGCTTTGAAAATAATGAGATGCCTTGCAAAGATCCATCTAGTAAACCCGTTCTTAGCTTTTTGACATTATACAGAGGGGCGAAGAAGGACGAAAAGCCGCCACGACTAGCTGCCATATGGTGTTCTAGTGTTAATATTTTGATATCTGCTTGTGAATCATCACTCCATTTCTGGTCACTGGTTAAATCTGCCATTTGTGTAGCGATTTCAGATTCAACTCTTGTTTTATCAACCGGATTATTTGCATCTATAATGAATAAGCGGACAAATCCTTCTTCATCTTTATAAGGATCTTGTCTTTGGGCATCAGCGGCAGAACGTATTTTGTTGATTAGGGTAATGACGCGTTTTGGGCATCTATAATTTACTATTTTTGCAGGTTTTTCCCATGTCTCCGGAATGTTTTGACCTAAATCCAGTTTCCCGTCAGTGTAAATACGCTGCATTGTATCGCCAAATAATCCAAGGGTGAGATTGGCTGATTTATTCTCTTGGACTTTGAAAAATGCATCCACCAATTCCTTTTTAGTATCCTGGCTCTCATCTATCAAAATTATCGGATATTTTTGTATAAGAATATCCTGCATTAAAGGCTTGTTTTGAATAAAAGAGGCGGTGATTTTGATCACTTCTTCGTGGTTTAAAGAGTCTTTGCCCAGGTTGTCACCATTTGGGCTGTAGGTAAAAGCTTTTATGATTGGAAGAAGGCTCAATCGTGTACTTTTCAGTTCAATTTTTCTTGCTCTGTCGATGTAAGTCTTTGTGGTGGTGTTTTTTGCTCTGCTTTGTTTTTCACTGAGATCAAATATTTCTGCTTCAAGGTTAGACGCTAGCCACCCACGTATATCATGGGTATATGGATTTATAAGATCCCATGCAAAGCTATGGATAGTAGAAACGTGAAATGCGGAATCATACTCAAGGCGACTTTTTATCTCATCACAAGCAGCATTGGTATAAGTGATGATTGCTGCTTTTTGGCCATTCTTCCTAAGTTTTGTAATATTTTTTTGTCTGAATCGCTTTAAAACCTCAACCAGGCTTCTTGTTTTTCCAGAGCCTGCTCCGGCAAAAAGAAAAAAACTTTTAGGATAATCAAGAGATAAACAGCCGAATATTTCTTCATCTACAGGTGACAGGGCGGCGCTATTATTGTTGGTCATTTAGTTAACCCCGTCATTCTCAGTAGCTGCTATGT
>Ga0255430_10179_pt1 | contig 11054 bp, 11 predicted proteins | sample ANMaggSeSYBR02G3_FD_182660 | JGI IMG/M metagenome (GOLD analysis project Ga0255430, IMG submission 182660) | Sediment cell enrichment communities from methane seep in Santa Monica Basin, California, United Staets - ANME aggregate JGI... | ecosystem: Environmental > Aquatic > Marine > Cold seeps >...
ATGAAGATGTTTCTGTAATATTAGCTTCTGAGACAGCGGAAGAGTGTTTTCGAAACTACGGCGTTGGCGGAGCAATCTCTAAAATTCAAAAATCTGCTATTGGGAATATTATTGCAAAATTGAGAAACGGAGAAAGAGAAGCTGATATAAAAAAAGAAATTCAAGAAGTGTTGTCAGCATCTTCAGAAAACGGAGAATTTCAAAAATCCGGTAACATTGCAGATTTCTATATGAAAAGAAATGGGCAGGAATATTATTTTGAGATAAAAACAGTAAAGCCAAATATTGATGTCTTTGAAAACAGTAAAACGAAATTATTAGAATGGGTTGCGAGGAGAAGAATGCCTGTCAATGTATATCTGGCATTTCCATATAATCCATATCACCCTAAACCATATCATCGTTTTACAGAAGTTGGAATGATGGATTCGCCGAATGATTTTTTAGTTGGTGATGAATATTGGGACTTTATAGGAGGGGAAAACACTTTCCCTGAGTTATTAAAAACATTTGATGAAGTAGGAAAAGATTTTAAAGATCAATTGAATAAAAAATTCAAACAAATAGCTAAAGAAAAGTTGGATTCTTATTAAAAAATACATAACAAATCGTTCATGCGGTCGGATAGAATCTGGCGAATTTTGCAAGGACATACTTATCAATAAATTCCATAGCACTTTGACTGTTTTTAGAATTTACCCGCCGCTGGTGAACTAGGTCGTTCGGCTCTGATAAAATAACACTGAAAAAGGATCGTAATATGGAGTCGGTTTACATTGAAACGACAATAGTAAGTTATCTTGTCGTTCGTCCAAATCGGGATCTTCTGGTTGCAGCACATCAGCAAATTACGCAAGATTGGTGGATAGAACGGAGCCAGGAATTTGAATGTTATATTTCGCAGGTTGTGATTGAAGAAGTATCTGTCGGCGATCCGGAGCAAGTGAAGAAAAGGACTGAAACCATGAAAATGCTTTCCATCTTGGAGGTGACCGAAGCTGCCGAGAGCTTGACTCGGGCTATACTTACCAACGGTGTTATTCCAACACGAGCCGTACGCGATGCAGCTCACATTGCCGTTGCTGCTGTGAACAACATGGATTATCTTCTTACCTGGAATTGCAAACATTTGGCAAATGCACAGATAATGCGTAGAGTTGCAAAGGTATGTATCGCAAAAGGCTTTATTATGCCATTGATATGTACCCCTGAGGAACTAATGGGAGGATAATAGCATGTGGAAAGATCCAATTGTTAATGAAGTGCGTCGTATTCGCGAAGAGCTTTCAGAACAACATAACTTTGATGTAGGTTCCATTTTTGCTGAAATTCGAAAGAAGCAGGCTACGTCTGGCAAAAGGATAGTTTGTAGAGAAAAGCAAGTAAAAGCCGAACAAGACGCTCCACCTAATCGCTATTCCGCTGCCCTTCATAGCGGCAGGTGAACTCGGGTTATATTTTTTAGGTATTATAGGTCGTTCCGTATATCGTGATTCTAAAAATCAATGATAACATATTGTAATTAAAGAAGTTAAAAATATAAATTCGCATCAAGATATACGGAACACGCTATAGTTGGACTATGGCAGGAATGCTTGACTTGGGAGAGGTGATAAATGAGTTTTAGATTAGAAGAAATAACAACTAAAGATAAATTAAAGGCAATGGAAATCCTGTGGGATGATATTTGTCGGAATTTACCGGATTTCTTATCACCTGCATGGCATGAAAATATTTTGAAAGAAAGAGAACAAAAAATAAGAGAGGGCAAAGACAAATTTGTTGATTGGGATCAAGCTAAAAAAGATATCTGGGCTTCGGTTCAATGAAAATCAAAATACTTGAATCAGCAAAAGAGGATTTGAAAGATGGTTTTCATTTTGGCAAATATTATCGCCTTCTTTCAAAAAAATTTCCTTTTGCGGTCTATTACGGTATCGAAGAAAATGAAGTAAAAATTTATGCTGTAATAGATTGCCGAAGAGATCCGGCTTGGATAAGGCGGAGATTGCAATGATAAACAAGCGAAAAAGTATCTTTGAAAGACCTAAATTGTTACGGTAAATTCTATGAAGTACATAAATATCGACAAAAAAAACTGGGCCAACGGACTCGAAAATTTATATGGAAACTATAGATTATTCGGCCCTGTAAAAGACAATAAACATCATGTTTTTAAAGAACTCGGTAAAGGTGAACTCCCGGATCTTAATTATCTTAATACACTTCCTTCACCAAAATCCATTGCTTTTCCACAATCTGAAACAATGTTTGAATATTCGTTAGATGAAAACAAAAAAGATCATCATATATTAAAAGAAATAAATAAAGATTATTCACCGCGGGCTTTAATAGGAATAAGGCCATGTGATGCAGCATCTTTTCTGCTTGTCAAACGTAACTTTGACACACCTGAATATAAAGATCCTTATTGGCTGTGCGCCTATGAGGCAACAATATTTATAGGGCTGGCGTGCAGTAGTCCATACAGCACATGCTTCTGTACAAGTGCTGGTTGCGGGCCTTTTCACGAAGACGGACTTGATCTGCTCCTCGTTGATGAAGGGAAAAACTTTATTGCAAAAATTTTAACTCCAAGAGGTGAAAAGTTTATAAAATCTGCAGGATGGAAAACCGAGACCGACCCCACTGTCGCAGAAAAAATAATCAAAAACATGAAAATAAAGGCGGAAGAAAAGATAGCTTCTTTTGTCTCAACTGATCAGCTTAAAAACAAATCAACCACCAGGCTGTATGATGCGACCTTTTGGGACGATATAGCTTTTGCATGCATAAACTGCGGAACATGTACCTATGTTTGCCCAACATGCTGGTGTTTCGACATACAGGATGAAGTCAGCAGAAACTCAGGCTTACGTATGCGCAACTGGGATAGCTGCATGTATCCTTTGTTTACAATCCACGGCACTGGATACAATCCGAGAAACACCAAGGTGCAAAGAGTTCGTCAGCGTTTCATGCACAAACTTAAATATTATGTGGACAGATACAATGAGGGAATTCAATGTGTAGGATGCGGGCGCTGCATTCGATTATGTCCGGTTAATATCGATATACGAAAGGTCTGCGATATTATGAACAACTATAATGATTGATGATTGTCGATTGATGATTGGTGACTGAAGGTATTCTATTAATTTTATAACAAAAAGACAGAGCGAAGCGATTCCACAAATCATCAATCACAAATCATCAATCAACAATCTTAACTATGAGTTCACAAACAGCTTGCACAGTTGTTATTGGCAACCAAGCCAACAATTTGTAATATCAATGGAGGAATACTTTGCAAAATCCGTACCTTCCTTATCCGGTTCGCATTGATGAAATAATAACTGAAACCGAAGATAAAAATCTCAAAACATTCAAACTGGTTTTTTTAAACCCTGATGATGAAAAAAAATTTTCATATATGCCGGGTCAGTTTGCCGAACTTTCTGTGGCAGGAAAAGGTGAAGTACCCATTGGGATTGCATCGTCTCCAACTGAAAAAGGATATCTAAAGTTTACTGTCAACAAGGTTGGACTGGTTACAACTTGCCTCCATTCAATGAAACCCGGTGATATTATAGGCGTTCGCGGGCCGCTTGGCCGCCATCTCTGGGATACATTGAAAGGAAAAAATGTAGTAATAATCGGCGGCGGTTTTGCCTTTACTACTCTCCGTTCATCCATAGTATATATGCTTGATCCTTTAAATCGTATGAATTTTAAAGATATTAATGCTATATACGGTTCCAGATCTCCCGGAATGCTGCTTTACAGGGATGAACTTGCAGTATGGGAAACTCGTGATGATATAAATATGCATATTACTGTGGATGGTACAGATGACCCGGACTGGAAATACAATGTCGGTTTTGTACCGACCATCACAGAACAAAAAGCGCCACCTGGGGATTCAGACACATATGCTTTAATCTGCGGCCCCCCCATTATGATCAAGTTTACCCAGCCTGTGCTTGACAAACTCGGATACGCCCATGATCATATAATAATGTCACTTGAAATGCGGATGAAATGCGGCATAGGAATATGCGGCCGATGCAATATCGGAAAAGAATATGTATGCAAAGATGGTCCGATTTTTACACTGGCAGAGTTGGATAATATGCCAAAAGAATATTAGGAACGTGGACGAAACAACTTCCCCAACTATACATCACAGCTTCAGGCCGCCTTTGTCCGGTCTCAGATCACAAAATTATTGAAATAGCTCGCTATTCCTTCAACTTTTGTGATCTGAGATCGAACAAATTCGACCCAAATCTGTGCGCCTACTTGAGGAAGTTAATTCGTCCACGTTCCTTAGCTCAAAGTAGCCAACCGTGAAACTGACAACCTGAGTTGTTACGATATAATATTTATATTTTTAGTATTGACATTAATTAAATAATAGGATAATAAATACTGATATACAAAAAAAGTGGAGCTATAGGCCGTAGGCCATATGAAAAATAATTAAATAAAGGAGGATTTTTAAATGCCGCAAGTAGAATATGGGGGAGTAACATTTACCGTAGATGAAGACGGATTTATTGATGATTTTAATAACTATTGTCCGGAGTGGTTACAACATGTTAAAAAAGAAGAAGGTATTGAGGAGTTAAATGATGAGCACATGAAACTCGTTCAAGTGCTCAGGGATTACTATGAAAAAAACGGTATTGCACCAATGGTTCGTGTCCTTTCCAAGGTTACAGGCTTCAAACTGAAGCATATATATGAGCTTTATCCGTCAGGACCAGGCAAGGGAGCCTGTAAGATGGCTGCTCTTCCAAAACCGACCGGATGCGTATAATCAAAAAATGTAAAAGGTTTAAAATCTAATTGTTCAAAAAAGGCTCTGCTTTCTAAAGCAGGGCCTTTTTTTCTGGAGGCAAGATGATACTTAAAATTAAAACCGGATCCAAAACAGAATTAATCGATATTACTTCAGAGATACGGAATTTGGTTAGATCCTCCAGTATAAAAGAAGGCTTTTGCATGCTTTATGTGCCTCACACTACCGCGGCTGTTACGATTAATGAAAGTGCTGATCCCAGCGTTAAATCCGATATTTTAATGATTTTAAACAAAATCATCCCCTGGGAAGCTGAATATCGCCATCTTGAAGGAAATTCTCCTGCCCATATAAAATCAACAATTGTCGGAGTTTCTGAACTAATCGCAATAGAAAACGAGAAACTTGTGCTGGGTACGTGGCAAGGGATATTTTTCTGTGAATTTGACGGTCCAAGGAATAGAAAAGTTAATGTGCATTTATTTCAAGAGAATATAGAGGAGTAAAATACATGCCTTCAATGGATGATACAGATAGAGACATTCTGAACCGCATACAGTCTGACTTTCCAATAACCTCACACCCCTACCTCGCTATTGCCAATGATATGGGTCTTTCTGAAAACGATGTTATAAAACGACTTGCCAGTTTGAAAAAAAATAAAATAATTCGTCGAATCGGCGGTAATTTTGTCCCTGAAAAATTAGGATTCGTGAGTACACTTTGCGCAGCAAAAGTAGAAGAGGACAAAATTGACCATTTTGCCTCTATAGTCAACCGATATCACGGAGTAACGCACAATTATCAACGTGATAATGAATTTAACATCTGGTTTACCTTTATTGCGCCAAGCATGGAGGAAATAGAGAAAAACCTCGAAAATATATCTCAGGAAACCAGCATAAAAGAAATAATAAACCTGCCAGCAACAAAAGTATACAAAATAAAGGCTCACTTTGATCTTTAAGGCGTAATTTTTATGAAAGATATACGCATTGCAGCAGTAATCTCAAATTCACCTGTCAACGAAACCAGGCGCAACCTTGATCAAATGGTAAGGTGGGTAAAGGAAGCTAAAAAAAAAGGTGCATCTATAATCTGTTTTCCTGAGATGAATATTACGGGTTATACTACCGGGGAAGATATCATTAATGCGGCAGAACCAGTACCAGGGCCGGCAACAAAAGAGATAGTAAAACTGGCTGAATCCGAAAATGTTGCCATTCTGGCTGGCATTGCTGAAAAGGATAGCAATGGAAAAATATTTGCAAGCCATCTAATCATAAAACCTTATGAACCCCCGAGTGTTTATCGTAAGTTGCAAATTTCCCCGCCTGAACGTACCATTTTTACACCAGGAAACAAAATTCCCTTGTTTGAGTTCCAGGGAGTTAAATTTGGCATCCAGCTTTGCTATGATGCTCACTTTCCTGAGCTTTCTACCCATATGGCAGTAAACGGAGCTGATATTATTTTCATTCCACATGCATCACCGCGAGGAACGCCTGATGAGAAATTCAAATCATGGATGCGGCATCTTCCTGCCAGGGCATATGATAACAGTATTTTCGTCATTGCATGCAACCAGACCGGCGAAAATGGAAAAGGGCTTAGTTTTCCTGGCGTTGCCATGATAATCGGTCCTTCAGGTGGGGTTCTATCAAAAGACTTAAGCGGAAAAGAAGGAATACTGGTTTATGATCTTAAGGTGGATGAGATTAACAGGGTAAGAAATCACAGGATGCGATTTTTCCTCCCAAACAGAAGGCCTGAACTGTATTCAACCGGTGACAAATAATATTTACCAGACGTATCACTTTAATATTATTTTTTGACAGGATTTAAATTATTGTAGCCGTTCACGGCTTGAAACTTGAAACTTAAAATTGGAAGAACAGTACAAAAGCATGAAGGCCAAATTTCTAATTTCTAATTTCAATGTTCCGTGAACGCTTTCTTTAATTTTAACAAAATTTTTTGACAATTCATATAAAAAAGGCCATTTGTTTCCACAAATGGCCTTTTATCTTTATGCTATAATTTTAAAACAATCTATTTGTTTTCTTCTTTTTTATCCTCATCGCAAATGGATTTTGGATCTGCCAGCAGTTTTAAGGTTTCATAACGTTCCATATACTCCTTTTCAAGGCGGACGGTCAGTTTTTTAGACTCCTCTGGAAATGATTTTTGCAGAGAAGCATAACGCACCTCCCCTGACAGGAATTCCTGAAAGTTTCCATCAGGTTTTTTGGAATCGAGGATAAAAGGATTCTTGCCTTCAGCTTTAAGCAGAGGATTGTAGCGATAAAGCGGCCAGTAGCCGGATTGAACAGCAAGCTTCTCTTCTTCCTGGCTTTTCCCCATACCCTTTTTGATGCCATGATTAATGCATGGCGCATAACCCATTATCAAGGATGGCCCGTCATAGCTTTCGGCTTCGGTAAAAGCCTTTAACATTTGCTGTTTATTTGCCCCCATAGCCACGCTGGCAACATATACATAGCCGTATGTCATGGCCATACGTCCCATATCTTTTTTGCATGTTTTCTTGCCTGAGGCTGTAAACTTGGCAACCGAGCCTGTTGGGGTGGCCTTTGAAGCCTGGCCTCCTGTATTTGAATAGACCTCTGTATCAAACACCATGATATTAATATCTTCCCCTGTTGCCATCACATGGTCAAGACCGCCAAATGAGATGTCATATGCAGAGCCATCTCCAAGAAAGATCCAGTAAGACTTTTTTGTAAACAACAGGGACATATCGGCGATTTCACACAAGACTGGATTATCTTTGTAATCCGGCAAAAGGGCTTTAAGCTGGTCCCCAAATTTTTTGGATCCTTCGGCATCTTTCATATTGTCCAGCCAGCCCTGCAAGGCATTCTTTACTTTCTTTGGAATATCAGTATTGAGCGCTTCATGCATCAGGTCAGCCAGCTTTTTGCGTCGCTGCATTGTTGCCAGAAACATTCCATAAGTAAATTCTGCAGGATCTTCAAACAGAGAATTTCCCCAGGTAGGGCCAAAGCCGTCTTTATTAACACAGTAAGGAATAGCAGGAGCGCTGCCGCCCCAGATCGAAGTGCATCCGGTTGCGTTGCCAATGATCATTCGCTCTCCAAAGAGTTGTGTAAGGAGTTTTGCATACGGAGTCTCGCCGCATCCCGCGCAGGCCCCGGAGAACTCAACCAACGGCTGGAAGAACTGGCTGCCTTTGATGCTGTTTCTTTTAACCAGGTTATCCCGCACAGGCAGTTCAACAGCATATTTATGGAAGGGCACCTGAATATCTATCTGGGTTTCAATCGGCTTCATCACAAGGGCCGGTTTTTTGGCGGGACAGATGTCTGCACAATTGCCGCACCCCATGCAGTCAAGCGTGTTTACCTGCATGCGGAAAGAGTATCCTTTAAGCTCCTTGCCGATAGCTTTTATTGCCTTAAACCCTTTAGGGGCCTTGGTTAACTCTTCTTCTGTTAATAAAACCGGACGTATGGCCGCATGGGGGCAGACCATAGCGCACTGGTTGCACTGTATGCAATTGTCCATATCCCAGGTTGGAACATTAATTGCCACGCCCCGTTTCTCATATTTTGTTGTAGCTACAGGGAAAATACCATCCGGTGTAAAAGCGCTGACAGGAAGTTTGTCTCCGTACTGGGCCAATATGGGACGCATCACATTTTTGACAAAATCAGGTTCGTCTGTGACGGCAACCGGACTGTCGGAAGCATCAATCCATGATTTCGGATATTTGATTTCAACCAGATTATCCAGGGTCTTATCAACCGCTTCGTAGTTCATATTGACAATTTTATCGCCCTTTTTGCTAAACATCTTTTTAATCTGGTCTTTGAGATAGGCAATAGCATCTTCCACAGGAATAATATTTGCCAGTTTAAAAAAGGCGGTTTGCATGATCATGTTGATCCTGCCTCCAAGACCCACTCCAGCCGCGATTTTCACAGCATCGATATTGTAAAATTTGAGCTTCTTTTCGGCAATTGTTCTGCGCATGAAAGCTGGTAGTTCTTTTTCCATGTCTTTAGCGGTCCAGTGGGAATTGAGAACAAAGGTCCCGCCGTCTTTGATGCCCTCAAGCACATCGTAGGTTTCCACATATTTTGATTTGTGACATGCTATATAATCTGCTGAATCTATCAGATAGGTAGATTTAATGGGCGTTTTGCCAAAACGAAGGTGAGACATGGTAATGCCGCCGGATTTTTTGGAATCATAGGCAAAATAAGCCTGGGCAAACATATCTGTGTTATCACCAATAATTTTGATTGCGCTCTTGTTTGCGCCTACGGTTCCGTCAGCTCCCAACCCCCAGAATTTGCATTGCACAGTTCCTTCCGGAGCCACATCAAATCCCTCTTCTACTTCCAGGGAAGTGTTTGTAACATCATCAACAATACCAACGGTAAAGTGATTTCTAGGACCGGCTGAATTCATGTTATCAAATACAGCTTTGACCATGCCTGGGTTAAACTCTTTGGAGCCAAGACCATATCTTCCACCGACTATTACAGGCATTTCACCTCGTTCCATATAGGCCGTGCATATGTCTTGATATAAAGGATCGCCCAGCGCACCCCTCTCTTTTGTCCTGTCAAGAACTGTAATGCGATCAACAGTTGCAGGTATTGCAGCAAACAGATGTTCAACTGAGAAAGGACGGTACAATCGTATCTTGACAAGGCCGACCCGTTCTCCTTTGTCAACCAGGTAATTGACAACCTCTTCGATTGTTTCACAGGAAGAACCCATGGAAATGATGATTCTTTCCGCATCGGGATCCCCTACATAATCAAACAGCCGATATTTGCGACCGGTCAGGTTTTCGACTTTTTTCATACATTGAGAGACAATGGCAGGAATCCTTTGATAATAGGGATTGGACACTTCTATACCCTGAAAATAAATGTCCGGATTCTGAGCAGTTCCCCTTAGTTCGGGCCTTTCCGGGTTTGCGGCTCTGTCGCGAAAAGCCTTAACCGCGTCCCTGTTTACCAATTTAGCCATGTCATCGTAGTCTATCATTTCGACTTTTTGAATTTCATGTGAAGTACGAAACCCGTCAAAGAAATGGATAAAAGGAACAGATGCCTCAACTGCTGCAAGATGTGTTACAAGTCCCAGATCCATGACCTCCTGCACTGAAGCGGATGCCAGGAGGGAGAAACCTGTCTGTCGCACAGCATTGATATCCTGATGGTCCCCAAAAATGGAAAGCGCATGTCCTGCAATTGCGCGAGCCGTGACATGAAATACAGCCGGCAGCACTTCGCCCGACATCTTATACATGTTTGGAATCATCAAAAGAAGACCCTGTGAAGCAGTAAAGGTTGTAGTAAGGGCACCGGCCGCCAGATTTCCGTGCACAGCCGCTGCTGCACCAGCTTCTGACTGAAGTTGTCGAACCAGCATGGTTTGTCCGAATACATTCTTAAGACCATTGGCCGCCCATTCATCGCACATTTCTCCCATACCCGATGAAGGAGTAATGGGATAAATGGCAGCAGCATCACTCATGGCATAGGCCACGTGGGCTGCTGCTGTGTTTCCATCAATTGTTTTCATTTTTTTTGCCATAGCGCCGCTCCTTTGTTAAATGTCAAAATAATGAGAGCCATAACTATAGACTTTCAGATAAATAATTTCACTGTGTTATCAGTCGTCGACGTATAACTAATACGCCTTCCTCCTTCTGGCCTTGTGAAATTAATTATCTGAAAGTCTATAATACCAGCAGATAAAATATTTTATAACTCTTTAGCTTTTAAATATATCCACTTCATGTATAATCACACATAAAGCTCACGTTCAGCCAGTTAATACAACATAAAACTGAATTTGTGAATTTCTGACAACTATAAATTATTTTAAGTCGTATGTAAAGAAAAAAGTTGCTTTTAAAAATGAATGTCATTTAAATAATAAATTTTCTTTGAATATTCCCGAAGCCACCCACAGCCGTAAGCCTTTAGAGCCGTTTCATTTGTTTGTGGAGTTCTCGCATCTGGAGAATTTCACGGACAGTCTCATTGAAAGTGCATATGCCGTCAATCTTTTGTACGTGTTTCCAGAGGTTGACGGTTTCCTCCAAGCTTTCCCTTTTTCAAATCTGCAAACCAGCGTGTGAATTCATTTGGTGTGAGCAAATCAAAGGTGTAATACTGCTTTGCATCATCTCTGTATTGTTTATCGATATCTGAAATATTTACTGTTTGGAGTTTGTTGCTAA
>Ga0255430_10012_pt2 | contig 10987 bp, 5 predicted proteins | sample ANMaggSeSYBR02G3_FD_182660 | JGI IMG/M metagenome (GOLD analysis project Ga0255430, IMG submission 182660) | Sediment cell enrichment communities from methane seep in Santa Monica Basin, California, United Staets - ANME aggregate JGI... | ecosystem: Environmental > Aquatic > Marine > Cold seeps >...
GGTACCCATAAGGGCCGAGGTATAGAATTCGGCATATACATGATCTGCGCGGCGGATGGCTTCCAGGCCCTTGACAGATATGTCTTTTTTGTCATAGAGGCCAATGCCGATGAATGTAAGCATAAGAGTAATTTTGGGGTGGAGCAGGATAAAGATTTCTGGGACTAAATGGTTGTGGTACTCTACTGGAGCAGTCTTGTTGGCCTGGAAACCCGGGTTTGATACAGTGTTCAATTAAGAATGAAGTAGATGATTTAGGAAGTTGCAAACCAATCTTGAAGCCATGGCTACAGAAGTAACAACATGGCCTTGTGACAAAATTATTTCAGGATTCAATATGCTTCGGCTTTTTTGACAGATTCATTACGAAAACCTACCGCTATGCAGCGGGATTTTTGCCCATGGAAACCACTTCATAACCAGATAAATCTAATAAGCGAACGAGATTCACCCAAACGATGGAAGGTATATGTATCTACAGTATAATTAATACCTTCCTTATACCATAGTAAAAATCCTGATATTACCGGTGAATTAATGAATCAAGACGAAAATGATTACAGCATCAACTACTCCATCAACATATCTTCTGATACAGTTGACAGACCTATTTCTGACAACCCGGCAGAAAATATAATCATAGTAGGCACAGCCCATGTATCTACTAAAAGCGTGGCAGAGGTAGAGGAAACCATAGACCGTGAACGCCCCGATGTTGTGGCTGTTGAACTATGTCCTGCCCGGTACCAGGCGCTGACTGAAAAGGTAGTAACAAAAAAATTATCAGCTAAGGATATTCTCAGCGGCGGGAAACCATATTATTTCCTGGTTCACTGGCTTATGGCATATGTACAGAAGAAGATCGGTGATGATCTGGGCGTCGACCCTGGGGCTGAAATGCTGCAGGCCATCAAGAAAGCCGAATCCACAGGCGCACGTATCGTACTAGTGGACAGGGATATCCAGATAACACTTCAGCGGTTCTGGCACAGCATGAGCATCTGGGAAAAACTCAAGATGACCGGGGCTATGCTTACTGCAGCCCTGGGGTTCAAAGGTGAAGAACTTGATATTGAATCTGTTACCGAAGAGGATGTTGTAACCCAGTTGATAGAGGAATTACGTAAGTTTGCACCCTCGGCTGCCAGGGTATTTATAGATGAAAGAGATGCATATATTTCAGTAAACCTGCTGGATGCCGCAAAGTCCAGCCGTGTGGTGGCAGTAGTAGGTGCAGGGCATAGGGAAGGTATACGAAGATATCTTGAACATCCTGATACCTTACCACCAATTAAACAACTGTTAGATGTACCTAAAAAGAGATTCGGTATTACAAAGATAGTTGGGCTGACCTTTGTTGCCCTTGCCTTTGCTACGTTCCTTTTAGTTATTCTCGGCATAATAAAAGGTGCCATATCTCCCTACATGCTATTGGTAGCTATGGGATACTGGTTTATCATCAACGGTGTCTTAAGCGCAGCCGGTGCTGCCCTTGCCAGGGGTCACCCAAAATCCATTGCTACAGCTTTTCTGGTGGCATGGCTCACATCCCTTAACCCTATGATGGCTGCAGGTTGGTTTGCCGGACTGATGGAAGCAAAACAGCGTACACCAACTACAGACGATTTCAGGTCGATAATGGATGCTGAAACCATTCAGGAGATGCTTAACAACAGGTTGTTCCGCGTGCTTCTTGTGGCCGCACTTGCAAACCTGGGAAGCGTGCTGGGTACAATTATAGGGGTTATTGTGATAGTGAACGTGACAGGGATAAACCCCACAGATACCCTGCAAAATATTTTCGACAATATCGGTGCCCTGTTCACATTCCCACGATAGCAAAGGGAAGAGAGAATGACGGAATATATACTTCAAAAAACAGGTACCTTGCATCCTGACCAATTCCCGTGGTAGGCAAAACTACCCAATCGTCATGAATGTAATGTTGCAACTGCATTGTGTTGATATTATTCTTGATGATCCAATCCCGCTTTACTTTGAATCTAACTGCGGCATTCTCAATATATTCATTGTCAAGGTTGATATGGATATTATTGTATTCATATACCAACCCATTTTTGACGGATTTTGCCTCCTGGAATGGGGCATTCAATGATTCAACTGTGAGCTTAACATTTTTTTGTGTGGTCTTTGATTTGAAGTCTACAATAGTGATACTATGATTTGCTTCAAAGGCTTTGACCACCCTTTTGCCTTTCATCACTAAAATTGGGACTGTCTCTGAAAATATTACATTTGAATCGTCATAATTCTTAGGTTTGGCTTTCTTAATTATTTCTTGTAGTAATTCAGGTATCTCAGAAGTTCCAGGTTTTGGTTCAGTTTCTTCTTTTTTGCCTGTTACTCCGGGTTTGAATATGGGTTTTACAAGGGGTTCTCCAGATTGAATCATATCTTCCTGTGAAGAAGATTTGTAGGATTCAACTAATGTTGATGCAAGAGTGGGTTGTTTTTTTGAACTGTCCTTGTGGATTGTTTCAGATTTTGCGATGGGTCTCTCGATCAATTCTTTTAAAAATTCACGTATATCGCCCTCTTTCTTAGCTATTAGCGGTTTTTTTTTCATTACTTTTGCAGGAATAACTTCCGGTTCCTTAACGGGTGATGGTGTTTCATCGAGTATTTGTGTTTCCTCGGGTACTGGTGTTTCGTCAGGTACTGGTGTTTCGTCGGGTACTAGTGTTTTAATGGGTACTGGTGCTCTAATGGATGCTGGTGCTCTAATGGATGCTGGTGTTTTAATGGATGCTGGTGTTGCATCGGGTACTGTTGTTGCATCGAGTGCTGATGTTTCAACGGGTTTTTGTTTCACTGCTTCTACTGCTACTTCAGGACTTGCTGGTTCTTCTTTCTGGTACTTTTGAGATAAACCTGACAGTTCAGAGGCAATTATAGCAGATACTTTTGATCTGGGTTTAACTATTTCAGGTGGTTTATTTTCTTTTGTGGATGAAAGTGCTAATATTTTCTGTATTAGTGGTTTAATTGTTTCTGGTGATTTACTTTCATATTTCTCGATGTTTGATGTGGCAACTGTTACTACGGCATCGATAATTGAATGTTTCTCTTCACCATAATTGCGGCGTCCGTAACTGATGGCATGATCCATTAATAAAATTAAAGAAACAAGTACCAGGATTATAATAAAAAAACCTGTTTCCTGGTGTGTCTCAAGCCATGCGGTTCCCAGATGGGTGGTATCAAGAATGAATAAAGTCAACCTTAATAGAACATAACCAAAGACGACAGTTCCACTTATGTGCAGTGCTTTTCTAAATAATGGATTTGCTAATACTTCATCTAACTTGATATTTTCCTCAGCCATCTAATCCTGCCTCCTGCTAATAAAGTATAAAGTTATCAAAGCAATCAATGCTGCTAATAACTGGAATCCGGGTACCTTTGAATTCCATGTTCCTGTCCATGTGACCGGTAAGGTGGTCTGTGTTATTTTAGGGGTGGGCTGTTCTGTATTACTCTGGGTGGGGGTAGTTATCATGCCAAGTCCACCCGGGTTTGCATTGGGTTCGCTGGTGGGGATAATTATTACTTCCCTTCCTGATATTGCCATGGGCCCCAGGCTTCCTCTAATGGGGAGGCTGGCTTTGAACTGATAGCTTGCGGAGTCTTCGCCAATTTTCTGGGTTTGCATCTTTTCCCATGTATTGGTATAGTCATTGTAACTATAAAAATTGATTGAGTTCAGGATGATGTCATTGTCCTTGACCCATGATCTGTCTACCATGAAGGCAATAGTTGGATCTTTCACGTTGTTCTCTGAGAAATAGCCAATGTTGCCAACCCAGACATTCAGGTTCTTAAATACTATGTTCGGTGTGTCTTTATCAACTATTGTAGAGGTATGGTTAAGCATCTCTACTTTTGCAGCCACTTTTCCAGCACTTATCAGACCTGTGAACTCGATATGCTGCACGTAGTTGCCTTCAAGTACGTAATTGTATTTTACATTCAGATTCTTACCTACAAACTGGCGGTCTGTCTCAGTGCATACTATGTTCTCGAAGGCTTCACCGGATGTCCCACCGCCTCCTCCTCCTCCACCGCCACTGCTTCCACCGCTGCCATCGCTGGTGCGTTGAACTGTTACTGAAATAATTCTCCAGTTTACATTAGAACTTGAATCCGTGGCTGTTATGTTCAAAACATACACGCCTAATGCCAGAATTGTTTTATTTGTGATTAAACCTGTAGACGGATTTATTGAAAAATTAACAATATCGTTTATTCCATAGGTTATTGTCTGCGAATCAGTTGCATTTACATAATAACTGAAACTCACTCCAATATCGATATTCTGATCAGTTGGTATAGGATCCCAGATAGGGGCAGTATCATTTTGAACTGTTACTGAAATAATACGCCAGTTTACATTAGAACTTGAATCCATGGCTGTTATGTTCAAACCATATACGCCTAATGCCAGAATTGCGTTATTTGTGATTAAACCTGTAGACGGATTTATTTTAAAATTAACAGTATTGTTTATTCCATAGGTTATTGTCTGCGAATCAGTTGCATTTACATCATAACTGAAACTCACTCCAATATCGACATTCTGATCAGTTGGTGTAGGATCCCAGATAGGGCCAGTGTCATCTTGAACTGTTACTGAAATAATACTCCAGTTTACATTAGAACTTGGATCCGTGGCTGTTATGTTCAAAACATATACGCCTACTGCCAGAATTGTGGTATTTGTGATTAAACCTGTAGACGGATTTATTGAAAAATTATCAGTATCGTCTATTCCATAGGTTATTGTCTGCGAATCAGTTGCAGTTACGTCATAACTGAAACTCACTCCAAGATCGACATTCTGATCAGTTGGTGTAGGATTCCAGATAGGGGCAGTATCATCTTGAACTATTACTGAAATAATACGCCAGTTTACATTAGAACTTGGATCCGTGGCTGTTATGTTCAAAACATATACTCCTAATGACAGAATTGTGGTATTTGTGATTAAACCTGTAGACGAATCGATTGCAAAATTATCAGTATTGTTTATTCCATAGGTTATTGTCTGTGAATCAGTTGCACTTACATTATAACTGAAACTCACTCCAAGATCGACAATCTTATCAGTTGGCGTAGGATCCCAGATCGGGGCAGTTTTATCTTTACCAGTGATGTTTATGATTAAATAATTGGTATTGTCATAACCCTGTAAACCTACTCCACTATTGTCAAAAACATAACCACTTATATTATATTGAGCTGCCACAGTGATCATTAAACTACCAACCAACCCTAAAAAAATCAATAAAATAAAAATCTTAGAAAATAACTTCATCTCTTCCCCTCACTTTATAATAGCCTCAGAACCTGCACCTATTGTAGTTCTATTCCCCAAATTCAACCCTGGAAGCAATACTGGAATCAATAAATACATATCTTTCACCAATCACCACAGAAATTAATATATCTCCATTTTATATTCTATATTTGTAACTATTCAGCCTTCCTTTAGACCGGATGCCGATGACGAAAATCAGCTTATTTGTGTCTATGGCGATACATTTTTTAGTTTTTAATACTGAGTCTACGTCCATCGATTCCAAAGGCATTTGACAATTGTGTGCAATTATCTATTTGTGGACTATTCAGTCTACCGATAACGTTTATGTATGGCTGAATAGTTACCTATATTTTATATTTAACACCATTATGTAACATTTCACTTTTATAAATATTTTAATATCCAAGGATTGAATGTATTGTATATTTAAGGGTCATTATATATAATATTATATTATATAAATATTATAATATATCACATTACTATCACAATTGAATCGTATGATTTATGTAATCTAACATATTCTGATGTATCCACCATTTCAATACTCTCCCATCATATCCAATACCTCTTAAACCTCCCCCACAGTCCTGGGAATAGCCCCCCTCTCAACCAGTTCCACCACTGATCTTGGGATTGAGCACAGATTTCATCTAATACCCCGCACTATCTTAGATACATAATTAGGGCAAAAACCAAAAACGACAGTACCAAAAACTAGCCCCAGCCATTTAATCCCGCCTACTTCTAACAAAATACAATGTTATAAGTGCAATAATTGCAGTCAATGCCTGGAATCCAGGTACTTTTGTCTTCCAGATTTCAGTCCATGTAGTAACATGTGTGGCATTCGAAATTATTTCAAGAATATTCTCTGTGTGGGTAATCACCGGTGTCGGGGTGGGAACAGGGGTGAGGACATAAATCAGTTCCTTTCCTGATATCGCCATTGGTCCCAGGCTTCCTCTAATGGGTAAGCTGGCTTTGAATTGATAGCTGGTCGAATCCTCGCCAATTTTCTGTGTTTGTATCTTTTCCCATGTATTTGTATCGTCATTGTGGTTATAAAAACTGATTGTGTTCAGGATGATGTCATTGTCACTGACCCATGATCTGTCTACTATGAACGTGATTGTTGAATCCTTTACGTTATTTTTGGAGAAATAGCCCATGTTGCCAATCCAGACATTCAGGTTCTTGAATACTATGTTCGGTGCGTCTTTATCAACATTAGTAGATGTATGGTTAAGTATCTCTACTTTTGCAGCTACTTTTCCAGCACTTGTTAGACCTGTGAACTCGATATGCTGCACGTAGTTGCCTTCAAGTTTAAAGTTGTATTTGACATTCAGGTTCTTACCTACAAACTGGCGGTCTGTCTCAGTGCATACTATGTTCTCGAAGGCTTCACCGGAGGCACCGCCTCCACCGCCTCCACCGCCGCCGCCATTGGAGGAATATGAAGGAGTGTAGATGTTGATAATACTCTGGTCGAATGCTACCAGTTTTTCACTAGATTCATAGGCACCCACAAGCAGGTAGTAATCACCGGTATTCAGGTCGTTAGTAGTGAGTGAAAAAGATGCATTTATTGAATCTGTATCATCTGTAAAGGCTACTGTGCCATTTTTAGGACCGATTACAGTTTCTATTATTTCCTGAAGCTTTGTTGTGTTTAAGATGGAAAGGTTTATTCCAGTAAGTTCGCCCTTTTCGACAAGATCTGCCCCATCAATAGTAAGATTGGTCTGTTTCCCAGTACCATTGAACTCAAATCTCAATGTAGCCTCGTAAGCTTCCTTATGTACCAGGATTGCACCATAGGTAAAATTGCCGTGGTTAGCAGCGGTAACGCTAAGTTCTATCTCAACAGGCACAATATGATTGGTTTTTGCACTTGCTGGCGCTGTTACTACAGATTCGTACTTTAATACCTGAACAGCAGTTGCAGAAAGTATGGAATGTTCATTTGCATTTGTTTGAGATGAATTAAGCAGGACTAATATTATATAATCGCCAGCTTGCTGAGAACCGAAACTTATACTGGAATTGTCTCCAGTACCGTTAAGAGAATAATTGAGTATTTCCTCTGAATCATTTAATAGATCGCGGATAAGAGTAGTATTCCCATTGATTACATCATTGAATATATCCCATACTTCATCAATGGTGGAACTTACAAGATAAATATCTATACTAAGATCAGCAAATTGGCTTGGACCAAAAAAACTCAAATTCACTTCATTGCTACCGCTTACATTTGTATATATGGAATGGCTGGAATACGGATATTCAATCAGGTAATCCGAATAATTATCCACACTGGTAGTAATATTTATTGTCTTGCCGTCAAGCGTATAATTGCTACTATTTACGCTATTGAAAACGAGATTCAAAGCAGGTAATGTTACAGGTGTGCCCCCGCTTAATTTGATCCAGTTACCTTCCATTGCTGATTCGTTATGATTGGCAAATGACACATTTTCAGTGGAATTAATACTGATATTTAGCAAGTAAGGACTGTCCATAGCTGATCCAGCTGCAGCCGGAATTAAAAAGAATATAAACACTGTAAATAAAATAACGCTTAATTTACTCAATTCTAAACTCACCCATGAAGATATTATATTAATAATTTTATATACTTAAAAAATTTATTAACTATATCAATAAGTATATTCATGATAAAAATACTTATCGTATTCATCGGCCTTTGGACAAAATTATCATATCTGCAATCCCATTGCATTACTATCCTAAGTTTGACACTTTGATTTATTGCTTAATGTAATCTTCATTTTTCATGGCTACAGTCCATTTTTTTATGGTTGTTCTAACAAAATATTCGACAGATATGTTACTGTCTCTTGAATGCGATTTTTGTGTGATTTATCTTATATTAAGTATTGTATTTTAGGACAATGCCTAATATACTCGTATTCTCCACATGGAAACACGAAATAAAGCAGGAAAATTAACAGAAAAAAGTAAAATACATAATTAGGGAAAAAACCAAAAATGACAGTACCAAAAAATAGCCCCAGCCATCTAATCCCGCCTTCTGCTAATAAAGTATAATGTTATTAAAACAATCAATGCAGCCAATAACTGGAATCCGGGTACTTTTGCCTTCCAGGTTCCGGTCCATGTGACTGGTGTGACGGTAGGTGTTTTTTCAGAGGTGGGCTGCTCTGTAACACTCTGGGTTGGTGTGATCACTGGTGTTGGAGTGGGAACAGAGGTGGGGACATAAACCAGGTCCTTTCCTGATATCGCCATGGGTCCCAGGCTTCCTCTAATGGGGAGGCTGGCTTTAAACTGATAGCTGGTGGGGTCTTCGCTAATTTTCTGGGTAGACATCTTTTCCCATATAGTTGTGCGGTCGTTGTAACTGTAAAAACTGATTGTGTTCAGGATGATGTTATTGTCACGAACCCATGATCTATCTACTATGAACGTGATAGTTGGATCCTTTACGTTGTTGTTGGAGAAATAGCCCATGTTACCGATCCAGACATTAAGGTTCTTAAATACTATGTTCGGTGCGTCTTTTTCAACAATTGTAGAGGTATGGTTAAGTATCTCTACTTTTGCAGCTACTTTTCCAGCACTTGTCAGGCCTGTGAACTCGATGTGCTGCACGTAGTTGCCTTCAAGTTTAAAGTTGTATTTGACATTCAGGTCCTTACCTACAAACTGACGGTCTGTCTCTGTGCATACTATGTTCGCAAAGGCTTCACCTGAGGTCCCACCGCCGCCTCCTCCGCCTCCTCCGCCACCGTTACTAGTATAGAGTGTATAGGTAAGGGTAGTGGTGTTGGTATTGCCTGCACCGTCATATGCGATTATATCAACTTTTTTTGTTAAATCGGCAGTAACTGTACCACTCCAGTGGGTGGCATTTCGTCGGGTCAGGTCATTATTGCTGGCAGTTACTGAGGTTACTCCTATATTGTCAATAACATTGATAGTGACTGTTAGTGTTTCACCTGACTTGACACTACTTGTTTTACTGAGAGATTTATCATTTATAACGGGGGGTGTAATATCGTTGATATCGGTTGTGGTAAATGTTTTTATTTCATCAGATTGATTGCTTTTATCGAAAGGACTTGTACTGTTCACAACATAGTAATATTGAGTTTCATTTTCAAGATTAGTAAGGACAATGTAGTGATTAGTTACTAATGTTGAATCATTTGTTTCATTATTTAAACTTTCAATATCATTTGATTTACCGTATTTTACAAGTGAATCGCTGGGGATGTCAGTATCCCAATAAATCGTAACAGAATTATTGGACGCAGTGTCATTGTTTACATTTGAAATTACTGGTGGGGAGTCTACATCATTGACCGTAATTGTCATGGTATAGCTATCAGTTGAACCATATCCGTCAGAAACGCCAAAAACAACAGAATATGTACCGTCTGAACTGTAATTGGTGAGCCAGTTACCTTTACCTGTTGCAGTATCAAAATCGCTGAAAAGATCGTTTCGGTTGCAACTGAACGTACCAGTGTCACCATCATCATCTGTGTAGTCAAAATCAACGTAAACGTTTTCACTTTCATTAACAGTACTATCTGAAGTGTTTGTGATATCGATAGGATTGTTGGGGACTGTCACATAATCAGTTAAATAACCAACAGATAAAGTTCCTGAACCAGAATTATTGAAGGCATACACGATTATTTCAGCATACCCATGAGGACCAACAGTACTGTTTTTGAATGTATCAGTTGTTTCATTGTCCCAGCTACCGTTGATGCTGACATTATAACTGTTAGCGATATTACCGCTTGAATTTGCGTCCCAGGTATAATTTACCCAGAAGTTTCCTGTATCGTTTTGAAGGTTCTCTGGAGCAAATAGCGGATAGGCTACATCATTAACCGTAATGGTCATTGTAAAGTTGTCAGTTGAATCATATCCGTCAGAAACGCCAAAATCAACAAAGTGTGTACCAGCTGAACTGTAATTGGTGAGCCAGTTACCTTGACCTGTTGCAGTATCAAAATCGCTGAAAAGATCGGTTCGGTTGCAACTGAACGTCCCAGTGTCAGTAGTATCGTTATCTTCGTAATTGAAATCAACGTAAACATTTTCACTTTCATTAACAGTACGATCTGAAGTGTTGATGATGTTAATAGGATTGTTGGGGACTGTCACATAATCAGTTAAATAACCAACAGATAAAGTTCCTGAACCAGAATTATTGAAGGCATACACGATTATTTCAGCATACCCATGAGGACCAACAGTACTGTTTTTGAATGTATCAGTTGTTTCATTGTCCCAGCTACCGTTGATGCTGACATTATAACTGTTAGCGATATTACCGCTTGAATTTGCGTCCCAGGTATAATTTACCCAGAAGTTTCCTGTATCGTTTTGAAGGTTCTCTGGAGCAAATAGCGGATAGGCTACATCATTAACCGTAATGGTCATTGTAAAGTTGTCAGTTGAATCATATCCGTCAGAAACGCCAAAATCAACAAAGTGTGTACCAGCTGAACTGTAATTGGTGAGCCAGTTACCTTGACCTGTTGCAGTATCAAAATCGCTGAAAAGATCGGTTCGGTTGCAACTGAACGTCCCAGTGTCAGTAGTATCGTTATCTTCGTAATTGAAATCAACGTAAAC
>Ga0255430_10184_pt1 | contig 10979 bp, 7 predicted proteins | sample ANMaggSeSYBR02G3_FD_182660 | JGI IMG/M metagenome (GOLD analysis project Ga0255430, IMG submission 182660) | Sediment cell enrichment communities from methane seep in Santa Monica Basin, California, United Staets - ANME aggregate JGI... | ecosystem: Environmental > Aquatic > Marine > Cold seeps >...
ACTTCTGGACTTTGAGCATCACGATAATGCTTATAGATGATTTTATACATACCAAAATACAATGGAAACAAGTTATATGAGGTTCTTCATTTAAAAATCTCAATCATCTTGTGCACTCGCCCCATCTACTCACCGGCTCATGGCCAGCAGATATTCTCACACACTCACCCGGCGTAAAATTACTCATTCCAATGTTAACCACAGAGGTCACAGAGAAAGGTAAAAACGCTCTACCCTCTATGTGTGCTCGGTGGTTTAAATAACATAAATTATATATTTTTACAATCGTGGCCAGCTCCTCAAACGCTCTTCAAGTTCATCGTTGAGCCGGTTTAGTTCATCCACCACTTTTATGTTTTTGATATGCTGCCACATACCACTCAAAAGAAGTGATATTTGGTATATGTCAAAATTATCATAATTTTCGTCCTTGTTAGCCACAACCGCTATTGCAACAACCCTGTCGTTCTCAAATACAGGAATGACAATTAAACGGGTAAGTTGTACATGATCTTCAGGAATGCCTTTTTTAGCAGGATTGGGGGATGAATAATCATTAATTATAATGGGTCTATGCTGCCTTATGACCTCAGCCCAGATGCCTGCCTGCTCAATTGTGTACTCAATGGGCTTGTCAGATATCCCACAATCATCCATAACACCATCGGACCATGCATATATGGTGGAAACTGATTCATCTTCATTCATTAATCCAACAAAACCGTATTCACTTTTTGTTAACTCAACTCCCTTATCCATCACAAAACGTGTGATCTCTTTGAACGTGGCCTGTGTCATTATGTTGAGTTCCAGCAGTGCCTTCATCCTTGATTCATTTAGCTTTTGCTCTTCTTTAATGCGTTTGCCATCAGTGATATTTTCAATCTGTTCGATAAAATGCAACACTCTCCCATCCGCATCCCTGGCAATTGATATGGAAAGAGCAGTCCAGATGATCTCACCGTCTTTGGTCAAGTACCTTTTTTCATTCTCGAAGGTCTGCATTGTCCCTTCAAGCATCTGTTTTAATTTTTCAAGTTCAGCATCAAGATCATCAGGATGTGTAGTGGTCTGGAAATCCATTGCCAGCATTTCGGATTCAGTATAACCCAGCATACCACATAGTGCTTTATTTACCTTCAGCCAGCATCCATCCGGCAATACCAGGGCCATACCTATAGGTGCATGTTCAAATGCCTCCCTGAACCGCTCCTCACTCTCCTTTATTGCTGCCCCGTCCTTTATATGCCGGGTAATGTCATTCGCAGTACATATCATACCGTCATATTTACCATTGTTATCAAGTATTGGTACCAGAACGCCGCTCTGGTAAGTTAGATCGCCTCCTGGAGTGATTATCGGGATCGAATCATAGGGAGTATCTTCAAGTGAGTTTTTTGCTTGCAGGAACAAATCCCTGAAACATGCCTCACCTTCCATGTTCTGTTCTGGCATGTAATTGAGGAGGTTTGTTCCTATTACCTGTTTACTGGTGAGACCTGATATTTTTTCCATGGCTCTGTTAAAGTAAACGTAATTATTATTGGCATCAACTACCCATATACCAGTCCAGACACTGTTCAACAGCACATTTTCGAAATGTTCTGTTTCTTTTAGTTTTCCTTCGATTCTTGCTTTTTCCCTGAATACATCTGAAAGGAAATAGATTCCAAGAATTATTGTGATGGAAATAATAACTGCAAGGTAATGTTCAAAAGCAATATAAGAATATTCCCAGAAATCCCATTGTAAATAATCAATTACATAATGAAATCTTCTTACTGCCATTAATACCAGGGCAATAGAGATCAATATCCAGCCTTTTGCGGTCTTTGTAAGTTTAATGAGTTTGAGGGCAAATATTACAGCCAATATTTGTAGAAAAGCAGCAATAATGAGAAGTATTATAATAAAATCTATAATATTATTCCCCCTCGTTTTCCACTGATGCTATTTGTTCTTCAAGGTCTTTAATTATTCCTTTCAGTTCAATCATCCGTATCTCCCTGCCCACAAAAGCCTTGTTCATGCTCTCAAGGTCTTCGTTCTGTTTCTCAAGTTCGGCTGTTCGCTCATTGACACGCTGTTCAAGTTTCTCATTGAGTTTTTGGAGTTCTGCCTCGGCATGCACCCGCTCGGTGACGTCGTTAAATATTGTTACAAATTTATCACCTATCCAGGTTCCGGAAATCTCCATTACCTTCACTTTACCATCTTTGCACGTTATATTGTATTCAAATGGTTCTACCTCTTTTCCTTCTTTTATCGACTTTTCAATATCTACATACCACTTTTCGATCACATATTTTCGGTATTCTTCATCAGGATAAACGCAAAGGAACCAATCTGCTAAATTTGGAGTCTCATAAATGTTTCCAATTGTTTCAAAATATTTCCTATTCGCATACTCGGTCTTTTCATTTTTATCTACAACTGCTATTGCAACAGGCAAATGCTCTGTCAGTTTTCTAAACTTCTCCTCGCTCTCCCGCAATACCTCCTCTGCTTGCTTGCGCTCGGTGATGTCTCTGGTCAGTCCCTGAAGACCGATTAGCTTACCCTGATTATTAAAAAGCAGCCTACTGGTAATTTCAATATCCACTTCATCGTTCTTGCTGTTGAGCATTTTGGTTTCGAAGGTATAATGAGTAAAAGTCTCATAATTTTTAATGGCATTGGCAGCCAGAGCACCAATCTTTAAAAACTCTTTTTTCTTGAAATGCGAGCTTAGATTTGTACCAATCATCTGTTCCGGTTTATAGCCTAATATTCTTTCCGTAGAAGGGCTTAGATAAGTAAATTTCAACTTCTTATCCAACATCCAGATACAATCAACAGAATTCTCAGCTAGTAAACGGAATTTTTCTTCGCTCTTAAGCAGCGCCTCATCAACTCGTTTGCGCTCGGTGATGTCTTCAATAATTCCTTTATAGTGGGTGATTTTTCCTTCAAAGTCCCTTACAATAAAAATCCAATTCTTGACAATCTTCACATTATTATCTTTTGTTAATATTCTATACGGTTTATGAACAAATTCATCTCTTTCCTCTTCTTCACTGAAATCTGCAATCTCTTGCTCTACTCGTTCAAGATCATCTGGATAAATACACTCAGCGTAGCTTATTTTCCGGGACAAAAAGTCCTCAGAGGAATAACCGAAAAGCTTTTTAACATTTTCCGAAATATACTTTACCGGCCAGCCTTCCTCGTTTTTCCATGTAAAAGCCACAGCAGGACTTTTATTTATAATAATATCTGCTTCTTTTATTTTCTCTTCCGCTTTTTTTCGCTCGGTGATGTCTTCTGCTGCACATATTACATATTCAACATTTCCATTTTCGTCTATTTTCGGCGTCCTTGTAATAGATAGTAAACGCGTTTCACCTCTCACATTTTTAATCCATTCCTCTATATGTGACTGCTTTTTCTTCTCAAATACCTCTCTATTATTAGCAATGCAAATATCGGCTTCTTCCACACCAATTATGTCGTACAAATCCTTTTCTTCTAATTCCTCCTTTTCCAACCCTAAGAATTTAGCATGGGCTTTGTTTACAACACCATAGGTCTCTTTATCAGTCAGATACCAGATCTGGTGTTCAATATTATCAAGTAGCAATGTCTGCTCTTCTGATCTCTTTCGCTCTAATTGGACCACAAGATTTTGCGCGACTATTCCGATTAAACCCCCCTCTTTTATCAGCTCACCATATATCTCGGCAGTCTCTTCTTCGGTGTATAGTTCTTTCTCCTCCAGGGCTGCGCTGTTTATTTTTTCTGTGATCAGGTCTGTAGCTGCTTCCATACCCATACTCAGGGCATAACTACGTATCAGAGTGTTCTTTTTTATTTTCATCACTATACCCCGCAGTTCTGCTGCGGTTGGATGTGTCGTCGCAAGGTTTGACTCAAATCCTCCAAAGTCATGTCTTCATATCCCCTGCTTTTTTACCAGATTCGACATCCTTTTCAAGTTCATCGATCTGCTCCTTGAGTTCAGCCATCCTGACCTCCCGTCCCACAAAAGCTTTGAGCATGCGCTCAAGGTCTTTGTTCTTTTCCTCCAGTTCGGCTGTTCGCTCAATGACCCGCTGTTCAAGTTCGTCGTTGAGTTTTTGGATCTCTTCCTCGGCCTGCTTGCGCTCTGTGATGTCCATAACAATATTAGCAAAAAATATGGGTTCTGACACCTCGTTACGTATGCAAAATAAACTATTCTGCGTCGGTATTAATTTCCCGCTTGTTTGCCGTATCATTAATTCCCCGGACCATGCTCCATCCTTAAAAACGCAAGGAAAAACCTTTTCCCTAAGCCTTTGCTGTTCATCCTCAGGATAATAGGTTGCTGCAACATTTTTCCCTAATGGGACCTTCTGATCTTTTTCTCCAAATAACTTAGCCAAAGCAGAATTTGTATATACAATATTGCCGTCGATATCTGCCCATCCCATTCCTTGATTAGAGGTCTCAGCAAAAGACTTGAACATGTTGAGTTGTTCTTCTGGATGCTTGCGCTCTGTGATATCGACAAAAGTTTCCAGCAGAACATCCTCACCATCCATGTTGACCTCTGCGACTGTCTTGATGATTGGCATTTCTTTGCCGTCTTTCCTGCGAAAAATTCGTTCGGAATTGTCAACCTGCTGCCCCTTGTCCAGAATAGGGCACTCGTTCTGCTGCGCAGGACACAGATACTCGCCGCAGTTCTTGCCAAACATGATATCTCCATTTTCCATTCCTGCCATTTTCAGGGCGGTATCATTGACCCACTTGATCTTCCTATCCCTGCTGATAACGACTACGTCAAATGGGGCTTTATCGAGAATTGTTCTGTTGTTTTCATGGGCTATGCGTAGTGTTTCATCCATCTTCTTGCGCACGGTGATATCCGTAGCCACGCCAGCTATGGCAATCGGATTGTCGTTTTCATCCCTCAGAAGAGTGCTGGTCATTTGTGTGGGGAATATTGTGCTATCCCTGCGTATATGACCAACCTCACCGTTGTTGTGTCCCTTTTCCTTAACTTTCCGGTTAAACGCCTCAACATCATTCTTAAGTTGATCTTCGTTGTGAAATACACTCAGGTTTTGACCGAGCAGTTCCTCCGCCTTTTCGTAGCCGTGCATACTTACCCAAGCATCATTTACGAAAAGCAAATTCCCTTCCATGTTAACGATCGCCATTCCATCTGCAGATTGCTCGAAAACCGATGATAAGAACCGAATTTGCTCCTCCGCTTTCTTGCGCTCGGTAAGGTCATGCACTGTACCAACAATATAGGTACACACTCCCTCAGCATTCCAAACAGGCGTCACTGTCACAGTACCCACAAGTTCACCTGCAGGATAGGTGGAAGTCTGCTCCCAGAAAACGGTCTTATTTTCAGTTATCGCTTCCTTATACTTGCTAATAACAAGTGCATGAGCCGTTTCTGGTAAAACCTGTTCAATTCTTTTACTAACAACCTGTTCCCTGTTCAATCCGGTGACAGCCAAAAATGCCCGGTTAACAGATATAAAGCGAAAGCGATCATCGGGTTCAACAGCCAGAAGAAATATCACTTCAGAAACCGAGTCATAGATGAGTGAGAGATGTTTTTCATTCAACTCCAGTTCTTCTTTGTGTTTTTTGAGTGACTCTTCATCCTTCTCTTGATTTAAATCCTTCAGTGTCATGTCGTCTTATCCCCAGCCTTTTTATCAGCCTCGTCATCCTTTTCAAGCTCAGCGATCTGTTTCTTGAGTTCAGCCATCCGGATCTCACGTCCTATAAATAGCTTGTTCATCCTCTCAAGTTCTGCGTTCTTTTTCTCAAGCTCGACAGTACGGTCGTGAACACGGTGCTCAAGTTTCTCATTGAGTTTTTGCAGTGCTTCTTCTGCCTGCTTGCGCTCGGTGATGTCAATCGTCTGGAAGACAATCCCCTCAAACTCCCCTTCTTCATCTTTAAGCGGCTCCCAGGAGCTTGAAACATGCCGCATTCCCTCATTCTTTTTGACTATCTTGTATTCGAAGTTCTTGTATCCCACTCCATTGCGGAAGGTATGCGCAAAGAGTTCCTTCGCCCTTTGAGCGTCATCCTCATGCACCCACCATAGCAGTTCACCCTGCAGTTCTTCCTGGGTGTAACCTGTAATCTCTTCACAGTTAGGGCTGACGTATAGGTTATTACCTTTTGCATCAGTAATCATAAGGAGACTGGGAGCTGTCTCAACGATAGTCCTGAACCGTTCTTCGCTCTCTTGCATTGCTTTTTCTGCCAGCTTGCGCTCGCTGATGTCTCTGGTCAGTCCATGAAGACCGATTAGCTTACCCTTGCTATTGAGAAGCACCCTACTGGTAATTTCAATATCCACCTCATCCTTCTTGCTGTTGAGCATTTTGGTTTCGAAGGTAAGATGAGTAAAATCCTTATAATTTTTAATTAAATTGGCAGCCAGAACACCAAATTTTAAAAATTCTTTTTTCTTGAAATGCGAACTTAGTCTTGTACCAACCAACTGTTCCGGTTTAAATCCCAATATTCTTTCCGCAGAAGGGCTTAGATAAGTAAACCTCAACTTTTTATCCAACATCCAGATACAATCAACAGAATTCTCAGCTAGTAAACGGAATTTTTCTTCGCTCTTGAGCAGCGCCTCATCCATCTGCTTGCGTTTGGTAATATTATGTATTGAACCAACAAGATGGGTACATAAACCCTGTGCATTTAGTACCGGCGTCACTGTCACAGCACCCGCAAGTTCACCTGTAGGGTAGGCAAAAACCTGGTCCCAGAAAACAGTCTTATTTTCATTTATCGCTTCTTTATACTTGCCAATAACAAGCACAAGAGCCGTTTTTGGTAACACCTCTTCAATCCTTTTACCAACAACCTGTTCCATGGTCAATCCGGTGACAGCCAAAAATGCCTGGTTCACAGACACAAAGCGAAAGCGATCATCGGATTCAACGGCCAGAAGGAATATCACTTCAGAAAGTGTGTCATATATTACTGGGAGATATTTTTCAGTCAACTCCAGTTCTTCTGTGTGTTTTTTGAGTAGCTCTTTATCCTTACCAAATTTAAAGCCCTTCAATTTCATGTAGTCTTATCCCCCGCTTTTTTATCAGGCTTGATATCCTTTTCAAGCTCAGCGATCTGCTTCTTGAGTTCTACCATCCGGATCTCCCGCCCAACAAAGAGTCTGTTCATACGCTCAAGTTCGGCGTTCTTGTCTTTTAGTTCGGCAGTGCGCTCTGCTACTCGTTGTTCAAGTTCGGTATTGAGTTTGCGGATTTCTTCTTCAGCCTGCTTACGCTTGGTTATGTCCCTGAATATCTCTAACTTCGAGATACTGCCATCGGGATTCTTCAGCGGTGTATCAATAAGATCAAATATCTTGCCTTTTTTATCAGATTTCCACTCCCATTGAAGAGTTTTTCCTGACAAAACGTCCTGGTTTTTGCACCATGGACAAACTTCTTCCCGGCCATGTAGATACGAATAGCATTTGACCCCTTCCCATTCACCTAAATCCTTCATTAGCACTGGATTTACATATTCGATATCATAATCCTGGTTTACAATGTAAATGCCATCTTCCATAGAATTAAAAATATTAATAAGTTTGTTTTGTTCTGCTCTCAGTATCTCCTCAGCCTGCTTGCGCTCGGTGATGTTTCTGGTAGTTCCTTGAATTGATACTGGATTTCCATCATCATCAAATATAATTTTTTCATTTATTTCAACTGCGATTATTTCGCCATTTTTATGAAATAATTCAGTTTCAAATATTAAACCATTCGGATTATTACCTTTCTTTATCTCCTCCTTTGCCAAATTTAACATGAATTCTATATTCTCAGATGAACAGTGGTCAGATAATGAACTTCCGATCCATTCTTCCTGTGTATACCCAAGTAACTGATAGCTAGCCGGATTTACATACGTAAATTTGAAATCCAAATTGATCTGCCAGATACAATCAAGTGTATTATCTGCCAGCAGATGATACTTCTCCTCACTCTCCCTGAGCGCCTCTTCAGTACGTTTGCGCTCAGCGGTCATCCGGTTGAACGAATCCGCAAGTACCCCGATATCATCACTGGTCGTAACCTCCACCTGGAAATCAAGGTCCCCTTCAGCCACCCTGTTTATCCCGGCCACCAGTTTTTCTATCGGGCTGGTTAAGGTACGGGTCAGAAGAAAACTCATGACAATACCAAGCAACAGGACCAATGCCACTGTGCTGACGATTGTATTGGTTGTCTTGTTAATGGAAGTAATAATATTTGCTCTACTGAAACCGAAATAGACCTTTGCATCCATCCCATCCAGTACACGGACACCCACATCCTGGATGGATTCACCTTCAACAGAAAATACCCTAATCGCAGTTTTCTCATTGGGAGGAATAAGATTTGCTGTTACCATATCTGCAGGGAAACCCTGTGAAAAGGTATGGGCGACCACAACACCATCAAAATCAACCACATAGATATACCTGACATCAGTATTGCGTATCATGACATTGTCGATGATCTCATTAACCGCTATGGCATCCTTTTGCAGGAGTGGGTTTGCCAGGTCTTCAGTCACATATTCTGCAATGATCAACTCCCTTTCAAGCATCTCCTGTTCAAGTGCATCACTCATCCTGACATTCACTGAAGCTGTAATAATCAATGTTGAGATTACCAGCAGGAAAATGATAAGCAGGTTTAGCTTGTAATATATCTTCACTATGTCCTCTCCTATTCGATTATGTCATATCTAATGGCAGCCCTGTATTCGCTCCTGCCTTCTTCATTAAGTCCCCTGACAAGGCAGGTTGCATTGTATTTATCATGAGCAATGATATAGTTCAGTCCACCAAGTAATGCAAATTGGGTGACGTCCTCACCAAGCTCATCTACTGTACTGGAATAACAAGGAGTGAAATGTATCTTGAATGTTCGCCCGGTCTCCTCGCTCATATACTGCAAAAAAGGGGCATACATCCTTGCATCCTCTTTCGGGCTTAGCCTTAGGTCAAAACCAAAATAAATAACATCTGTTTCATCCGGCGGATATTGAACGACCCTATCTATTGTATTATCAAGGTCAACAGTAATTTCATTGTTATCATGGATGCAACCGGAAATAAGAATGACAATAATAGTGATGAGAATAAACAAGCATCCAGTATACTTATTGTTAGTCTGGAACATTTTTTCCACTTAAATTCATATATTTTACTTATAGTTCCTTAATATTTTCCCCAACTTATTTTATCCAAAGCTCCTACTTGACATTTTGCATGAAGTCACGACGGTTAAGATAATTGACGACATAGAAAATTTTAATTTACACAATCTTTTTAACCCATTCCTCCCATTTTAAGCACCTAGTATGAAAGCAATACTAGGATTAGAAGACGGCACAATTGTGAAGGGCGTTGGTTTTGGTGCCGCCGGAACTGCTGTTTGCGGGGAACTTGTTTTTACAACTCAATATACCGGATACGAAGAGGCACTTACCGACCCTTCATATGCCGGCCAGATACTGATGTTCACCTACCCCCTCATCGGCAATTACGGTGTAAGCGGCAAGACCTTCCAGTCAGACGGCATGAAGGCAGAGGCCCTGGTGGTCAGGGAGGCATGCGACCATCCATCCCACCACCTGTCAGGGCGCTCCATTTTTGATTTTACAAAGGAAGAAGACCGGCCCGGTATCGCAGGTGTGGATACCAGGATGCTGACCATCAAGACCAGAGATACCGGCGCTATGCGGGCATGCCTGCTCACAGACAGCGACGATGGTGTGGAAGCAGTGCGACTGGCAAGACAGCATCCGAAGATATCTGACCAACACGACCTGATAGACAGGGTGACCTGCCCCGCCCCCTACCATATTGAAGCAACCGGCAAGGACAAGCCTCATTTCGTGGTCATCGACCTTGGCATAAAGACCAACATGATAAAGAGCCTGCAGCAGCGGGGTGTAGGTATTACCGTAGTACCTGCAAGTACTCCGCCTGACTATATTACTGAACAAAAACCTGATGCCATATTCGTATCAAACGGCCCGGGCGACCCGGAAAAGGCAGGCACTGCCATTGATGTTGTAAAACACATGATGGGAGAAGTACCCATCTATGGCATCTGCTTCGGCAACCAGATAATATCCCTGGCGCTGGGAGCCAGCACCTACAAGCTGAAGTTCGGGCACCGGGGTGCCAACCAGCCTGTAAAGGACCTGAACACAAATACTGTATACATCACCTCCCAGAACCACGGATTTGCAGTGGATGCCGGTTCCCTGGATGCGGCAGAGGCGCATATCACCCACCTGAACATCAACGATAATACAGTGGAAGGTATCGCCCATGACTACCTGGATATCATGAGCGTACAGTTCCATCCCGAGGCCAGCCCCGGTCCCTGGGACACTGAAAAATGGTTCTTTGATACCATAGTGAAAAGGGTGATGAAATAATGTCCCGTAATCCTCATATTAATAAAGTACTGCTGATAGGCAGCGGTCCTATCATGATAGGGCAGGCGGCCGAGTTTGATTTTAGCGGCAGCCAGGCATGCCGTTCATTGAGAGAAGAAGGTGTGAGCGTAGTACTCATTAACTCCAATCCTGCCACTATCATGACCGACCCGGAAATGGCAGATGTGGTATATATCGAACCCATCAAACCCGAGATCGTGGAACGTATCATCGAAAAGGAGCGGCCGGACGGAGTGATAGCGGGACTGGGCGGCCAGACCGGACTAAACGTCGTAAGTGAACTGGCCGGGATGGGCGTACTTGAGAAATACAATGTCAAACTTTATGGCACACCCTTAAAAGCCATACAGGATACCGAGGATCGGGACCTGTTCAAACAGGCCATGCAGCGTATCGGTGAGCCTGTACCCCGCAGCAAGGCCGTGAACACCATTGAGGATGCAGTTGCAATGATCGAACAACTGGGCCTGCCACTTGTCATCAGGCTGGCCTATACC
>Ga0255430_10186_pt1 | contig 10878 bp, 6 predicted proteins | sample ANMaggSeSYBR02G3_FD_182660 | JGI IMG/M metagenome (GOLD analysis project Ga0255430, IMG submission 182660) | Sediment cell enrichment communities from methane seep in Santa Monica Basin, California, United Staets - ANME aggregate JGI... | ecosystem: Environmental > Aquatic > Marine > Cold seeps >...
TTATATTCCCGGTCAGGTTTGGCATTTAACGCATAGATGCCATAAAAGAGAATTTCTTCTTAAATTTGTTAAAGACAGGCGTCGATGGACACAGTGGCTCTTTGAAGCAAAAAAACGATACGGGTTGGTGATTCTTGATTATACAGTGACTTCAAACCATATTCACTTGCTGGTTGTGGATGATGGTGACAGGGATACCATTCCGAAATCAATCCAACTCGTTGCCGGTCGTTCAGCGCAGGAATATAATCAAAGGAAAAAACGAAAGGGCGCCTACTGGGAAGATCGCTATCATGCCACTGCGGTAGAAACAGGGGAACACCTCCTGCGTTGCCTTGTTTATATTGATTTGAATATGGTTCGTGTCGGCGTTGTGAGCCATCCTTCGGAATGGGTGTTTGGTGGATACAATGAAATCCAGTCTCCTCGTCGAAAATGCGTACTTGTTAATCATGAAAAATTGGCAAACCTGGCAGGTTATGATTCCTATGATTTGTTTCGGGAATCTCACAAAAAATGGGTGAATGAATCGCTGGCGAATGGCAGCAATGTTCGAGATCGTCAGTGGACGCGTGGAGTTGCAGTTGGGAAAAAACAATTTGTAAAAAAGATAAAAACAGAGCTTGGTTCGAAAGCTTTTGGGAGACAGATACGTGAGACGTCTGGTGGATACGAACTTAGAGAACGAATGATTCCTTATATGACCGATTGTGACTCAAAAAAGGTGGATATGGGTCTCGAAAACACCTATAATTGGAAAATTTTTCCTAAATATCAAAGTATTGTGACGGTCGGACTCATACTTACTCAAAGGAAAAAAGCTGCTTGAGTAGCATGAAGGCATTTCAACCTTGAGAGTCAGCGGCTTGCTATAACGGCATTTCCGGTATCAAAAACAGCGATATTGGGGGTAAAAAAGGCTATTTTGGGAACATTAATCTAAAGAATTCAATATGATAGCGTGGCCCGACCCCAATGACTATTTTGCTGAGCAGTTGAAGAAGAGCGGATATGGGCGATATCTGATGCAATTGGGAGGAAAATAAAATTATGAAAATATCCATTGCTATGGCGACGTATAATGGCGCTAAACATCTGCAGGAGCAGCTTGATAGCTTTTTGAAGCAGATACGTCCTCCAGATGAAGTTGTGGTATGTGACGATGGTTCCAGTGATAATACTATTGATATTCTTGAAAAATTTCGCGACGCGGCACCTTTCGATGTTGAGATACACCAAAATGAAAACAATACTGGATTTGTACAAAGCTTCGGCACTGCTATTTCCTTATGCCGAGGAGATTTGATTTTTTTGAGTGATCAAGATGATTATTGGCTTGATTCCAAATTAGCTGTAGTGGAAAAGGCTGCTTTTGACGACGAACAAGCCGTTCTTTTCATCAACGACGCTACGATCGCGTTTGCAGATCTGGCCTCGACTGGGTCAACCCTTCTCGGTCGGTACCGCGCGGAAGGGATACCAGATTCAAGTTTAAAGATTGGCTGCTGCGTTGCTGTGCGTGGCTGGTTTGCTAAAAAGCTCCTACCATTTCCCAAACAATTTGTTTTCCATGATGAGTGGTTAGTGGGATTCGCAGATGGGCTTGGAAGGAAAAAAATTGTAGAAAATAGCTTGCAGCTTTGGCGTAGACACGGAAGTTGCAGCTCAAAGTTCTCAGCTTGGGACAGGACGCCAGAAAAAATAAGAAAGTTATGTTCTTATGCGCAAGCTATAAATGTCCATAGGCGAAGAGAACAACGGGAGCGAGCGCTCATGTCTAAATGTTTTTTTATGGAAAAAGCAAAAGAGCTGAAGGCAGAAGAAGAATTAGAGTATATACATGATGATATCGTAATATTTATTAGAAATCTCGAAAGGAAAATAAATGTGCTTGTGAAAAGATTAGATTTAAGGGAAAAAAATATATTTATGCGGGTAGTGTTAGGGGCAACACTTCTGAAAAAGAGAGCGTATAACGAATCAGGGGGCGTTAAGGCATATTTAGGTGATGTTTTAGGATTGTAACCCCGGTCGTTAAGTGCGGTTTATCCTGGAAATGTTTACCAATCAGCCCTGCAGAAGTGACCTGCTTCCTTCTTTATATTTCCTCTATTTTTGGCAGGCAAGCGTTTCTTTAAAATTTATATATTTATGCTTTTAAAAGCAGATATAGAAAGGGATAGTTTTAATGAGTATAAAGAGGAAGGTGATTAATTTACTGCCAGAAACTGTAAGAATTATGCTAAAAAATGCTATTTCCATTGCCTTGCGTTTAATGGTTTATAGGTCTATTGCACAGCCATTATCATGTGGTCAAGCGCTTACCGATATAAACAACCCCACCTTCTTCGGTTATCACGACAAAACACCATTTAGCCTTGATGGCACAAAGATTCTCGCTATGTCCTTAGTTGCAAGCGACACCCGCCCAGAAAGCGAGTGTACCGAAATGAAAATCGGTTATTTTACTAAAAGCGCCCACGCCCAAGGCGACTTTGAAAGCAAGTTTATAGCCTTTTCACAAACAACTACCTGGTGTTGGCAGCAAGGCTGCATGCTTCAGTGGAATCCTGCAAAGCCTGATCGGGAGATTGTTTTTAATGCGTTAGTTAATGGCCATTACGGAGCGCGGGTTTTTGATGTGACAGAACAAAAGAAAGTGCGGGAGCATGCCCACCCCATTTACTCACTTTCCCCTTGCGGCAAGTTGGCCGCTACGCTAAACTTTTCCCGTTTGGGTCGTTTGCGCCCTGGCTATGGCTATGCGCTGTTGCCTGATGAAACCAAAGAAAATGCGGCACCAGAAGATGACGGATTGTTTTTGCTTGATATGCAAACGGGCGTAAAGACACTTTTGATCAGCATTAGAAAGCTGGCAGATGATATAAATGCACCAGATGCAGTGCACTATGTAAACCATGCGACCTTTTCATCTGATGGGAGCCGGCTGACTTTTTTCCACCTTTGGACAACAGGCCAAAACCGAAGCCTGAGATTTTGCGAAGCCAATCTATCTACAGGCGAGTTCAAGGTGTTGGAAGCGCAGCGCACTGTTTCCCACTACTGCTGGCGAAGCCCAGATGAGCTGCTTACTACCACGCTGGGACCATCCGGCAAATGGCGCTACACCCTGTATAATCTGACAAACAACATGCGCACCACCCTGAACCTGCCCTTCAAAAGCGACGGCCACCCCATGTTTTGCCCCGGCAACCAAGATTTGATTGTGACCGACAGCTACCCGGACAAGCGCCGCGATCAGCACCTGTACTTGGCCAACATCAAAACTGGCGAAGTCACTGAGTTGGCGGCACTGTATAGCCCATTTAGATACAGGGGGCAAGTTCGTTGTGATCTTCATCCCCGATGGGACCGTCAGGGTAGTCATATCTGTTTCGACTCGACTTTTCAGGGGCAGAGGTCTATGTATGTTCTCGAAGTACCCGATTGAGCGAAATAGTTTTTGGATACAATCCATCTATATTTACAATTTATATTTAATAGGCACAGAATGAAACCTAAGAAGAGTAAAATTTACTATGTTAGCACTAATCTTTTTCCTTCATCGCAAGTCGAAACGATACAAATGATGCGTATGTGTGAAGGCCTTAAAGAAGCTGATTACGAGCCGATTTTGATCGGTCGTAGTGGAATAAACCGCAATAAAACATCTTTTACTACCAATGCGGACATACATGAATATTATGGTATTAAAACCATTTTTGATCTGAATATCATACGCTTTCCACTAATTGAAAACCTTCCCAGGCCAATGAGAATACTATCATTTTTTTGTTTTGCGTTACTATTGCTTTTTAAAATTCGAAAAAAGGGGACAGGCTTAATCTATACCAGAGACATATATATTATGATAGTTGCGTCACTTTTAAAAATAAAAATTAGGATGATTATTGAAGAACATGCTCCCCCACTTAAATTATCTCACACTTTTATTAAAAAATTTATCTACAGACAGAAGTTTATCGCAGGTATTGTATTCATTTCCGAAAAATTGCGAAATATTTATATTGCTATGGGGCTTCTTACCGGCACGCGAGCCAGAATCGTAGTAGAGCATGATGCTGCTGCGCAATCACAAATAAATGAGAATCGGAAAAATCAAAATAAAAAACATGTTTCAGATTCACATCAAATGCGCGTAGGTTATGTAGGAAGTCTTCTGCCGGGTCGAGGCATAGATTTAATCCTTAAAACAGCTGTTAAACTTTCCGAGTTGGAGTTTTATATTGTTGGCGGAACCACTTTTCAGATTGATCAATTTAGGATTAATGCTCCTCGAAATGTAAGATGGGTCGGTAATAAACCACCCTTTGAGGTAATAAAAGAACTCAATGAATTTGATATTTTGCTTATGCCTTATCAGAACAATACAAAGACACATGGCGGCGTGAGTTCATCGAAATGGATGTCTCCGCTAAAGATGTTTGAGTATATGGCATCAGGAGTTCCAATAATTGCATCAGATCTTCAGGTACTACGCGAAGTATTGATGTCTGAACAAAATTGTTTGTTAGCAGCACCTATGGATTCCGAAAAGTGGGTTGGTGCTATAGAACTACTTGTTGGTGATGCGAACTTACGAAATCAATTAGCATTACAGGCTCTGAAAGATGTACAAGAACGCTATAATTGGAAGACTCGATCTCTTATTATTATGAATGCTCTGAGATCATAATTAGTCAGCAAGGATGAAAATTAAAAGTGGCATATTCAAAGATGATTTGCTTGAAAAAACCGAAATTTGATGTATGGTTTTGGGTATTAGTTGTTTCGCTTGTTATGTTTCTAATGTCTTATGCGTCAGAACAAAAGGTGTATTCGTATCCATTGCATAACTATCATTATTTAGTCATAGGTATAATAATCCTCTACCTCATTTTTGGTAAAATCTCTATAAATCATACAATTAGATTGCTTCCATTTAATATCGGGCCGATGCCAAGCCTTTTTGGCGTCCTTTTTTTGGCGCAAATGTTATTATCGTCATTTATAAATCAATATGGAATATTTAGTGCAGTACATGTAACCATTTGGATTTTAATGGTGATATTTTTCTGGAGATTGTTTTTTGGAAGATTTAAAAATGTTGCTGATGGAATAGTATTTGGATGGCTTGGTGTTGTTTTGATTTCCCTTATTGCAATGCTAATTGGTTTCTATATTAAATTTGTTGGGCCATTAGCAATTTTTGGATTAGTTTTTGAGCAAGGAATTTGGGATAGAACGGGGATGCCATGGACTGGTGTTATAGGCTGGTTCCCGAGTCCGAATTATAGTGGCAGTTTTTTTTTAAATGGTTTTATTGGTAGTTTTTTCTGCCTTTTGTTTGCGAAAAGACGAGTTTTAAAATTGTTTTTAAGGCTATCGGCAGCACTATTTGTATTGGGCATCCTGTTTGCTGGTTCGCGTTCAGCAATTTTCGGGTTGTTGCTATTTGTCGTAGTTGTATGCTGTGGACATATTCGAAATATGTTCATGAGGCAAAGAACCTTTTTCAAGGTTTTAATTTACGTTTTAATGGTTGTTAGTATAGCAAATTCTGCAATTTATCCTTATGTGCTAAAAATTGGCCGATTGAACAGTAGAATTATTGAATTTGATGGTTCACGAATTATTGTGTCCACACGCGAGGTAGTATGGAATAAGGCTATTGATGGATTTAAATCCGGCACGTTATCTGAGCAATTTCTTGGGTTGGGTTCAGACGGCAGTGTGTTGGTAATGGATTACTCCACGCATAGTGGCTGGTTAACAATTCTGTTAAATCATGGTTTTCTTGGTTTGCTACTATCCATTGCATTCTTCACTACGCTTTTATTAAAAGTAACCATTCTGTTTCGACAGGAGCGAGGTAAATTAATAATTAAAAAATATTTTTTGTATCAAATGGGGTTTCTTATTAGTTTTGGTGCAATTAATATGACTACAGCAATTATTCCGACACCTCGTGTCGATATGTTTGTTTTTCTTTTTGCCCTGTCGCAGTTTGGGATAGTGAACGCTTACTACAGAAAATGTCCTAATATAATAACATCCTCAAGTCGAACAAGAAAACTCGCGGGTTTGGACCGCCACGTACCGGTATCAATAACGGCGATATGAGATCAAACAGGGGCTGAGAGTAAATGAGCGTTCTTTGGACACACAATTTTAATCCCGCTAAACTTCAAGGAACTCACGATTTGGCGTCCCCTGCATAACCTTTATCTTCCGGTATTTCAAAAACTTAGACACTTTAAATAAACTTGGTTATTTGAACGTATCTACCTAAAAATATTAAAGGATTCTGTATTTATGAGAGTTTTACTCGTTACCCCAGGCGATGGGTCTGCGACATGTATGCCTTTTTCCCATAGATTTGAAGCATCTCTTTTAAAGGCAGGAATGGATGTTCGTAATTTCTGGTTGCGGTCTCGAACCTCACCGAAAGTGCTTTTCACTGAAGGTTTAAGATTCCGCAGAGAAGTCAGGCAGTTCAGACCGGATATAGTCCATGCTTATTATGGTACTGTGGCATCTTTTTTTTGCCTGATGAACTCAAGTAAGCCCTTAATAATTACATTTCATGGAAGCGATTTGAACCCCGTTCCAAGTGGCAATATTTTCAGATATGTTTTTTCTCATCTTTTATCACAGATATCGGCTCTGTTCGCAAAAAGAATTGTTTGTGTAAGCAAAGGTCTTAAACGACGATTGTGGTGGAAGAAGGATAAATCCAGTGTTATTCCTTGTGGAATAAACATGAATATTTTTAAACCAATGGAACGGGAAGAAGCAAGAGATCGTCTTGGCTGGGATGAAGCGGATAAAATTATTTTATTCAATGCCAGAACAGATCCTATCGGGAAGCGCCTTGATTTGGCAGAGGCTACCGAAAAGCTCGTAAAAAAAATTCTTCCCGACACAAAACTTTTTGTGTTTCGAGGAAAAACTCCCCCCTCTGAGATGCCCTTTTATTATAATGCTGCGGATGCTCTTTTAATGACCAGCGATCATGAGGGGTCGCCAATGGTGATTAAAGAAGCACTTGCATGCAATCTGCCTGTTGTATCTGTTGATGTTGGAGATGTGTGCGAGCGTTTGGAAAGCGTGGAGTCGTCATATATTATAAAGAGAGATCCAAAGGATTTATCCAAAGCGATTGTGAAGATATTGGCTTCACCAGTACGTTCCAACGGACGGGAAATAGTCAAAAAGATTTCAGAGGGCAGGGTTGCCGAGCAGGTGATCGAACTTTATAGGGAAATACTTATTGAAAGGTAGCATAATCTTGTCATGCTAAGGCAAGATTAGTATTCGACGTCAGATTCTTTTACATCAGAGATCATGGCAAATGCCTTTTTCCTCAAAAAGGGTATGCAGAACTTTAGATAAATACCTATAAAATCAACAAGTTATAGTTAAACGATGCACAATCAATTTTGAGAAACGCTTTTCTTGTAATTTTAATGAGTTACATCAAAAAAAGGTCATTTGTTATGATTTCTGTACATACAGAAAAGCATTAGAAAGAGAGCCTCTTGCAGAAACACATGTAACCACATTGCATTCGCTATATATTGTGTAGCAGTGTGGGCTATGGCACATTATGTAGCACTACTCTGTAGATTTGTGTTGTTTCTGCAAGAGGCTCTAGAAACAATGATATATTAGAGTTGTTGCGCAATAATAAAGATTGGCAAAATACCGCATCCTGTCATATATTATTGAGTAGATAGATTGATAGAGGTGAATCACCAGAAGAAGGGAGGAAACATCATGATAATAGACGAAATGAAGATTCGTGATGAACGACAATTCAAGGCGTTAACTGGCGTGTCTCCCGAGGAATTTCAGCGGCTATTACCTGTCTTTACCACGAGTTACAAAGAAATAGTTCAAGAGCAGTACGAGGCCCACCAGGACACACGTCAACGTCAACCAGGCGGGGGGCAAAAAGGCAAACTGCCGAGCATGCAACTCAAGCTCTTTTTTATTCTGTACTATTGGAAAGTCTACCCAACCTATGATGTTTTGGGCTTTCAGTTTGGTTTTGATCGCTCAAAAGGGTGTACCAATGTCCAGGCATTGTGGCCGGAACTTGAACGAACGTTGGAGAAACTTGGGGTGTTACCAGCCCGGGCGTTTTCGAGTGTCGAAGAACTACGGGCTACCTTTGGAAAGGTTCAGGATCTCTTGATTGATGCGACAGAACGGGCCCATTGTCGTCCGAAGGATGAGGACGAGCAGCGGAAGAAATACAGTGGCAAAAAAAAGCATCATACCGTCAAAAATACCGTGATTGCGGCACCCAGCAAGTGGATTTTGTTCCTCGGATATACTATCGTCGGCAGTATCCATGATTATACGCAATTCAAGCAGGAGTTTCCAGTCAATGGACAGAAGGATAAGGTAGTGAAGTGGTTTAAAGACTTCATATTGTGGCTTGATTTGGGTTATTTAGGAGTACGAGAAGCCTATGAGGCAAACAAAGTGAAGATGCCTCACAAAAGGCCGCGTAAGTCGAAGAACAATCCGTATCCGGCTTTGACAGAGAAGCAAAAAGCTGAAAATCGTTACATCAGTCGGGTACGCGTCATCGTGGAACAGGCCATTGGTGGGTTGAAACGCTTCAATATTATGATACACAAGTTTCGGAATCATTTGGATGGTTTTGTTGACACTGTAGCTCTTCTTGCTGCTGGACTTTGGAACTGGAAACTCAAATGTCAAGGCGTAACTAATTGAGCAACAAATCTATTACACACTGCTCATTATAATAACGGCTTTGTTTAGTTTTTTGGCGTTGTTAGTGTGGCGCAAGACAAAGAACATTTCCTTCACGATAGGTTTTGCATTACGGCCTGTTTGTTTTGATCATTGAAGCGGTTGTATTGTTCGGTCTGAAATGGCCGCGTGTAAACATTAATCAATCATTTACAGCAATTAGAATTTCTCACGTCAAAATCTTGTTTGTTTCGGTAATTGCAGGATTTTTCAGTATTTTGATATTGAGAGAACAGCTTATTACTAAGATATAAGCGAAGCGGCTTTGCCGCTGAGCCAAAAATATAAAAAAGGTATTTTCCTTTAACAAGCCACCGCCTCTGGCGGTGGTAATTGACTATGCGCAGTCGGTTCACGCTTTGGAAGGGCAGGGTTATTCGATTCATCATGCAAAACTGGCTGGTTCCTTAATTTTGGAATACTTGGCGTGATATTGGGCGCTTTAATCTTCGGTAAAATTTGGGTCATGTTGTACAATAAGTTTGCGTTGCTCAATGTTAAGCAGTTCAAATATTCACTTCTTGAGCTCTCTCGGGATGTTTTTGATACAATGCCATTCATATAGTGGGTTTAGAAAGTACTGCCACAATATGCTTGAGTTTTCGAAAAATAGTTCTTGACTTTTTTGAAAATTTCTTATCGCTAATAATAACAAACTGTTACAAAAGATGGTTGTGCCAATATTTTTATCTTTGAACATAAATTTTAGGATTATAGCTTAGAGTCAACTGTTTATAACTTATTGAAAAGAATAAGATTTATAAATTTACAAAAAAGTCAAGATAAAAAATTCGAAAACCCATGTATGTTGTGGTTGCAAATTTTGAGACTCAAATACCGACAGGAAATTTCGCTATAAAATCAACATGCTATGATCCCGAGAGAGCTCTTCTTATGAGACTGTTTATCATTATTGCACCCTGGACTTTTGCGGCATATATTCCGTCCGTATCCTATTTAAATTTCGAGGTAATGAGCAGTCTGTTAAAATATAACTATGCGTAAACAAAGCCTTTTTGTAAATTGAAAATGAGTTTTACCACGGTTTTTAAATAGGATACTTCCGTCCCTTATCCGTGCGGGAATAGAAGGTTATAAAAGTGTTTACTGGAAGCTTTGCTATTCCCCTGGATAATAATGGCGTTTGCAAGCTTAAAGGTAAGATTAGGTGTCAGTTCTTTAAAAACTGAACGTACTGAAAGTGTTGTAATTACAAAATTGGAAAATTTGATATGAAACTAAACTGGCAATACAAAGCAAAAATCATGAAAACCTGTGCCCTTCTTCCTGCAGGGGGGGATTTACAGGTTTATTCAGAAAATATTTTGGCGGTTGAAAGCTGATCCCATGTCCAGGATTCCTGCGCAGATTGAGATGGCGCGTTGGATATTTGATATGGGTGGAAAGATTGAGGGGAAGACGTTTTTTGAGGTTGGTACCGGTCATTGTCCGATTGTGCCGACTGGGTTCTTTTTGTGTGGAGCAAAGAAGATTGTGACAGTTGATCTTCATAGAAGGCTGGACTTTGGGATTTTGAAAAGGTCGCTGGTATGGATAGCTGAAAACAGGGATGAGATTTGTGGATATTATGATGGGGTTGCAAATCCACAGATTGCGCCCCAGAGAAATAGGCTACGCATTTCACAGGGCAAACAGATTACACAGATTAATGAGCGGATGGACTTGATAGAGAGATTGAAGCTCAATCCAAAAAAATTTCTATCCGAAGCGAATATAGTCTATCTGGCGCCAGCGGATGCAGCAAATATTGATCTGCCTGATAAAAGTGTGGATTATCATATTTCCACAACAGTTTTTGAGCACATCCCGGGGAAAGATATTAAAAGGATTTTAAAAGAAGCCAAACGGATTCTCAAAAAGGATGGAGTTGCGATTCACTTTATTGATTTAAGTGATCATTTTCAGCATCAGGACAAAAGCATAATCGGCATCAATTTTCTGCGATATTCTGAAAAAGAATGGGAAAGAATTGCGGGCAACCACTTTGCTTATTGTAACCAGTTGCGGGCGAGTGATTATCTTGGGTTATTTGAGGGAGCGGGTTTTGATGTTTGCCGATTTGAGACCAAA
>Ga0255430_10191_pt1 | contig 10741 bp, 10 predicted proteins | sample ANMaggSeSYBR02G3_FD_182660 | JGI IMG/M metagenome (GOLD analysis project Ga0255430, IMG submission 182660) | Sediment cell enrichment communities from methane seep in Santa Monica Basin, California, United Staets - ANME aggregate JGI... | ecosystem: Environmental > Aquatic > Marine > Cold seeps >...
CAGCCTGCAGGTAAAATTACTAAGAGGTATTGATGGCGGAGGTTATACGCCTGTTGGCAGCAATAAAGCTAAATACTCAGACTTCCGTATTATAGCTGCTACAAATAAAAATCTGCTGGAACAGGTTAACAAGAATTTGATGCGGGAAGATTTCTTTTACAGGATGCATGTTATACCTGTTACTGTACCGCCTTTAAGAGAACGTAAGGAGGATATTCCTTTGCTGGTTGAACATTTCTTAAAACTTCATTGTGATAGTAAAGAAAGGCAGGGCCTTCCGGTAAAGATATTTGAAGCTATAGACAACCATGATTGGCCAGGCAACGTTCGGGAGCTTGAAAATGTTTTAAAACGTTATGTTACAATACAGCGCCTTGATTTTATCAACCCGCGGGGCTCCAGGGCAGCAAATGAGGTTGATGATTCAGGCAAAGAATTGCTGCAAAAAAATGCAGGACTGCGCGATACAGTGGAGCTGTTCGAAAAAGACTATATTTCTAAAGTGCTAAATCATAATAAGTGGCACAGGGGCAAGACAGCAAAAACGCTGGGCATACCCGAAAGAACTCTTTACAGAAAATTAAAACATTTTAAGCTAACCATGTCATAATATATGCCATATGTGGCATATATATAAAATACTAAATTATATCGAGCGGTAAAACTCAATTATTATATCCTTCATGTCATTAATGTCAGTCTATCTTTTTCTCCCTATAACAATTCATACCAGATAAATATAAATATCATCTATAAATACCAATAGATAGATATTCCCTTAATTTTTGGCACATCCATTGCTAAGTAATATCCGAAATATACTGCTAATCTGAATTTTAGAGCTATAGATTTTCATAATAAGGAAAAATTAAACCACGAAGTACACGAACAATTAATGCTTTATAATTTTTTTGTGTTCTTCGCGCTCTTTGCTGTGAAAAAAACATGATAAAAATGGATATCCTGATTATTGATGATTTTTTTGCTGCCAGTACTGTTAAAAAAGACGTTGAGAAATTTGTCCGTAGCATAGAAATTGCTAATTCAGCCGAAGATGCCTTAATAAAGGTCAGGCACAATAAATTTGACCTGTTGCTGCTCAATATTTCTTCAAAAGTATTTGATGGCTGTGAATTAATTCAGCAGCTTAAAAATGTATGTCCGGACATTAAGATTATTACTATAACTGATCAAAACTCAAGAAATCTGGAATTGAAAGTCAGAAAGCAGGGAGTGCTTTTTTACATGATAAAGCCTTTTAACATAAAGGTGCTGAAAGATATTGTGGATTATATTTCAAAGTCAAAAGAAAGATCGCAGACAGAGAGATTGCAGAAATTTCATAATGAGTGGGCCAGGCTTTAGGGCTATGAAAAAAATAAGTTGGTTATTTTTGACAGAGCCTTTAAAGACGTACTGACAGGATTAACATGATTCCTTTACTTTTCTTATATCTTGTTATATCCTGTCAAAAAATATAAAGATTTTTATTAACAAATTAAAGGTTAGGAGGTTGTTAAATGAGTAATATTGAAAGCTGGGACTGGGAAAGCAAAGAAAAAATGCTTGCCGAGCCGGCAAAATGGAAAGACCAGTTTGAAGATGTCCTGGAGCCTTATATCAGTCCCGATGGTGAGAAGATAGCCTCTATTGTTAAAATAGGGGAAGGAGAACACAACATAGCTATTAATGAAGGAACCTGGGAAGAACCGTTTGAAAAAATTTGGTATTCCAGATTCAGCCCAGACGGCCGTTTGACCGCTCTTATAACAAAGGACATGGAATGGACAATGGCTGTGGATGGAAAGACATGGGAACAAATGTATGAGTATATCTGGGATACCAAATTCAGCGCTGATGGCAAAATTATAGCTGCGACCACTAAAGTGGATGGCGTTTATGGGATAACAATAAACGAAAAAACATTGGAATGCCCCACTAAGCTTCATAGCATAGCAAGTCATGTAATAAGCCCGGATGGTAAAATATCGGTCGCAATAGCTCAAACTCTTCCTCTTGCAGAAGGCGATGTTAATGCATTTACAAAAGGCGCCTGGTCGGTAGTTGTAAACGGCAAGCCGTGGAATGAAAACTATGCTGATATTTACGGCCTGGCAATCAGCGATGACGGCAAAAATATTGTTGCAGAATACAGGAATAGTATTTGTGAATACGGCATTCTCGTAAATGAAAAACCGTGGAATGAAAAATTTGGTTGTACATGGGAACCGGTTTTCCATCCAAAAAATAGTGATGAAATAACCGCACCGGTCAGGCAGGCAGGCCAGTGGTTCCTGGCGACAAACGGCAGGATTGTTTGGGACACAGGTTTTATCAATCTTATGCATCAAACATACAGTCCTGATGGCAACAATATTGCGGCAGTTGTTGCCCCGCAGTTTGCCAAATGGACGATCGCCGTTAATGAACAGCTATGGTCAAAAACATTCAATGAATGTATCTTAAAACCATGTTTCAGCCCGGATGGCAGAAAGGTAGCCGCAATTGCAAAAGACAGCGGAAGCTGGTTTCTTGTTGTTGATGGAACCGTACTTGGAGAAGCTTTTGATAATATCTGGCCGCCTGTTTTTTGGCCCCAATGGCGACATGGTAATCTGCAAAGTTGAAAAAAATGGCAAGTATGCTATTGCGGTTAACGGCAAAATTAAGGGTAAAGAATACGAAGCCCTCTGGAATCCTGTTGTATCGCCTGATGGAACCAAGGTAATGATATGCGGCGTAGAAGACGGGAAATATTATCGCAAAGTAGTTCCGTTAAGTGATATATAATAAATAGTGTTTTTATTTAATAAAATAAATATAAAGCTAATAGTTTTGAATAATATTTTCAAAGGGAGGAAAGCAAATGTATGAATTTGTTAGCGGACCGCTGGTATGGATAGCCTTTATAATTTTTGTCGGCGGAAGTCTGTATAAAATATACCGCATGTTGTCCGGCGCTAAAAAGGATATGACTTTGTTCAGGCATATGTCATTAAAACACAGTTTAAACTCTCTTGTACACTGGGTAATACCCTTTAATAATCAGTATATGCAAAAAAGACCAATTTTTACTATAGTCTCTTTTTCTTTTCATATTTGTTTAATACTTACGCCTGTTTTTCTTTTGGGTCATCTTGTTCTATTGGATGAATCGTGGAATATAAGCTGGTTTAATATTCCAGACGGTGTCGCAGACTGGATGACAATCGTAGTTATTGCCGGGTGTATCTTTTACTTATATAGAAGATTAACAGATCCCGTGGTAAAAAACGTCACTGATGGTTCTGACTATCTTCTGCTGGCAATTACCGCTCTTCCATTTATAACCGGCTTCATCGCATACCATCAATTATTTGCCTATAAAACCATCCTGATACTTCACATCCTTGCAGGTGAGATCATGCTGATAGCCATTCCTTTTACAAGGCTAAGCCACATGCTCTTCTTTGTTTTTACAAGAGCATTATTCGGGAGTGAACAGGGTTATTGGAAACATTCAAAGGACTGGTAAAAATTTAACAGCAAAACGATGTTAAGGAGAATATTATGAAACCCACCATAGCTATAAGAGAACCGGTCGTAGATGATCTCATGGACCAGACCGAGAAAATACTCACAGAGGAACAAATAGAAAAAGTTATCAATGAAGTTATAGATCAAGAAACCGGCGTGCGTTTGCAAACTTACGTTGATACATGTATTCACTGCGGATTATGTGCAGAGGCATGTCATTGGTATCTTTCTAATGACAGGGATGTCAGTTTTGCTCCGGTTACAAAGGTAAAAGATACCATCTGGGTAATGCTGGAAAAAAAAGGAAAGGTTGATGCGGCATTTATCAAAAGATGCTCTCAAATCGCCCATACCGAATGTAATGTCTGCCGGCGCTGCGGCATGTATTGTCCGTTTGGAATCGATATCGCATACATGATGCTTGTTGTTCGCAGGATATGCGCAAAGCTGGAAATGGTGCCTCTTTACCTGCAGGATACGGTTAACAGCCATGCTGCCACGATGAACCAGATGTGGGTAAAACCGGATGAATGGATAGACACACTCCAGTGGCAGGAAGAAGAAGCACAGGGATATGTGCCAAGCGCCCGTTTGCCACTTGAAAAAGAAGGCGCTGAGATAATGTATTCAGTTATTGGTCCTGAGCCAAAATTTTTAGCCCAGCTCCTTGGCAATATCACAGTAATCATGAAGGTAGCGGGGTTGGACTGGACGATGCCTGCAACAGCCGGCTGGGATAACAGCAATATGGCCATGTATTCAGGTGATTTTGAAGTCATGGCCAGAGTGGAAAGGCTTCATCATGAAACAGCTCAAAGGCTTAAGGTAAAAAAGATCGTCATGGGTGAATGCGGTCATGCGTTCAGGGGGGGAGAATATGACGGCCCAACCTGGCTGGGCTGGATGAGTCCGCCCATACCGATTGTTCATGCAGTAGCATTTTATTATGACCTGATCAAAAGCGGTAGAATCAAAATAGCAAAAAAAGTCGAAGGACCGGTTACTGCACAGTACCCGTGCAATATTGTAAGAAACGCGGGATTGGGTTCAAAACTGCGATATATTATGAGTGCGGTGTGCGAAGATTTTGTAGATCTTATCCCAAATGACAGACATGCCTTCTGTTGCAATGCAGGCGGTGATACTATTAACTGTGGCCCGCCATGGAAAAAAATCCGGGTCCAGTCAGCTAAAATACAGTCAGAAAATTTTAAAAGAACCGGCGCTCATACCATTGTAACACCTTGCCACAACTGTCATAGCGGGGTTGAAGATATTGTTGACGGATATAAGCTTGGGATGCACGTCAAATTTTTTAGTGAGCTTTTGATTGAGGCAATGGAGATTCCAGAGCATCTGAAACCAAAGGAAGAATAAGCGGATGAATAAAATCACGCTTTTACAGCCGTAATATATTATATAAAGGCCAGGCTCCAATATTATTTAGAAGCCTGGCCTTTCAGTTATACCTTCCGCAGCTTCAATCTCTTCTTCTGTTGCCCCGCGTTCATTAATTTGTTCGGCCATATTAATTTGCAGGCTTTTTTCTTTAAAGCTTAGGAAGCTTTCATCTGAATGACCGGCATCCCTAAGTCGCAAATCTTTTTTTAAACCAGAGAGCGGACTCATTTAAGAACTGTGTTTGGTGGTCTTTGTTGCTCATGCAATGATCACCTTGATATTGTATGATTAATTTTTTGGGATTCCCAGCTTTTGAATATATCTCATTTGCATCTGACAGCGGTACTATTTTGTCGGAATCTCCATGAAATATTAAAATATTATGAATATCCGGCAACTTGTCTGAAATGTCAAAATTAAGATTTGTTTTATAGAATGATAGCGGAAAATTATTTGGATGGTTTGATTTATCAAGCGCTTCTATTAATGGTTTGCTTCGTACAGGTGCGGCAAAGGTAACAAGAGCTTCTATCTTTAGAGTGTTTACAACAGATATGCAAAGAGTTCCTCCCAGGCTGCTTCCAAAAAGTCCAATCCTGTTTCCTGTGTCATTTCTTGAATAAACGGTTTTTACGGCATTGATAAAATCACTTTGCCGGGCATCAAAAGAAGTAACGTCTCTAAATATACCTTCGCTCTCCCCGCATCCTCGATGGTCGAATCTGAAAAATGCAATATTTAATGCATTACATTTTTTCGCCAGTTCTATTTGTTTGGGAGAGCTGCTGTCGCTGAAAAGTCCGTGGACTCCGATTACGACTGAAGGGCACTTTAACTCAGGCAGGTGCAGAGTTCCTTTAATAAGAAAACCATCGGACTTGAACGAGATTTTTTTGCAGATTGAATTTATTTCTGTTTTAGGTATAATCATCCAGCTACTTATTTTTTTAATTTCATATACCTCGGAAGGTCACAAATTGCGCTTTTTTCGGTGAGCAATGAGCATCAAGAGCAAGGCGCGGAATAGCAGGCTATTGCAAGTCTGAGCAACGCTGCTATTAATGTTCATGGCCAGCAAAAAATCGTTATTTGTTGCCTTACGAGGTATAACTATTGCGTTAAAGGATCGTAACTATACAGCTTGGTTAGGCTGAAGACCGAAGACTTTTAGGGAAAAGACTCCCAGAAGCCATATTTTCTTAAAGCGGCCCTAAACATAGAGAATAACTCTCAGAAAACATCTCTTTCCTTCAGCCTATAACCTTCAGTCTAAACACCTGAGTAGTTACAAAGGATCATATATGACTGTTAAAAAAGGACAAGAACTTAAACTTGAAATTTCCGGGCTGGCATTTGGCGGCAAAGGGATCGCGCACAAAGACGGGTTTACTGTTTTTGTTGACCATACCGTTCCGTTAGATATTGTAATTGCCCGCATAATAAAAAAAAAGAAGAACTTTGCTGTTGCCCGTGTTGTCGAGATAGTTGATGAATCACCATTCAGGATAAACCCTCCCTGTATATACAGCGGCCAGTGCGGAGGATGCAAGTGGCAATTTTTAAAATATGACAAACAACTTGATTACAAACAACAGCATGTTATTGATTCACTTGAGCATATTGGGATGTTAAAGGGAGTGCCCGTCCATTCCACCATTTCATCGAAGCTGATTTATGGATACAGAAACAAGATGGAGTTTTCCTGCTCAGACAGGAGATGGCTTATGCCTGATGAGATGGGCATGGAAAATCCGGATTTAAATTTTGCTCTTGGGCTTCATGTGCCAGGTACTTTTCACAAGGTGCTGGATACCAAAAAATGCCTGCTTCAACCCGCGCTTGGAAATAATATTCTTGATGATGTTAGAACCTATATCAAGGAGTCAAATGTTCCGGTATATGGGCTTCGGAGCCACATCGGCTTCTGGCGTTTTGTTATGCTGAGACATTCTGCGGCTTATGACCAGTGGATGGTAAATATAGTAACTGCGGAAGAATCCAGCAAGATTGTCAAGCCGTTATCCGACTTATTAACAGCCAAATACCCGGAAATTGTGTCTGTAATAAACAATATAAATACACGCAAGGCAGGCATTGCTGTTGGAGAGTATGAGATACTTCTTGCCGGCAGTCCATTTATAAAGGAAAAAATCGCTCTGTTTGAGTTTAAAATATCCGCAAATTCCTTTTTCCAGACTAATACATCGGGCGCTGAGATATTGTACGAAAAAGTCAAGGAATACGCCGGGCTGTCTGGGAAAGAGTATGTTGTTGACCTTTACAGCGGAGCAGGCACGATAGCTATTTTTCTTGCTGATTCAGCAAAGGAGTTGACAGGAATAGAAATTTCTAAAAGTGCGGTACAGGACGCGGAAGCTAATTGTCTGTATAATGGAATTTCAAATTGTGGTTTTATCCTTGGCGATATAAACGATTGTCTTGAACATGTAAAAAAGCCGGATGTTATGATAATTGATCCCCCAAGGACAGGGATGCATAAGAATGTGGTTAAACAGATTCTTGATATGGCTCCGGCTAAAATTATCTATGTTTCCTGTAATCCGGCGACAATGGCAAGGGATCTCGGTATGATGAAAGACAATTACAAAGTCCTGGAAGTGCAGCCGATTGATATGTTTCCGCATACATATCACATAGAGTCGGTTGCCAGGCTTGAAAAAAATTGAAAACCAAAGAAATTGAAAATTGAATACTGAAAATTGAATATTTGTGGAATCGCTTCGCTCTGTCTTTTTGTTATAAAATTAATAAAATACCTTCAATATTCAATATTCAGTATTCAATTTTCAATATTGAGAGATAAGATGATATATGTTCAAACAGGTCTTGAAAGATTTATTGAGTCCCCCCCCAAATGGATATTAGGTAGCCGTTTGGGGTTATTAAGCAATTCAGCTTCAGTTGACAGGAATTTTCGCCATGCAAGCGAATTAATTAATTTAAAGATGCCCGGTCAGCTTGCTGCATTATATTCACCGCAGCACGGTTTTTTTTGCTGAAAAACAGGATAACATGATTGAGTCGGAAGATATGATTGATACGGTATTAAAGATTCCTGTTTTCAGCCTTTACAGCCAAACCCGAATACCCTTAAAAGAAATGTTTGATCCCATTGATGTGCTTGTTATTGACCTGCAGGATGTCGGAACCCGTGTTTATACTTTCATTTATACAATGTCCTACTGTCTTGAAGCCGCAAAAAAATTCGGCAAAAAAGTAGTAGTTCTTGACCGTCCTAATCCTGTCGGTGGGTCTGCGGTAGAAGGCAACTGCCTGTCATTGGAATGCAAGTCATTTGTAGGGCGTTTTCCTATTCCTATGCGTCATGGGATGACAATGGGTGAGCTTTCTCTTTTATTCAATAATTACTATGGAACGGGTTGTGATCTTGAAATTGTAAAAATGAAAGGCTGGGACAGGAATATGTATTTTAATGATACTGGTCTTCCCTGGATTCCTCCATCACCAAATCTTCCAACCACTATGTCTGCAATGGTTTATCCTGGCCAGGTGCTTTGGGAAGGCACAAATGTTTCTGAGGGGCGGGGAACAACCCAGCCTTTTGAGGTTTTTGGCGCTCCTTTTATTAATACTGAAAAAGTTCTTTTCGATATGGGGGGCAGCAAATTGGAGGGAGCAATACTCAGATATAATGTATTTGAGCCTACGTCAAACAAGTGGAAGGGAACCCTATGTAGAGGATTTCAAATTCACATAACTGATCCGAATAAATTTAATCCATATATTACTTCCATTAAATTGCTCAAGTCGGTCTGTTTCCATCACAAAGGTGAGTTCGAGTGGAAACAGCCTCCTTATGAGTATGAATCTAAAAGACTTCCTATAGACCTTATAATCGGAGACAAGGAAATACGGCGGCGCATAGAAAAAAATGACAATATAGATGAAATAGCAGAATCCTGGCAAGATGATCTAAATGAGTTTATTGAAATAAGCAAAATGTTCCATCTTTACCCTAAGTAGGGGCGAATCTTGTGTTCGCCCAATCAGGGCGATCACAACGCCCAATCAGGCCGATCACAATGCCCAATCAGGCCGATCACAATGCCCAATCAGGCCGATCGTAGGGGCGAATCTTGTGTTCGGCGATCACAAGGATTATCAGGGCGATCACAAGGATTATCAGGGCGATCACAAGGATCGCCCCTACTAGTGGAGACGTTGTTTTGGAAAAAGAAAAAACAGGCTGGAAACGTATGAAGTTTAGAAAAAACAAGGTCTGGCTGAATACTGACAAAAATGGAAAGCCTATTGTTAAAAACGGCAAAGTGTTAATCAAGTACCAGCTTGAGCAGGATTATGAGTACTGGGTGAATAAAGACAACATTAAACCCATTGATCCACGGGAGGATAATAAAAAAGTTTCTAATAAAAAAAAACCAGCTAAAACAAGTAAAAAAAAGGCATTGAAATTAGAAAAACAACCTCCGGAAGAGCAGGATATGATCTGCATATACACAGACGGGGCATCTTCCGGCAACCCCGGCCCTTCAGGGATAGGTATTTTGTTGCTTTATGGAAGTCATGAAAAGGAGATATCAAAATATATAGGTGTTGCAACCAACAATATTGCAGAGCTCGAGGCTATTCGAGTAGCTTTGCTGGAATTAAAAAGAACCGATCTTCCGGTAAAAATTTTTACAGATAGTTCGTATGCTTACGGAGTGCTTACTCTTGGATGGAAAGCAAAGAAGAATACGGAATTAATAGAATCAATAAAGAAAATTATTTTAAAATTCAGAAAGTTGAAGTTTTACAAGGTAAAAGGGCATGCGAATATTGATGGAAACGAAAGAGCAGATTATCTTGCTACATCAGCAATAAAAAAATCTAAGATATAAATCTATAGAGCCCTGCCTAATTTTAAGCAGGGCTCTTAATTTGAGACCTTTGCAAAACGCCCCCTTTTGCCCAAATCTGTGCGCCTACTTGAGGAAGTTAATTCGACCACGTTCCTTAGCTGTTAAGCCTTTTTATCTTATGAGCTTAAAAGCCATCAGCTATAAGCTAAGCTGTATTCCTGCAGTTAATCCCGCTTATAGCGGGAAACATTTTTCAAAGGTCTCAATTTGAAGTTATTCAGATTATGATTAGGCTGATTTTAATTTTTCAATTTCACCTTTCAGTTCATCGATTTCTTTTTTATATTTTTCTACATCCCCTGTAGCAGTTGAAGCAGGGGCTGTCTCATCTTTTTTCCAGGTATCTTTCAGTTCATCAAAGCCCAGATAAAGAGCCAATCCACCTCCAAGTAGAAGCACTACAGGGATAGCACCGACTAAAAGCTGCAAAAACTCGTGCCACCATATTGAAATGCCAATAAGACCCAGAACAGCTCCGATGGCCCCGCCAATTAAAGTTTTCATAAAAATTCACCCTCCTTTAGCTTTAAATTGATTCCTTTTGAAATTGAAGTTTTTTAATAGTAAATTACACGTACTATATTCAATAAGCCATAATTATAAAGAATATCATCTATCTACATATGATAGCATTAAGCAAATCAAGTTTTTCTGGAAATAACACAACAAAGTCTGTAACGCAAGCTAAAAATTTTGTGCCTGATGCGTTTACCTTTTGAGTTATCAGAAATTTGAAAACTCAAAAGTAACTTGTTAACAATTAGAGGTGACGGGCATTTAAATTTAAAACGGCTGACTGTTTGAGCGTATTAGTGAGCATTAAGAAAAAAGAGGCACTTTTTGTATATTTTTGTTAAAAGGATAAACTCAAGCCATAACGTTCTATTTTTCTAACTGATATTAATACTCTTTTTTCTTTA
>Ga0255430_10195_pt1 | contig 10506 bp, 11 predicted proteins | sample ANMaggSeSYBR02G3_FD_182660 | JGI IMG/M metagenome (GOLD analysis project Ga0255430, IMG submission 182660) | Sediment cell enrichment communities from methane seep in Santa Monica Basin, California, United Staets - ANME aggregate JGI... | ecosystem: Environmental > Aquatic > Marine > Cold seeps >...
AAATACGACCGGAAATGCAATAACACATTCTTATGCTTCAAACGGTATTTTCAATGTGAATCTAACCACTAAGAATATTGATTCCATAATCGGCTCAACAATATAGGGTTGACTTGACACTAGGTGCAAATGAGATAAAAGGCGTTGCCACTTCTTTTGCCATCTTCTTAAGCCAAAACCCGGGAGCGTTATTGCCTGCAAAGATGATACCACCATCAGTAGTAAGATGAAAAGTCTTTGCCCCACTTTTATCAAAAGTTTTTACACACTGCTCGTTCCCTTCCGTATCGATATTTATAATCAGGTTGCGTGAGTATAAGTTGTAGCTGCCATCAGCAGTCTGCCGGAGCAATTCATAATCTATTCCTTCATATGTTTTGCTCCATTGCTCATTTCCATTAGGATCGGTTTTCATGATCCAGACATCACAGGATGATATACTCCAACCTGCCAGAATATAACCGTTATCTAAGGTCTGCTGGATAGAATATATATCCTTATTCTTGTATTTTTTAAAGGACTTTTTCCATTTCATATTCCCATTTGAATCAGTTTTGGCAATCCAGAAATCTCTTTCTACACCTTCGCTAATTATACTTCCTGCAATTGCATAACCTCCATCAGAAGTTTGTGTTAAAGAGTCAGCTTCTCCACTATAGGTATCTTTGATTGTTACTTTGAATTGGACTTTTCCACTTGGATCCAATTTCATAAGCCGGACATCAAAGTTCTGCCTGTAATCAGATTCATTCTCACCAATCCGTCCTGCCATGACAGTGCTACCATCAGGAGTCTGGAAAAAAGCGTTAATGTTAGATCGATAAAAAGACCGGTTCCACTGCTCATTCCCGTTTGGATTAAGCTTTATTATCTGAAAATCAGAATTACCGTCGATTATCCTTTTATAGGACAGGATATAACCACCGTCTAATGTCTGCCTGATAGAGATCGAATTTGAAAATCCCCATTCATTGCAGGTATTTTTAATAGTAGTGTTCCACTGCATTATTCCAGTCGGATCAGTTTTAACCAGCCTGACATCTAAACCATCAACTCCGGCAATGATGTAACCGCCATCAGAAGTTTGCTTAACGGTTTCAACATTAAAATAGGGATTCTCTTCATAAGTCCTGTTCCATTCCACATCCGGTGATATTCCACTTGAATTTCCAACGCCGGTAAAGGCTGACAAAGCTAATATGACTGCAAATAGCAATATCTTTCGCTTACCTTTTTTTGTTGTGTCATTCATTCTTCTAACCTCCTTGGATGAAATACTCTGGCTCTCTTATCCCGGTTTTGGTTTTTCTTTTTCAGTTGAGTTATTCATTCTTATTCAGTCTTCCCATGTAATTACCACACATTTTGATTTAAGTACCAATCCTATTTTTTAGTATATATATCTTTCGATTATTAGACACGTTGACACACAAATAATTATATTTTTACATCCTTGAATATGTACATGATCATGTCGTTTATTCCAAACCGAAATCCTTGCCCATGTTCCCTCCATTCATTTTCCATTTCACTTTTAATTATACGGGTATTTACGCATCAAAACAGCCAGGACCAGGGTCACAATGGCAGACAGGATAAACAGCGACAGGGAAACACATGAAAGACTTGTATACAGGGATGTTGAGGGCTTCCAGTATGTAAATGACATGTCTGGATACGATTCCCCATCTATTTGTGTCTCCATATATGGATGAAGAAGTGCACTTTTATTCATTTCCACTATAAAAGTAATTCTTCCAGCATCATACGAATCCACAACAGCATCTGTTGCATCAAAGAGATAGCACCAGGCAGTTCCGGTATCGTCAGAATCAGTCAGATTTTTCGATACAATCCTTATCTCATACGGCTCACCAGTGGTCAGTGGTTCCTGTACACCATCATGAAGGTAATAAGCGTTGACGGATTTGTTATAGGAATACACAAATAGCCGGGCACTTGAAAACTCAGATGAAGAGTTTGGCAGTTCATATTCCAGCAAAAAGCCGTCCTCCAGTTCAGTGACATTGTTCGCATCCACATGCTGACTTTCAAAAGGGTCCAGCATCAGGGGAATAATAAATGCGCCTACACTAATGACAAATGATAAAACCGTAACATAAACAGCAATTTTAAGTAATGGATTCACTTTCCTTCACCCTAAAAGACCAGTATATCTTTTCTTATTGATGATTCCAAAATGCAATTTACCTACCACTTTCAATCTTCTTTACCAAATATCCGGCGTACTTTATAAGGACCCTGTCAATAAAAAGACCCGAAAATCCCATAAGTAGCATGATTGCATACATCATCTCAACATTATGTAGATCAAAAAACCATGAAAACTGGGACCCCATTCCCCCAATAGCTGTTCTAAATATCATCTCGCCAATAAATTGATAGGACAGGCACATCAGGAATCCTAATCTGACCGCTAAAAGCGTGTAGCCATAACTGGATATGAGGGTAACGAAAATAATCGGTACAATGATCGACTGTATAATGACAGAAAGTTGTGTAAGACCAAACATCAAGATCAAGATGGGTGCGAGACGAGTGGTTCCGATTCCGATTGCAAATAAAAGGAACCAGATAAAGGGTTCAAGTGCCCATTTTGCCTTATTTGACCTCTGGATGAACAATCCCAACGGCAGACCTGTCAATAATGTTATCAACAGCCCCAGTAGGGAGAATCCAAATGTTATTGCGAGGTCATCAGCGAAAGTGCAGAGGCAGCAACAGCAGAGAACGGGGGAAGGATGTAGGGCTGGTAGATCACTCTTGCCAGTACTTCCCATAACAGAAATAACACTGCAAAGGGAATAGTATGGTAAATCCATTTGGTAATTCTGTTTTCTTGCTCCAATTTATTATCTCTTATCATTTTAACATCTCTCCTCAATTGTAACTAAATTACCTTCATGTTGTTTTTGCTACTTTTTGCAGTGATTCATGGCCGGCTTTCCTGTCTTTATCTTACTTTCGAATTTTTTACAATCAAAGGTCCGATATCACTATCCCGTCATAACATGCTTTCCCGGCCTACCTGCATTGATAATCCCGTAAACCAACCCGACAATCACGCTTATGGCTAATATTGACGTGGGGAAGAAACTGAAACCGAAACCTTCTCCTATGCTATGATATTCATAAATCGTGAAAATACTATTTGTGGGTCCGATTATAAATGATTCAACTCCTGAAGTATGCAGAATCATTGGCGCTATGGTCATTAGAAATCCCGTTGCAAGAATACTGAGCATGAATACTTTAGCAAATCCTGAGCCAAATCCGGTTGTAGACATATCCATGGGTTTATCAGTTTCTTTGCCATAAATTATCACCCCGGTTTTTTGATCTTCCAGCAATACATGTTTTGGATATCTCAGTATGTTACGTGTCACCCACAGATCGCCTATTGCTCCGGAACCATTTATTACAAACGGTATGATCATCCAGTGTGCAATCGATGGGAAAGCAGCCATGATCCCGATTACAACCAGGGAGATCACAACCAACGGCGCAATAGCGATCACTATGAACTGGTTGCGTGTAAAAATAGTTTTTGTGGTGGCGTAAAAATAGGGGAGAACATAATGTGCAATACCGGCACCATAACTTGGCTTACCACCGTATTTTGACACAAATACACCATGGATGAGTTCGTGCAGTACGAATGTACCAATGAAGAGAGCTACTGAAATAAGAATTGTGCCGCTCGTGAAGTTAAAGCCACTGTTCCCGATAAGTAGTGCATACAGTGACGTGAAAAAAAATCCAAACGCAAAAAAAGCTAATAGCCCCATACCATTTAGTGTATATACAACTTCTTTTGTCATTTCCAATTTGCCAAGTTCTTTACTTTCATTAAGGTTGATTGATTGTTGTTCTTTCATGTTGATTCTCCTTTATGATGTTATTATCAGGTTATTCTAGTGTGACAAACCTTAATCATCGAATATGTTATATAAGTATTTAATCTTTACTATTTATAGTCAAGTTTATGTACTATTAGTGTGCAATTTTGGTCATGTCCTGCAACGCAGTTGATATATAGATAATGAGCATATTTATCAACAATGGCAAAAAACAAATCCAAAATAAACCTGAAAAATGAATTTTGGTATCCCCTTCAAATTTAATAGTAATTGATCATAGTGCTCTGAAATCTGTGTCTACATTAATCTTGCATTTGACCATACTTTTTGAAGTGGATACGAATTTTGCTCGAACGAAAATTGCAATGACTACAGCAAGAGAGACACAGCCAACATAGTTAAATACGGGCACGACAAAAACGGCAAACAGCGGTTTAAGTGCAAAACATGCGGTGGTGTCTTCGTAGAGACCAAAAACACTGTTTTTTACAATCGCAAGTTATCAGAAGACCAGATAATCTTGATCTGCAAATTACTAGTCGAGAAAAATGGAATAAGAGCCATTGAACGCATAACGGAGATACATCGCGACACGATATCAGATGTTGTAAAAGACATAGCAAGACAATGGAGTGTACCCTTTGCAGATGTCAGGAACGTGGAAGAAATGTGGGAAGAGCCTACCGGTAAGTTCAGTTCCTTTGATTTACGCTACAAATGACCTCTTAATTATGATTTTACAGAACACTTTTTATATCTCCTTTAATAATATCAATATGAGGCCTATAACACATGGATAAGCTTATTATCTGCATCGACCGCGACGACGATATCGGATATAAGGCAGGTGAGACCAGTCCGGTTATCGGGCGGGAAAAAAACCTTGAAGCTGCAATGAAACTTGGTACGGCCGACCCAGAGGATTCTGATATCAATACCATATATGCTGGTGTGAAACTATATGATGAACTGGTGGAAAACGGGCTGGATGTAGAAATAGTATCCATAGCAGGGGACCGTGATGTGGGTCTGATCTCTGATCAGAAGATATCTGACCAGCTTGACAGTATCGTGGCAAAATACGATGTCAAGAACGCCATCCTGGTGTCTGATGGGGCAGAAGACGAATCAGTTTTGCCTATTATACAATCCAGGATAAAAGTGGACGGTGTCCACCGGGTCATCGTCAAACAGAGTGTAAATCTGGAAAGTACATATTACATAATAAAGACTGCTTTCAATGACCCAAAAATATCCCATTCCTTCTTCGTACCGCTTGGCTTGGCTGCAGTAATATATTCAATCTTCCTCTTTGCAGGCGATCCTAAATACGCATGGGCCGCTATCCTGGGTGCTATCGGTGCTTATATGCTGTTCAGGGGTTTCGGACTTGATGACGTACTGGAAGAATTCAAATCCAATATGAAACAATCACTGGTCACAGGTAAGATATCCTTTATCACTTATTCCATTGCCTTGATATTGACTGTCATAGGGACAATAATAGGTGTTGCCAGATTCTGGGAATATTATACCCGGGTAGATATTTTCGTTGGCATAATAATACTGCTCATGGTATTTGTGAACATATCCATATGGTGGTATGTAGCGGCAGGCTGGATAGCCACTATTGGCAGGATGATCGATCTTCAAAGGGAAGGCAATAATTACAAACGGCACTGGTCTTACCTGTTCTTCCTGTTCTCATCAGGATTGTTGTTCTGGGGTGCCAGTACCTTCATACTCTCGGTAAGTAGTTCTGTGGATGAATTTTACATCACATCCGATACCGGTCGCAATCTTCTTGTATTGTCAATTGTCAGCGCCATCATCATATCATTAATAGGTATATGGATATCAACGAGGACATCAAATGCCCGAAACCAGCAAGAAACAACATAATATCGATGCCGTTGTAATCGGGGGCGTAGGGTTTAACCCGGATGATTACGATTTTGTGACAATCAAAGTAAATACCCCCTACGGCAACGTAAAGGTAAAAACCGGGAATGTACCTCACCGAAGCAGGATACTGAAACTTGCACTGATACAGAGGCATGCCAATGATGATACCTCATCAGGTGCAGAACACCTCCCACCACACAAGCTCAATTACAGGGCCAGTGTATGGGCTGTAAGATCACTTGGTGCCAACAGGGTAATAGCTACTAATTCAGTTGGTACCATGGGCAGCCATCCCACGGGAAGTTTCCTGGTAGCCGATGATTTTATTGACTTGACACGGTCAAGGGTGAATACATTCTATGATAACAGGACAGTCCATGTTGATATGACTGAACCTTACTGTCCCGAGATCAGTGACTGCCTGCTTAGTTCCCTGGAAAACAACCATATGGAACCTTTCAGGGGTGTGTATGTCTGTACTGAAGGGCCAAGGTTTGAGACTGCTGCAGAGATACGCATGCTTGGAACCTTCGGGGACGTGGTAGGTATGACTGGACTACCTGAGGTTGTGTTGGCGCGGGAGTTGGGATTGTGCTATGCATCATTGTGTATCATTACCAATCAGGCATGCGGACTTGCCGGAAATAAACTGACTGTCGATGAGGTCCTGGAAATGCTGGAAAGAAAACAGGAAACACTTCGCACCATCCTGCTGGATACAATTATATCGTTACCGGCCCACAGCAATTGCGGCTGTAAGGACGCTATCAAAGGGGCTATTATCTGATCATGGGGTTACTATCTGATACATTATGTCGGATTGTCGTGTTTTTCGATTGCCTCTTCCACAGTCATTTTACCTTTTGCAACTTTTCGGGCCAGGTCCCTGGGTATGGAGGTCTTTCCTTTGGAATATTCACGGCTGTATTCCTGGATTCGCTTGATCTCACCCATCGAGGGCTCAACTTCCTGCTTCCCGACACTGGTTCCCTTAAGCCTGGCAATGTTGATAGCTGCAATGATATCTGACATTTCGGAACCGTGGATCCCGCGACCCATTGACGGCGATGTGCCAGTCTCATCCACCACTTCTACATTGACACACATATCCAGGATTGAATTGATCAACTGTGTCCTGACAAGTCTTGCCCCGTTCCCGATCCTGATAGCAATGTCCTTACCAGGATAATTTTCCAGTATCTGCCGCACCAATCCGGGCACGTCACGGGCCGGTACATGATACACTTCGCTTACCTGGCCGTCTTCCAGTACTGCAACTCCCGGGTTCTTACCAGGATCTATCCCGATGACAACCTGGTTGATATCGTTCCTGCCATTTAATAACTTTAAAGCAGCATTGATTGTTGATCCAGGGTCATTGTTGAATGTCACTATCCTGTCAGGGTCAAAATCAATCTTTGACGATTCTTCAGGGGATGTGATAACTGTGCCTACATTGGGTGGTATCGGGTCATTGAAAGATAGTATATGGACATGAATGCCACGGGTTTTGGTGACTTCCAGTATGGACTCAAACAGGGTAAAATCATCAGTGATAAGAGCAATTTGTTTTGTCCTGATATACCCTCCCGATCATTGTCCAAATTATCGAGACTTTTTATTATTTCCTGGAACGATTTATAACCACAGAGTGCACAGAGAGCACAGAGAAACAATAACGCTCTGTGTGTTTAGTCCGGACGTATATAAATATAATTGTGGATTAACAATACCAGGATATCTTTTCCTTGGATGTGCAAAATCTTATTTTCCGGATTTCTTTGCCAGTTCCTCGACCACATCATTTGGCAGTGCCTTGGCAAGATTCAATTTGGTTACGCACCTGGTTGGAATATCTCTTTTCTTTGCTTCTTCACGTAATGACTTAGCATCGATTTTCTTAACAAGTTCTTCAATCTCCATGTAAATAACACCTCAATTCCGATATGAATTCTATTTAATTCCGATATGAATTCTATTTAATTCCGATATGAATTCTATTTAATTCCGATATGAATTCTATTTAATTCCGATATGAATTCTATTCTATTCCATAACTAATGAATGTTATTGTGTCAGGTCAGCCTTGGTAAAATCATACTCATTGGTAATATTTACACTAAAGGGCAGGTCACCGGAATGTGCTTTAAGTATCAGTTCACCCAGCTCTTCTTCCATAATCTTGCTTATCCCAATAATGGATGTGGTTGGCCTGGGATTCACATCTATCACCCATGGCTTATCAGCCAGCACAATATCCACTCCAACATATCCCCGGCACCCCAGTGCTTCTGCACTACGCTGCGCGGCCTGGAATAACTCCTGGTTCCTGCCTGTATCCACCCCAACCTTGCCCCCGTTGTATTTTATCTTGTTGCCAATGCTGATATTCTGCCGGTTAACTGTCAGTGGCAGGGTCATGGGGGGAAGGGGAAGGGGGGACTGAGACTGGGACTTGGACTTGGTATCATTTCCCACCACCAGACTGGCGCTCAGGTGCTCCCCTTCTATATACCTGGTTGCAACAAAACCTTCGGGTATCATGGTGGCGCAGGAATATCTGGTCAGGGTGGTATCTTCTGAAGCACATCCCCATCTGGGTTTGAGTACCACCCTGTCGCCAAGTGAAAATACATTCGGCTCACCGGATATTATTGTGGCAGGGACTTTTATCCCTTCATTTTCCAGTATCCTGGTACACTTTAGTTTATCTGCACACAACCTGACCGAACCTGGCGGGCATCCCAGGTTTATTGTATTCTTCTCTACCATTTCTGTCAGGCCGCCCAGCAGTTCATCAGGTGCCACCACCAGGGCTGCATCACACTGTGCTGATAATTCCTCAACAGACCGATCAAAGTTATTTGTCTTAACCGCAGTGCCTGCCGGTAGTACCGGGCCGCTGGTCGGGTATACCACTTTATGGCCAGCGGCTATGAAACTTTTGGCAAGTACATCCAGCATGGCTCTGCCTTCCAGCAGTATGGTACCTCCCTCGCCTGTACCCACCGCATATTCGGCTACCATTATGTCCATAGGGCAAATAATACGCCTTATTGCATTTTAATATAATTGCTCTGTTACCAGATCAACCGTAATAATGGGCAATGTCCTGTTTGTTTGTCTTTTCTATTTTATGCTTCAAGGGGTCAACGACCCCGTTTTGGAAAAACGATGCATCAAAATTGATGCTCGTGATATTAGTATTTCTTTCAGGCGCAAGAGACTTTTTATTATTTTTTGGGATGATCCGAAAAACCGCAGAGAGCGCAAAGGAACGCAGAGTAAAATAACGACTCTCTGCGGACCTCCGCGTCCTCTGCGGTTAATCTTTTTTTTGCCATGATTCATTTATCCAGAATAAATTATAAAGTCCCAGGCGCAATACCACCATTAAATTCAAAGATGTTCCAGCAAATGCGCCCGCAATAAACCCGGCACTAAGATTTTACAACACCCAATAACACAACACAACTGCACCCACTGCTCGCGGGTGTGGTGTGGGCGCAGTCAGGAACACGAGCAGATAGGGATCTGAAGCGATGATTTTTAATGTGCGTGGATACATAAAGTTGGCAGGCACAGGAAATGATCGAACAGGCTGAGTTCACATAAAGAAAATCCTCCCACGGTCGCATTTACTTGGAGTACATGAAGTTATACTTTATATACAAAAACAAAGACAAAAACCTGCAAATACCTTTTCGGAAGAGGATCTAAAACATGAAAATAGACATAGCCCACCTAAAATATACTCCCAAGCAGATTAAGAAAAAAACACGAAAAATCTCTCGCAAGATACTTGCAGAATCTGAAAACATTGATAATGGTAATTTTAATAGCATCGCAATACGTGACGTTTCCCATCTGTTCGAACTGTACGATCAGTATTTCTTTGATAGATTTTTCCAGGATCATCACAGACAGAAGATATTTTTTCGTTTATCCGACAGAATGACCAGATCAGGTGGAAGGATCGCTTATGCACAACAAACAGAGACATATACGATCTCTTTATCAACTACATTGATCTTCCAGACCTTTCATGATGTTACACGAGAGGTGGCGGTAAACGGAATTGTTTGTCATAATAGATTGGAAGCGACAATGCGTGTATTAGAACACGAGATCATACACCTTCTGGAATGGGTACGATTTGGTTCTACGAGTTGTTCTAAACCCCGTTTTCAAGATTTGAGCAATAACATTTTCGGACATACGGAAGTTACTCATCAATTAGTGACCCAAGCAGAGCGTGCTAAAACAAAATTTAACCTCGGGGTGGGAGATAAAGTGTCATTTGAATACAATGGAGAAACCCATCATGGATTTATCTCTCGTATAACCAAGCGTGCTACGGTTATGGTTATTGATCCAGATGGAGACTATAAGGATTTTCAGGGTAATCGCTATTGTAAATATTACATCCCGCTATCATCACTTGAAGCAGTCAAATAGTATTACTTCCCTGTACATCGAAGAGCGCCCGGATACTATAGATGATAAATTAACCTGTCAGCCGGAAGTATTCGGACGAAAAAAACTCAGGATGATGGGTGCGCAGTGACACTCTCCCGTCTACAAGACGGAGGCATCCTGTTTCGCTGACGTTCCAACGAACATCTCCACAGGCGTTAATTCGGACATAGCTTGGCCTACCTTCTGCACTATATTGATTGCAGCATTGACATCCCTATTCAATTCCACATCTATTTCAGTA
>Ga0255430_10197_pt1 | contig 10460 bp, 12 predicted proteins | sample ANMaggSeSYBR02G3_FD_182660 | JGI IMG/M metagenome (GOLD analysis project Ga0255430, IMG submission 182660) | Sediment cell enrichment communities from methane seep in Santa Monica Basin, California, United Staets - ANME aggregate JGI... | ecosystem: Environmental > Aquatic > Marine > Cold seeps >...
GTTATTCTGAGAAAAGAAGGATATAAAGTCACGTTATCTGTTCCGAAGCATAAGGAATTAAAAACAAGTCTATTGAGGGATCTGATTAAAGCTTCCAGGCTTACTGTGGAAGAATTTGAAAAGTTGTTTAGATATATTTGTGATATTTAATCCTGCGCCTGAATCGGAAAGCAGAAACCCAGCAAATTAAATGCTAAATCCATGAGCATCCGCATCGATGCCCCGTTTTTCGAAAACGGGGTCGGTGACGAGAACTCTATCCTCAACCAAACCACCGCACTCAAAACCCAATAACCCCCATTCTGCCAATATAAATAAAATTGCCAAAATTGACAACTTTGGGAGAATCTCAATCCCTGCAATACCAAAATAACGAAAAACCTGGGCCTGAACGAATCCACAGCAGTACATAAATAGACAGGGACGACGAACTTATCATACGCCCAATCTACACCAAAACTCCCAATGCTGTAAAGAAAATCTCTGAGATGGAACTCCCGGTAGAAGACTGAGAGACCATGGAACAGGGGATAAAATCTGGTGCTGTCAATGAATGAATATTTTTAATTCCCCTGCCGAAATATTTCTATTTTGTTTAAAGCTTGAGTTTCCTGACCCTTTTTGAAATAAGTTTGTATATCTTCTCATAAGACGGCGGCGGACCTGTTCGAACTTGCTTATCATCAATATACAGAGCATCCGAGAGGCCCCATTCCATTAGCACATCCCGGTCTGACGTATCTATCTCCCTGAATACGACCTCATCCCCGAACTCTGCTGCTGCCCGCTTTGCCCTCTCATAAACCATGTTCTGGACCTGGCACCAGCCATTCACAAATGCTGTCACTATCACCTTTCCCTGTACAGTTTCAGGCTTCTTCTTTTGCTTGATCCATCGTGGGGGTTTTACAGTATCTGTAAATGGTTTCCACAACAACACAGAAAGACCCTGCCTGTCCACTTTGGAGTATCCCTGTTTCTTAAACCACGATGCTTTCATCCAGAAAGGCAAAAACATACCCCAGGCTGCCATGCCCTGTGCACCCCTGTCCCTTGCATCATCCTCTGCCGCCCTGAGTAGTGCCTTTCCCATCCCTTTTTTCTGGAAATTACCCCTGCCCTGCTTATGTCCATGTACCCAGATGCAGTATATAATATAAAGGTCGTTCCCGTCTGCAAACGAGTGCTCAATTGGTCCGTACTGGATCATCCCTCCGACCTGCCCCCCATCATCCAGGGCAAGTTTAACTCTTAACCCTTTATCAACCATTCCCTTGTACCAAAGTTCCTTACGGGTGCCCGCCTCTTTTATTTCTTCAGACCAATCTTCGAGGCACATGAAATATAATTGCAGGTGGTCATCGGCAAGGTCAATAACATTCATATTTTTATCTCCCCCTGAATGATTTCACTTCAATTTAAGTGAAATAAATTCTGATCCTTATGTCTAATCTCCATAAGAATCTGGTAATGTTATTCAAGCCTTTTGTTTATGTATAGGAAATAAGGCCACATAACACATACTCAACTTATCTTTTAAATATTCCCAACCTTTAATTAAGATTTTCTTTCTCATTCCCAGCATCCAGTTCTTCGATCAATTCTGCAATTAAGAATCCAGTTTATGGATTCGATTTAGATTATCCACTTTGTCAAAATCAGAATCAAATGAGACAATCTCGCTAATCTTCATATTATTTATAATAACGATCGAACTGGCATCTGCAAGAGAAAGTGTTCCATCATACTTTAGGAAAACATCCACACTCTCAGTAAGCAGATCTTTGTCAATGTGGACGATCCTGCATGAATCCTCAAAATAATTATACAAATTGTAGGCAACTTTTCCGCCACTTCGATTGCCAATCTCAGTTAGGACTTCCGAGATAATAAAACTCGACACAACGATGTCTTTGTTCTCAAAATAGTTAGATAGTTCGAGGGCTTTTTGATGCCACTGGTCTCTCTTATCCACTATGGCAATATAGTAAGACGAATCTAAAAAGATCACTTATACACCGCGCTGAATCTTCTTTTTTGCAGATAATGCATCACCGCCTTCCTCGATCAAACCCACAATGTCCTTAAATTCCACTTTTTTGCGCGGTTTTACTTTGATTTCGTGTTTTCCAAGAGTCCATTCTAAAATATCACCTGGGTTGATGCCAAGTGATTTTCTAATATCTGCTGGAATAACGGTTGAATATCCACTTGAGATTTTGGTTTCACTAACCATGTGTAATCACTAAGTGACATTTGAGTGTTAAGTATATATATTCATTGTCCTAATCCCAATCGCCTATGGAAAAATGAGTGGATGCAAAATAAGTTGAAAATTAGACCATCCCAATCAGACTAAACGCTCATGCCGTTGACACCCAAAACCTCCTGCAATAAAACAGGAGGATTTTAGTATATAGTGTGGGTCAATTTTCAATGGGAATATTCAGGCGATCTACTCATATAGAATTTTCGTTTATCTTTATCAAATTTCTCGATAGCATATCTTAGCATAGTCCTTGGTATTTCTTTGAAGTGTTTTTGCAGGAATTCTTCTTCTGTTTTGAGATCCCTTTTGCCAATTTCTCTTAACATCCAACCGACTGCTTTGTGGATCAGGTCATGTTTGTCGAATAATAGAATCTCTGAGATCTTTATAGCATCATCAAATCTGTTATTTTTTATGAATGTAAATGTTGAGAGCATTGCTGTTCTTCGCTCCCACAGGTTGTCTGATCTTGCCAATTTGTATAATATTGATTTGTCTTTGTCCATTAGAAAATTACCCAAAATATGTGGTGCTGAGCTATCAACAAGATCCCAATTGTTTACATATTTTAGATTACTCAGATAAAAATCAACGATTTCTTTTTTTCCATTAGAATCTTCTTTGTTGTACTTAAGAACAAGAATGAACAAAGAGATCAATCTATATTCATGGATATTATTTTTCATCAACAGGCCGATATCATCCAGTGGGACACCAGAATGCTTTTTTGCTATCTTACGCAGTTCAGGAACTTTGATTCCAAGAAATATATCACCTTCGCCATATTCACCTTTTCCTGTCTTGAAAAATTTAGATGAAATAGTTGCCCTTTCGGGGTCTTGCAATTTTTGAAGGTCTTCTGTTATATTTTCCCGTTCTTTGGACATGTAAGCTGAATATATTTCTTAAGTATAAATATGTTTTTTAACGTGTAGTAAAGTACATACTTTCCTGAAGGATTGGAAAATGCGAGCGAAGTGAGCAATTTCTTTGTGTGGGATGACAGGCCCTTTCAATGATTATCTGTCAGGAACTGTTTTTTCTTCCAGGAGATCAGCCAGTTCCCATACATGAAAAACATCGCTTTTTATCCTTTTCCTGCCCTGTACTCTTCGGGCAGCGACCCCCACAATAACTTCCATTTCTGAACTTCCTTTGATATATCCAGCCTTGTCAGCTGTGGATTTGAGTATCTTCCTTGCAGAATCTTCGCTAAGTTCCATATTCTTGATCTCAATCAGCAATAACTTATTTTCTTCATAATTGATTCCAACAACATCGATCTCATTTCCTCTTCTGTCCCACCATGGACCGATTTTCGGATATTCAACTATAAGTTCCTCAACAAGTAATTCCCTGCAAACATCTTCAAATGCCCAGCCTGCAAAACTTTTCCACTCCTGCAAAACCCTCTTCATCAAAGTCGTATAATTTCCTGACATGTACTGGCTCAGCATGGGATATATGAAGTACCCATAGAACCTGAAGAAGTTGTCCTTAAGGAAATATCTTCCACGCTTGCTCTTTTTTGGGACATCTGTGACCGGTATCCTGTGTTCAACGATTCCCAGAAGATCGATGAGTTCGTAAAAGTACGGTGCCAGCGAATTTGCAGAAACGTGACTCATATCTGATATCTCACTTAAAGAACATTGGCCCCTGGCGATAGCAGATATGATCTCATAGTAGGTGGCATGCTCCCTGCCAAATTCTTCTATCAGGATTTCACGTACTTCATTTCCAAGTGGTGCAAACTCATTAAAGATGAGTTTTTCAAGTGCGTCTGCAAAACCGGTGCATCGATATTTCTCAAACAACCTGTAATAGTAGACTGTGCCACCGAAAAGGAGATAAAGATCAAGTTTTTCATCCATGTCCTTTATGCCAATATCCCCAAGCATTTCAAAGACCTCGCGGATGGTGAATGGTTTTAAGGTCAGGATATTGTCGGCACGTTTAAAAAGTGGGGCACCTTCTTCAATGAATATCTTCTTTATCATACCTATCGATGAACCTGAAATTATCAGGAACAGCTGGCAATCATCTGATCTCAGGTCCCAGTATTTTTGCAGCTGCGTGATAAACGATGGATGTATCTTCAAGAATCTCTGGAATTCATCGATGGCTACCACTACATCTTCCTCATAAGTGGTTAAAAAATCAAGGAATGTTTCTGTCTCATACACCTGAAAATAATCCGGGAGTCCAAGACCGTCTTTTAACAGATGGTTAAACTCGGTCATTAAAATCTCAATACTTTTATTGCTGTCAACAAAGAAATAAAGCGACTTCCTGTCCTTCATAAACTGTTTTATCAGTTCGGTTTTCCCCACCCTTCTTTTACCAGTTAATACTAACAACGCGGGTCTGCTTCCATAAAGCAGGTCCAGAAGCTCAAGTTCGCGTTGCCGGTTATAGAATTTCATTATCATTATGTATGTAATCATTATATTTATAATTGTTTATTAGTATATCAAGTTACACTTGACAGACACAATAATAAAATCCAGTTATTTCCATGGATATATCAGATGCAGATGCAACTGAAAATTCCCACCCAAAATTGACCCACTAGATATACTATAAAAATAAGATATGCAACGATGTCAACGACGGTCAAGAATTCCCGAATTGCACATTGGGAGGGCGAACACCAGAGTTATTTTATCATTATCAAATAGTTTAAATAAAATACCCATAATTAATTGAGCAGAGGAATTATTATGAAAATAATTATTGTGATCTTCGTGATTATATTGAGTGTATTTGGTCTTGGTTGTATCTCACAAAATGATAATGTTTCTGATCAAGATGATGGGGGTACAGTACTTGCAGATCAACAAGATATTCAAGGCATATGGCAGGGAGTCCTCGAGGTTTCCGGCACAAAACTTCGAATTGTGTTTAATATTTCCTCAGGGCAAAACAGTACATTAACCGCAACTATGGATAGCCCTGACCAGGAAGTCACCGGCATACCTGTAGACAAGCTTACTTTTCAAAATGATAACTTGAATCTTGAGGTACAATCCATCCGGAGCGCTTATAATGGCATGTTCAGTGAGGATGATCAAACCATTAATGGAAATTGGGAACAGTCCGGACAATCATTTCCATTAATACTACAACGCATCGATAAAGCACCTGTTCTCAATCGGCCGCAGGAACCCGAGAGACCGTATCCATACGAGGACGAAGAGGTCATTTATAAAAATGAGGCTACGGGAATTGAACTCGCCGGGACATTGACTTTGCCAAGATCAGAAGGCCCATTCCCTGCAGTGCTGCTAATCACTGGTTCTGGCGCACAGGATCGCAATGAAACGATATTAGGTCATCGCCCATTCCTTGTACTGTCTGATTACATGACACGTCGTGGAATCGCGGTCCTAAGAGTGGATGATCGTGGAATAGGGGGATCAAGCGGTAATGTATCCCATGCTACAACAGAGGATTTTGCAGGTGATGTGCTCACTGGCGTTGAGTACCTTAAAGGTCGTGAGGAGATCGACCCTGTGAAGATCGGTCTCATCGGTCATAGTGAAGGAGGGATAATTGCCCCAATGGCAGCTGTTCGATCAGAAGATGTTGCCTTTATTGTGATGATGGGAGGATCAGGCGTAACAGGAGAAGAGATCCTGTATCTGCAATCAGAACTTATGCTCATATCAGAAGGAGTAAGCGATGATGAGATCACCAAGAACCGTGAGATGCAATCACGCATATTCGATGTGGTAAAAAATGAGATGGACAATGCGGCTGCTGAAAAAAAGCTCAATGTGATCCTGGATGAAATTGAAATGCCTAAAGAAAATAAGCAGGCTGAAATAGAGAAATGCTTATCGCCATGGTTTAGATATTTTTTGACCTATGACCCCAAACCAACCTTAATAAATGTACAATGCCCGGTACTTGCAATCATCGGTGAAAAGGACATGCAGGTTCCATCCAGGCAAAACCTGCCAGTTATTGAGGAAGCCTTACGGACCGGAGATAATAAGGACTATACGGTTATGGAACTGCCAGATCTGAACCACCTGTTCCAGACCGCAATAACCGGATCCCCCTCTGAGTATCAACAGATCGAAGAAACCATATCACCAACTGCGTTAGAGGTGATTGGTGACTGGATATTGCAGCATACTGAGGACATTTAGATAAAATCCTCTACAATTTATAATCTGTTATGTCAAAAAGAGTAAAAAGGGTTCCATATACACTCGATCCAAAGGGTATAAGTACCCTTCCTATAGAGGAATTGACAGCAATCCTACGAGGTGCTGATGATCTGATCATGAGTGGAGGCCGGAACCTGCTTGTAAAAATATTAAAAGGTTCAAGACAGAAGAAGCTGCTTGAGTTAAAGCTGGATCGGAGTCCGGTCTATGGATATTATCATGACCTTTCACCGGAAGATATTCTTGCACGGGTCGATTGGGTTATTGTGAATGGGTACCTGGATATAAGATATGAATATCGTTTACCACTATTGGTATATACACCAAAAGGATGGGAAATTGAAAAAGATACGTATTCTACTGAGATGCTCAGATGAATTGGTGATATGTTAAAGGAGACTCACGCTAAGGATAAATAAGAAGGACGGAATAAATTCAGACTTTGGCAATTTGAAAGTTGCAGAAAGTAGGCTAAAACTATAGAAGCAAAGGGCATTCCTTAATCCCTGCACCCCACTCTCGTAAAGGGCAGCATGTGCCTTACATCACATTGAAAAGAATATTAATGATTATAAGTCACATCTTCTCACGTACAGGCTCAAGTATCTGGTTCATGTAATCCGCAGCACCTGCTTTCAGGTCCATCGGATGCAGTTCTTTCGATGCAAACCCCGCCTCAAGTTCCTCATAACCACGGTAATGCAGGTCACCGCCGTACTTCTCAGGCCGGTGTATAGTGATCTCCTCAAACCTGGGCATGATATGATACTTAAACAGCGCCAGCACCGGATTATCCACAATATCCCCTTCCGGACAGAACGCCTTATTTACCTTCTTCTTTACCGCCTTCCCGGAATCATCCATGGAAATGAAATTATTTGACGACGAGGACATTTTCTTACCGTCCAGTCCCAGCAGGATAGGCGTATGTATGCAGATAGGCGCCTTATACCCCAGCCCGGGCAGCCCTTCCCTTGCCAGCATATGTATCTTGCGCTGGTCAATACCGCCAACAGCCACGTCAACTCCAAGCATAGCAATGTCCACGGCCTGCATCAGGGGATACACCATCTGGGACACCATAGGTTTGTCAGCACTGCGACTCACCTCGTCCATACTGCGCTTGGCCCGGTTCAATGTGGTACTCCTGGCCAGTTTTAACACACTTAACATATAATCAGGTTCAAGCTGGTAATCAGAGCCATAAACAAAATTGGTCTTCCCTTCCTCAAGACCCAGTGCAATAAAACATTCCTTGTTAAAATCAGCAACCTTCTTTACTTCTTCCATGGTCCCCTTCTCGTTGAGATACGCATGAACATCTGCCAGCAGCACCGTCACCTTAAATCCGGCGTTCTGCAGGTCTATCAACTTATTTACAGTGAGGACATGACCCATGTGTATCTTACCGCTTGGTTCATAGCCCACATAGGCAGTAGGAGATTCCTTGGTCTCCAGTAACCGTTCCAGTTCTTCCTGTGTTACAATCTCTTCAGTATTCCGTTTAATAAGTGCCAGTCTGTCCATACCTGTTCAACCACCTGATAGATTCCTGAGAACACTATCCCAGGATTAATAAATATATCGACAGCAGACAAGTATATCTACTATTCTCCCAGCACCGCCCTTACTCTATCAACAAGTTCCCTGCGTCCGAAAGGTTTTGTAATATAATCGGCCACCTCCACCACATGCTGCCCGATCATCCTATCAATGGGCTGGGCCTTGGCAGTTAACATGATAATCGGTATGTCTTTTGTTTCTTTTTCCTCTGATAGCTTCGTGCGTACTGCCCATCCATCCATCAAGGGCATCATAATGTCGAGAAGTATCATATCCGGTTTGTTGGTCTTGATCTTTTCAAGAGCTTCCGAACCACTATATGCTGCTGAAGTCTCATAACCTTCTGTTTCCAGGACAAGTTTTACCAGTTCGACCGTATTTGGTTCATCGTCCACTATCATTATCATTTTAGTCATTTTGGTTCCCACACAAAATACATTCCAACTAATTTATATTATTTTACATATATAATTTACTCATATTATTTAAACATTTATGAGCTTGTATTAGGTTGCATAACAGGCATTATGATATAGAAGACACTCCCCATCCAGGGGATACTTCGTGCCTATATAGTCCTGTTATGCCATTCAACAATTATCCTGCCTGATACTCCTTTATCAAATTATGTAGTAGCTATTTCTGCAGCTCCCAGCATAGTCACAGACATGGCAGCAAACGTTTCACCCATTATGCCATCAGGCATATCAGAACTCATTGGAAGCCCATCAAGGATGACAATGCCGCATGCTTCAATACCACCAGGATTTTTTGGCAAAATTGTATAAATATTTCGATTTAATAGTAGAATAATCTATAAAATTATGTACTAAAGTTAATCAGATCGAAGGACGGATTTATGTGAATCTCAACAGTCAATTCGCAACAATTTATTTATTAGACTATATGCTTCCTTTTCACTGCGGCCCCCACACTTATTTATTACATCTTCATATGATTTTATCTTAAATAAAAAGTTTTCATCATTAAAAACTTTATATCTTGTGGCATAGATCGCGGCCTCTATCACTGCATTGAATCCCCTGTTTATCGGCCTTATTCCCATACTTTTTACGTTACCTGTGATGATTTGTAATTCAGCAGTTGTTGCAATGTTCCCTTCTGTAATCCCAGCCTTAAATATCACCCATCCACGAGAGTAGGCGAGCACTGGAAAATTGATACCAGTACCAGTTTCAATGAACTCGAACTTTTCCTTATCCAAATCTTCAAGAGCCGATCGAACAAACACTACAGGGTCATCTACTATATTCACAGCCAGTAATCCCGTATCCTTAATATTTGTGCAGGTATGTGATTCGTTATAAATCCTGACAGTGAGCCTTCCATTGCGCCTGATCAGTCCTATCGGTGCAGCATTGGGCAGGTCATCAATGGACTTTGTAGTGACAATGACCTCATTGATACCTTCCATTATTCCGTAACTGTCCAGTTCAATGCTCAAAACTTCAATCCCCCCACCAGTGCAACAAAAAGACCCGCAATTATTATATCTGCGGTCGAACCTGGATTTACTCCTTCACTAAGAAGCTGCTCATCAAACTTCTCGATATCTGGTTTTACGTTCTCAAATCCAGAGCTATTGATGCGTTCAACAATATGCCGGGCTCTCCCGGATACCTCCTTAGCCCGTTCAAGGTCGAACTTGGTCCGGATAAAGGTGTCAGGATTCCCTGCCAGCATTTCAAGGAATGTCCAGACCAATGTATCATTGATACTCATAGACCTGTACTTTCCAAGGATGCTGTCTGTACATCTGAATGTAAGCTGAAATCCTGTGGTCCATTCCCTTGCGATCATGTCATAGGAGGAAGATATCTCCATCAGCTGGTATAATGTAGTCCTTCTTGACCTGATCTCATCAATCGATGCCGGGTCTGCAAGGTCCAGGTCATCCACGTCATTTATTCGAACACCTGCTTTTGAAAATGCCTTGTAGAGTTCAACAGAGTCATCTGCTGATGTATCTTTTACCAATTCCATTACACATTGTTCAAGTTCAGGAAATATACCAGGGGCCCCATTCATTTGTGTTCGGAGTTTGCCTGCTGCCATCACAAGTGGTATAAGCAGGATAAATGCCCCGAAGTGTGTGTTACCACCGCTTTGCCATTTTGCACTTTCGACTACTGCTTCATGAATATACTTCCCAATGTCTTTATTATCAGCGGATGCTTTTTTCAGTACAGGATATACACTGACGGCAGATGCAAGGAAATGTTCAAAATGGGTATCAGGATAGTTATGGTCCCTGTCCACGTTGCCGGGTTTTGGGGTAGCACATACTTCCAGTATCATAGCTAATTGAGCATATTGTGCGATCAGATGCGTATTGTGTGACATGGTGGTATGTTCCTGGATTTATAGTTCTTAGAGAACAATGTTAATATTTATGTTTAATTAATTATGCCAGGTTTACACCAGGTGAA
>Ga0255430_10198_pt1 | contig 10455 bp, 9 predicted proteins | sample ANMaggSeSYBR02G3_FD_182660 | JGI IMG/M metagenome (GOLD analysis project Ga0255430, IMG submission 182660) | Sediment cell enrichment communities from methane seep in Santa Monica Basin, California, United Staets - ANME aggregate JGI... | ecosystem: Environmental > Aquatic > Marine > Cold seeps >...
TACCATTTTCACGACTGGCGTTATGGCACTACTTCTTTTGTTTTGTTTCATATTGTAGTTTTGACCGCGTGACCTGGATGACTCTTTACCCCTAAAATTGTATATATTTTCTGTTGGTCAGGCTCTGGACGTGTACTTTTTCTGACATGTACCGTTCTGCCATTTTTGCACTGCATGGATACCGTTACCCGGTTCTGGGTTGAAAGTGTTTTTCGTATACTTGACCAACTGCTGTGAATACCCTTTTGTTTCAATTTAAAACGAATTACATGAACCAGGTGATACGCCAGGACTGTGATGAACAAGTGGCCCGAGACTCTTTTGGTTGTCTGGTGGTGAACCGGTCGTAAACCAAGTTCCGACTTCAACGATCGAAACACCGCTTCCAGGTCTGTCAACATGGTGTAGGTATTCCACAGAGTTGATTCATCCCAATCTGTCTGGCTTGTGCGCAGGCAGTACACACCGGGATACGTATCTGTCGTATCCCGGGCCGGTTGCTGTTGCCAGGTTATGCTGCTGGCATTGCCGCTTTTCTCATCTTTTTCAACTGTAATGGTATACCGGCTGGATACTTTTGAATAGTCTTGCCGCAGACGCCCGATTTTGATCAAGACTTTGTCATATTTTTTCAAGCACCCCTTCTTATGCAGCCCGTTGGTAAGCTTCAGCAAATCTTTTTCAAAGCGGTGGACAAATCGATCACTAATGGCCTGATCCTTTTTCTCACGCATGGTCGAATGACAATACAAAAGCGTTTCCTGTGTTGCTTCGTCAAAAACTTTTTGTGCCCTGACCGTACATTCATCGTCTTTCTTGACGACAACGGACGCTGCTTTGTCAAACTCACGATGTCTTTTCCTGCTTACCACAAGGTACGGGTACTGGTGCTCCTTTAACCAGGTGATATTTTCTTCTGTGGCAATCCCTGCATCCATGACCACTGTGGCCTTTTTATCCGCGCTGGCTCCCCCCTGTTCCAGACCATGAAGCATCTCTGACAATGTCTTGGCTTCTTTGACATTACCCTCGTACACATGACTGTGCCGGGGAAAGCCGCTGGAATCAAGCACCACCCCGAGAGTCACTAGGGGGCAATCTGAGCGTTTTTCCTTGGAATGACCATGGGCTGCAAATGCATTACTTTTGCTCTGACCTTCAAAGTAAGTATTGGTCAAATCGTATAAGGTGATGGTTTCTTGTAATCCAAACAGACTGCGCTCTTGTTTATATAAATGATGCTCAATGGCTGTTTTGTTCCCAAGGAGTTGATCAGCAATTTGATACAGGCCGTACAAACTGAGCTTATCGAAATCATGATCAAGCAACTCTCCTAAACCTGATCGTTCCTGGAGCCATCCATGCGTTGCCAACTCACTGCCCGGTTCACAGGCCCTGCCAATGATGGTCCCCAGGGCAGCAGCAGTTTGTGGACCATTGAAACCAAGTTCTATCAGTTTCTTGTCAAGCCCAAGAAATTGCAATGCTTCCAGGGTAACATGCTCTCGTCCGACACTGCGCGGCTTGCTCATCTCTAGGCTGTCTAGATCAACTTCCCGGTAGTCGATCTCGCCGGAAGCAGTGACATCCTGCTGTGACAGTACAAGCTTAGACGCGTACTGTTGAGCTAACCTCTCAACTTCACAATCAATTTCAAGAAAAGAGTACTGGCCGCTAAGAATCGCGTTTATCCGTTTTACCAGGTCAGGCCACTGTTCTCGTGGTAGAGTAAAATTAACACCTAAATTGAGTAACGTATGTTGGCTGACACCTTTTTCGGTGCGCCGTGATTCTACAAGACGATAGGTATAATATTGTCCACCGTCTTTTCTGCTTTTGATTGCTGATCTTCGAATATACATACCCGTGAGCTTGGCATAAAAAAAGGCCGCTGTCAACTACTAAATATATTTTATGGCACTACAAAAGACCCTTGCCATCTATCTGCCTGAAGTTCCGTAATCTAAAAATACCCGCAAGATGCAAAACCTTCATTAGAGAGGAGATTGAGATTCTTTCGCAAAAGGTTGGGTTAACTTTAAATTTTTCTAGGAAAAAGAGCCCAGAGAGTTGCACGTAAATCAAATTTTACTTTTCACCCAACATCAGGTGTCGCGAAATCTCCTCCATTTTGAATTTAAGAATGATGCGCAAAGAGCTCTTGGCTTCCATTCTTTGGAATAATAAAGCCAAACCCCTTTTCAGCATTGAACTACTTAACTGTATGCACCTTTACTGATGTCGATTTCTCTATTGTATTGATGGAGAAATGAGATGTACTTTTTGAATTCACCGTATCACGATAAAAAGGTGGTATTCTCACGACCGTATATTAGATGCCACTGTCAACAATAGGTGCACTGTTATCATCGTTGTCAGATACAGGTTGATCAGGGTTGGATTCCTCGGTAGTTTTTTCCATTTTCTTTAATCGTTTTTTTTCCTTTTTTTTCTTTTTGGCAAGTTCTTTTTGCCTCTTTTCAAATGAATAATTTGGTTTTGCCATTGGTTTCACTCGTTTGGTTTAAAAGTTGGTAATTTAGGATATAACGTTAAACTTACTTGCGGGCACCTGATATTCCCGTCAGGGCGTTGCCGATTCTGGCGTCAAATGCAGCGTGTTTTGTTAGCCCAAAACATTACTCAGAAATTTCTCACTATGTGCAGCACAAACTTCTTTTTGTATGGGGTTTGAGGGATAATTTTTACAAATCCCTGGTCTTTCTTCATATACGGCACAAGAAAAAACACCATTATTCTCATTTAAGAAAAAACAATATCCATTCTCTTGAAATTGAAGGAAATATTCTTCTATTTCTTTACCTTTCGGGATAGTAAACACCTCAGCAGGTAACCCCGTTAATTTTTTTATCGAATGTATTTCATTGTCAGATAGACATACAAAAGGGTAGTTTTTACAACATTCAGCACACTTTTTACATATTTCGGTCAAAATAATATTCTCCATAACCTAAAAAACATTGTTTGCATTATATAAGTTTCGGAGAAAATTATTTTGTCATATTTTTCCTCTCCGTAATTCACTGGTGAGGGGATTCTGCTGACGTTGAATTTAACTGTGAGATCCAGCAAAGTCTGTGAAAATGGTAACATCCTAATATTAAAGGAATTTATAACTCGAAGTCACAAAGTTGGGTTAAAATGAACAGAGCAGTTTTTAACTTTTTCTCAGAGAGCTGGAATGTATGAAAGAGACGCCTTAAGCTTGCAATTGGAAAGATATCGCACACTTCTTTCCCAACAGGTTGATAGATTATACAATGCGTTGGAAGAACTGCAACGAACCACCCAGCTATTTATGAGCCTGGATCGATCCCAGATGAGAAATCCGGGTTAGATTCTTCCAAAGTTCACGTGGTCAAGGTTCGATAAATTTCCGGCATAAGCGTCGGCAGCTTCTGCAGGTTATCAACAAAAATAAAGTTGGCAGGGCCATACATATGGCTCATATACGATTGAGCATGCTCATCAATGGTGATGCAAAATGGATGAATACCGGCAGCTTGTGCTTCAAACAAGGCGTGTCGCGTGTCCTCGATGGCATACTCATCCTTATAATCGTCGTAGTCTTTGGGTTTGCCGTCGGAAAGTATCACCAACAAACGCAAGGTAGCATCAACCTGCTGAAAAAGTGATGACATATGCCTGATGGCTGGCCCCATACGTGTGTATTCTTTCGGAGAAATACCTGCTATACGCTGCCTGATCTTGGCGCTGTGCTTTTCATCAAGAGACTTAATGGGAAAAATATCACAACCCAGGCGGCACCTGCCTGAAAAACCATAGATACCGTACCGATCATTGAGCATCTCCATGGCCTCACTGATCAAAATGAGTGCTTCCTTGATAGATCTCCCGACCCAGCCCTCGGTGGAACTCGACATATCCACCAAAAACAAAACAGCTATATCACGTTGATCTGGCAGCAAACGAATAAAAAGATTGTCAGAAGGGGTATAGCCTGCTCTAGAGTCTGCAATTGATTCCACCACTGCATCAAAATCGATATCATCTCCTTCCTTCTGCCTGTAGACATATCTGTTTGTGGTCTGCAACATCTCAAACTGTCTTTTGAGCATTGCTATCTGATACCGATATTGACTCAAGGTTTCTTCCACAAAAGAAGACTGCATCTGATGGACAGGCTTTTCAGTAACAACGCACCAGTCTTTACGAAATCCTTTGCGCCTATAGTCCCACTCATCATACTTAAACCGCACAGCGGTCTGCACAGCATCATTGCCTTCGTCACGTGTCATGCTCCTGCTTTGGTCGGCTTCCATGACTGCACTGTTCACGTAATGGGCAGGCAGATGTCCCAAGTCTTCGACAATCTCCTCTGTAAGTTCAGCAAGCTCTTCATTGAGTTCGATCTTCTGTTCCCCCACAAGAATGTACACAGGATTCCCAGCCTGTTTCTCTTCTTCGAGCTCCCTTCTCAGATCTGCTACCAGATCCTGGCTGTCAGGACTACCGTCAGTGGATTCTTCTGCGACAGTTTCACTAACCACATCATACTCCGTGGACTCAGCTAAATAGGAAGAAAATGTTTCTATAAAGTCCTGCTGCTGCAATGTACGTTGCTTTTGGATTGCCGCCATTACCTCATTAAGGCGTATCTCACCTTGAAAAACAAGGGGTTCTCTCTCCCAGGAATAGAGACTATCTTTGCCTGCAAGGGTAGCAATATCCGTGGCAGCACGCTGACTGGTTGTGCGCAAGGCCTGCCGACTTTCACATTGCCCAACCCAGTGGGCGATACACTGCATGAGTGGTGAATGTGCATCGTCGAATCCGGCGCCTTCAAGTAGAAGGTGCTGCAGAGTAAGGATAAGATCTGTTGCGTTTGCAGCCTCAGGCAGATGGCGACGCAGCTGAGGCGCGATGCTGGCAAAAGCTTTCATGAGACCGGGTAATTCTCTACGCAGAAAAGAAAGAGTCCGTACCATTTCGAAAAAATGATACAGTTGCATAAGCATCAGAGGATCTGTGCCTGATGTGAAAAAATTCTGTAGCGGGTGGTTCGTTTTTGCAGATCTATTCCCATAACCGCGGATACCGACGGTACCGACTTTTTGAGATGCCCATTGAAAGGAAATTAGACATTTATAGAGAAGGAAAGCATCGTTATCATCCTCAAATAGATTCAATTCCCAGGGCACGAATATGGAATGGGTATCAGTATAGGTTGTGCCAGAGGCAATAATGGGTACTTCCTTACCTGCCAGGCCATTGAGATAGAGTTGCAAACGTCCGCGCACATCATCCAGCCTCAGCCCTTTTTTGCCTTGCAGCCGAGGGCTGGAAAAGCGAACTGTCTTTATCCGGGCCAAAACAAAGTGCAGACCTTTTTCCTCATACTTTTCAAGCAGTTCTTTTACCCATATATCAAGATTATCCTGCGTGATGTACGGTATTGCCTTATGCACGTTTGCCAGATACGCAAAACACAGCGAGTAAGAAACAGGCCAAATAGCCGGAACCTGCTGTAAAATATCGCTTACAGTCTTTTCATTTTCGCCTACAAGCGGCTGCAGGCTTTCTTCCACATCCACCTCACTAGGCATGCTCGGGGCAACTATAGTCCTTAGCTTATGAATCGATACGTTTTTGACTCTCCCGGGGTCGATATATTGGTGAATTAACAGTACATGCTGGCTCAACTCAGTTGTTATGCACTATAGTTCGTAAAACAGTACGCTTAGTTCAATGATATCCATGGCTAATAAAGAAGGTTGATTATTTCGTTGAAAACACCGGCCGGCTCAAGATGTATTTTCTCTGGTGTAACTATTCAGCAGTACAACCGGGGCCCCGGCCTCTATTTGAAAAGTAACTTGCATGAACGGGTTTCAAAAAACTTAAAAAGCAAAAACGCATGGATTTCAACCAGTTATTTGCAGTCGATGCCATTTTGTTACTTAGAAGCGAATAACAAATAACCTCGCCTTACCCTCGATCTGTAACTTGTTCAGTAGTGCTCCAGATGCGTACAAGCAGGCTGGATAACTATAGTAGTGCTATGTTTTCCTGCCTGATCGTGCGCAGAGGTAAGCGCAGACTCCGTGGGGTGCTACAAGTTACTTTTCTCTTAACAAAAATTACCAGTCATGGCGAAGCGTAAGTATTTATTTTTCATTTTTCTCTACATTTTAAGTGAGATACAGAACATTTCCATGCAATAATCCGCCAACATCCTCTTTACCTCTTTTCCAAACTCGCCACTGCCCTTTTCTCTTCTCCTTTAGTGCCACAGAAATTAACACGCCCGCAGAAGCGGGCAAAACAACGAAAAGTTACATCGTAAGAATTTACCTGTTTAGCGAAATATCAGCCTGTGGCTTGCCCACCTGAAATCGCGAGCTGCCTCTACAGTTGATATTACGATTAAAAGTATTAAATTATTTCAAATAGATGCTCGCCCCTTTTTCAACGCAAAACTCATTGATTTATTCAACCTTTGCGATTTTGGGAGCAATATGATGAAACTTGATAACACATTAAGAATCACCATCATTTCTTTAAGTGCAGCTGTTCCTTTATACTTAGCACTTAGCAGTTTCATGCCTCTTTTATCCCCGGATCAACTTTATGGAATTACAGCCTTTTCGGGAGTGCTCATCGGTCTTGTCTTGAATTTTCTCTGGGTAAAATCAAAGAAAAAAAAGGGCAAACAATGACAAAAATACAATCTTTATTCTTCCTTTTTACCCTTTCTCTTCTCTCTGCGGTCGCAGTACCTGAAGCAGGCCAAGCTGCGCATGCTCAAAACAACGAAACACTCTCACCCGCAAGTAAAGGCACTCCCGTCCTAAAGAAAAAGTCGGTTGACGATGCCGTTGCTCAATATGAACAAGCGTCAGACCTGGAAAAAAAAACCTACCGTGAACTGATTACACTTGAAGACAGGCTTTGGGAAATAAAAGGCATACAACGCCAGGCCGAAAGTTTAAAACAATCTTTCAAAAGGGCTCAAGATGCTGCAAAGAGCAGCAGCAAAGCTTTCCCGTCCCTCTCTGAGGGTGGCCAAACTTCGTTTTCAGCAAGGGATGTCGCCATAGAAACGGCAAATACGTATATAACAAGTGCAGATGAGGCATTACATGCCATTGCCGATTTTGTCGAAACAGATATAAGTGCGGTAGATGGAAAAGCAAACCTTGCCGATGCGGCGACAAATACAAAAACAGAACTAAAACAAAGAGCAAGGGAATCTGTTCAATCCTCTAAGGATGCATCCAGAGAGTGGGATACCTTACTCAGGGAACTTCTCAAATATGAGGAGAACAGAAGAAAACTCCTGGGAAAAGTTCAAAAATATCGAAGTGAAATTACTCGAAAAAGCAACAACTTAAAAAGCAAGACCAAGAAAGACACCCAATTAGGGCGTGCGACACACAGCTCCCTGACTACCCTTTTACGTGATGTGCAACCTCTAGCTCGTAGCAGTGCTGAGATTAATGTTCAAGAACAAGAATCTTTTGCATTTCTAAGTGAAGGACTTACGAAATTGCAGAAGAGCGAAAAAAGCCTGGCAAACTTACTCGCTAAATATTTAGAATCCATAGCATCTACAGTTGTACTCAAAGAATCACATTTTTTTCTTCTCACTCTCCAGCAACAAAATGCAGGCGATGAAAGCCTTCAAGCCGAACTGGCAACATCTGCAGAATCGTTAGCAGTAAGCCTTGCTGAAGTTGAGAGTATCAAAAAGAACATCATAAAGCAGTCCACTGTTGTCCACCAACTGCTGGATGCACTGGTTTCCCGCTATGAAACCCTACCGTACGCCCTAAAGGAAATAGATCAACTCATAATCGAAAGTACACGATTGGCTACTCAGTTTAGCGACACTGTTCGCGTGGCAAAAGAAGCTCTTTCAGCCAAGACAACGGAGTATGAAATCGCGCGTAAAGCTGCGGATGAATTATACACTCTTGCCTACGGTCATCAACGCCTATCTGAATATTCGAATTCAGAACGTTACGCATATGCAATGCTTGAAAGCCAAACAAAATCTGCGGTAATGGAGGTAGTTGATCATGTATATGTCCATGTCTACACCTTAAAAGAAGAACCAGAAGGATATGGTGCCTATACGTACGTTCTTTTCCGCCAGAATTATCCTGGAGCCCAAGACCATATAGAAAAACGATACAAAGCACTCCTCAATACAATTTATCGAAGCACTTCATCCATACAGGATTTCTCGGCAGATATTTCCAAAAAGAAACTCAACCTCTTTTGTATTCCGTACAAGAGCTACACCAAAGATAATGAAGAGGTCGAGGGATATGATGCCAACTTGGCCCGTTCTTACCTTGCAACAGCAAGCGGTGGTGCAATTCTCAAGCGGGATATTATTAAAAGGATTGCAAAATCACCCGGTCCATTTCTCCTGACAACTCGGACAAAACTCAGCCTGGGAAGTTCACAAAAGCAACTCTTGTTTGTAGACCTCTCTCTGTATCCGCCTGACGCTTTTGATTCTATTCTTACTGTCTATAAAAACACCATTGTTGAATATCCGCCGGAAAACCAGGAAGTGTGGGCTCCTCCTGTTATGCAACGAATTGTGTATTTTGGAGTATCGACATCAAATGCCCTCCCTGCATTGGCAAGTAACATAGGAAAAATAGTTGGATTTCTTGTCCCTACTGCCCGTGCAAACCAGACTAAACCATAAATATAAAAACACTAACCAACCACCGGCTTAGCGCTGCATAAAAACCCCTGCACCATTTACGGTAGCTACTCCTGCGCTACCAATTCTACAATCCCGCCCCTGCAGTCACAACCATGGATTGTCTGCCGTTTCCACCTACGCCCCACTGAGTCCTTACTCTATTGGGGATCAAAAGCAGTCCAATAAAGCCGGTAAACTGTCTCAATGTAGCACCTCTCTGCTAAGGCTAAAAAACGACAGCAACATCCTTACTGCTCTTGCTGGTAAAAAACGGAATTATCTCGTACTTGACAGACGGCTCCTCCTCCATTAACGATAGAATATGTTTTGTAATACTTTCAAATAATAACGAAACGTTACAGGCAGAGAGGCGGACTCACAACTGCGGGTGAAATATTACGTTGTCCATGGTGCGGCTTAAGCCAAAAATGCGGGCGGCAGCATTACTAAGCTCAGGTAAAAAGAGAAAAATTCATTTCACCCTGAGCTTAGTAATTATTTCGACAACGAAATCCGAGCTTGATATGCCCTTTTTCAAAACGGCAAGACAGATTGCACCATGCTCGATTCCCTTGCCAATAGTACAAAAGCGATCATTCAACCGAACCGAGGAGGTTTGCTATGTTATGGAAACAATTTTTTACTCCAGTCACTTCAATTGACACCAACCAAGCCAAAAAACTCGTTTTAGATGAAGGTGCCGATAATGTCACATTTCTTGATGTCCGCCAACCTAAGGAATATGAGGCAGCCCATATCCCAGGCTCTCACCATATCCCCATGGGCGACCTGGATAAAAGACTCGGTGAGCTTAATCCCAACAAGCCAGTAGTGGTGTACTGAGCCATTGGTGGTCGCAGCCGGGTAGCTGCGCAGATGATGGCAGGGAAAGGATTTACGAAAATATACAACCTAAGTGGTGGCATAAAGGCGTGGAACAGTGAGATCGCCATTGGTCCTCCAGAGCTTGGCCTGGAGCTCTTTAACGGCGCGGAAAGTGCCGAGCAAACAATCATTGTTGGCTATGGTTTGGAACAGGGCTTGCGGGAATTCTATCTTGATATGCAACAAAATGTCGCTGCAAAGAAAGCGAAAGACCTGTTCCAGATGCTGGCCGATATTGAACTACTGCATCAAAAACAACTGCTGGAACTTTACGGGCAGGTGACAGGCAGCAGCATACCTGAAAATACTTTTCAGGCGGAAAAGGTACAGCCGGCCATGGAGGGCGGCCTGACCACTGCACAATACCTGGAACGCTATAGCCCAGATCTAGAATCAGAACTGGATATTCTTTCTCTTGCCATATCCATAGAAGCGCAGGCACTGGACCTCTACCAGCGAGCTGCAGATAAAGCTGAACAGGAAAACGTCAGTACGGTTCTGCGGCATATTGCCAATGAGGAGCGTACCCACATAAACAAATTGACCCAATATCTCGACGCAATGGCATGAGGTGAAAAAATGGCAAAAAAAAGACTGGTACTGATAGGCGGCGGACACGCCCACATGGTCACCCTTGCCAATATCCGCACTATTGTTGACAAAGGGTATGATGTAACGGTTATTCAGCCCTCAACCCACCACTACTATTCAGGCATGGGACCAGGAATGCTGGGAGGAACCTATCACCTCGATGATATCCGTTTTGCCACTCGCAAGGTAGTGGAACACCAGGGCGGAACCTTTGTTTTAGGAAAAGCTACGTCTATTGATCCTGAAAAGCAGGTGGTTCGGCTGGATAATTC
>Ga0255430_10204_pt1 | contig 10368 bp, 9 predicted proteins | sample ANMaggSeSYBR02G3_FD_182660 | JGI IMG/M metagenome (GOLD analysis project Ga0255430, IMG submission 182660) | Sediment cell enrichment communities from methane seep in Santa Monica Basin, California, United Staets - ANME aggregate JGI... | ecosystem: Environmental > Aquatic > Marine > Cold seeps >...
CGCATTGACACCAACACGCTGTATAAGGTCTTGTGCTGCATCAAGTATTTTTGTTCGTGTATCTTCCATAGTAAACAACCTGTTAGTAGGTAGGTTGGATGTCAAGGGTGTTTTTTACCGATTGTTCGATTCGGTTGATAAATTCAATGTGACAATTGCAGGAGGGACGATGAATGGAGGGGAGAATCAAGAATAGAATGTAAGAAGCGTTATGATCAGGTGGAGGGGGCGTTTCTTATTTCATTTTATGGAAATAGATTGGAACCAATGCTATCCATTCCAGACGATCATGAAAGCGAATCGCCATGCCACCGTTTACATGGCGTACGATTGTCCCTTTCAACTTATCAATAACCAGACGGCTGCTTGTACCCTGAAGAGCAATTTCCAATTCGCACTCACTTTCCACAGGTGGAGGATCACTTGCTTCGATAAACAGTCCCAGCGCACTGATGTCCTTGAGTTTTCCCTGATAGATAACCCCTGTTGCTTTATCCCGACAAGCAACGTCGGCATTGAAGGGCATTCGAAAAGCTTTTCTGCGGTCTTGTTGTGCTGTCAATATGGATACCAGAGTAGAGCTGAAGTGGTTTGTAGTGTTTCCTAGGTGATTAGATGATTTTGAATGAACTGGTCAGGTTTGCCGACCTAAAAAAATCATTGGATAAAGACATTAACTCTATCACGTTACAAAGAGTTTTCAAACGAAGATTGTTTGTATCAAACATAAATATTGTTTTTGTATAATTGGTTACCCAATTGTGGGTGAGAAATATTGTTTTATTTCGATAACCAATGTATTAAACATTTCTTTGTGATTAAATGGTTGACCAATTTTTGAGTCTGGGGGGATAATGTCCGAAAAACGCAAGCCTGTTGAGAATATTCAAGGGTATCTCGGTGTAATCGAACAGATCCGCAAGCTTGTTGTCGAGGGGCGGCTGTGTCCTGGAGATCGTCTGTTGCCGGAAAGGAAATTAGCAGACTCTCTTGGTGTATCCCGCAGCATACTACGCAGGGCTCTTCAGGCACTTGGAGAAAGAGGGATCATTGAAAGCAGACAGGGGAACGGTACCTATCTGGTTGCAGACAGTGATGCGTTCACTCCGGTTGATTACCTGCTGAGTGCAATCAACCGGCAAGATGAAAACCTTGGTTACATCATTGAACTACGACAATTGATAGAGCCGCAAATTGCAGCTCTGGCGGCGCAAAGAGTAACACCACAGCTTCTGGATAGACTGAAGATACTCGTCTGCGATCAACAGAATGTAATGTTGCAGGGAAGAGATGGTAATGCTCTTGATGCTACATTCCATCGGTTACTGACAAAATGTTGCGCAAATCCTGTTCTTATCCAGGTTATGGCAACTATTCAATCGTTGATGGACGAGACCCGCTCCACCTGGCTGCAGAGCAACGAGCGGACAGTGACATCAGTTGATGGACATCTTTGCATTATCCAGGCCCTTGAGGCCAGAGATGCTGATGCTGCTTATAAGGCGATGCAGTCACACATTACTGCTATTGAGGGACATGTTTTTGGGGATGACACTTAACTGATCTGTTATAGGCTTTTTGTATTTTTTATTATCCGGCTTGCTCGTTGGGCGCTATGCCGTTAAGGAGGACAAATGTCGTTTGAACTTGTATTGATGTATCTGCCTGTTGGTCTCATTGCCGGTTTACTTGCCGGTTTGCTTGGCGTAGGCGGGGGGCTGGTTATTGTGCCGATGCTGGTGTTTTGTTTTACGAAACAGAATATTGGTTCAGATGTGATAATGCATTTGGCCCTTGGCACTTCTCTGGCGAGCATTATTTTCACCTCTGTTTCCAGCTTTATGTCTCATCATCGAAGGGGGGCGGTCGCCTGGTCCATCGTTAAGACAATTATTCCGGGTATCCTTGTTGGTACCTTCCTTGGCACCATGGTTGCCTCACGATTGTCCACTGGTTTTCTCAAAGCATTTTTCTGTGTGTTTCTTTACAGCGTTGCCACCCAGATGGTTTTAAGTAAAAAACCCAAGGCATCGCGGGATTTGCCAGGCAAAACAGGTATGTTTGGTGTGGGGAATATCATAGGAGTAGCGTCAAGCCTGGTCGGTATCGGTGGCGGTTCGCTTTCTGTACCGTTTATGCTTTGGTGTAATGTGCCTGCTCACAGGGCCATCGGCACCTCTGCAGCTATCGGTTTTCCCATTGCCATTGCCGGAGCATTTGGGTATGTAATCAATAATTTGCATGCCAGTGGATTACCTCCTTATAGCATCGGTTATGTATACCTGCCTGCACTGGTCTTTATTGTCAGCCTCAGCGTGCTGACAGCTCCCCTGGGGGCAAGGCTGGCTCATTCTTTGCCGGTGGATAAGCTTAAGCGTATCTTTGCTCTCTTCCTTTACGTTGTAGCCACAAAGATGGCCTGGGGATTAATCTTTTGATAAATTGCTGTGTTTTGCTTGTAACTGTATCAAGAGACCTGTTTGGAGAAGGCGTGAAAAGAGGATCAAACCACAGAGCGGTGTAATGATGAACTGTATTTTTTTGGCAGGACAAGTGTTGTGAGCGTTTTTTTTGTTTTATTGGGGAAGATCCTCCCCCTTTACGCCAATATTGTGCTGGGTTACCTTGCCGCTCGCTACCTTCGGGTTAATAAAGAGGCAATAGCTACTGTCTTGTTCTATGTTGTTGGCCCCATGGTGGTCTTCAGTGCCACTTTGAGTGTAACCATAAATTTTGCAGTCCTTTTTTTACCAGTTTTTTTCTACCTGTTGGGCTCCTCTCTTGCCTTTATCTATCTCAAATTATATCAAAAAACGTGGCCGGATGCTACCAGCAATATCCTTGCCTTTACTGCCGGTACTGGTAATTCTGGATATTATGGAATCGCCCTTGCCCTGGTTTTATTTGAACCGGCAATAGCAGATATTTTTATCTTCACGGTATTGGCCTCTTTTTTTTATGAGGCTACAACCGGTTTTTATATTACTGCCAAAGGAACATTTACGGCCCTGGAGAGTTTTAAAAAGGTTTGCAGACTACCGACGCTTTATGCGTTTGTAGCTGCGCTTGTGTTAAACCTTACTGGGATTGACCTGCCAGAATCCATTACTGTATATGCCGGTCAATTTAAGGTGGTGTTTTCCATCCTCGGCATGATGGTTATCGGAATGGGGTTGGATGGCATGCGTAAAGGCGGAGGGGTGGATGTAGCATTTTTAAAAATATCCCTGATTGCCAAGCACCTTCTTTGGCCTCTGCTCGTAAGTCTGTTTATCCTGCTGGATACAACCGTCACCCATTTACTGTATGGCGAGTTGTATAAGGTGATGTTTGTTTTTTCTATTGTCCCTATGGCTGGTAACACTGTTACCTTGGCTGTCTTACTTAAGGCAAAGCCTGAAAAGGCTGCCTTGGCAGTGCTGCTTTCCAATCTTCTTTCTGTCGTTTATGTCCCCGTAATGTTGGCGTTATATGCGTATGCTTCCAGTTTGTTCTGATTTTCAGTTGTGACTTTCTCCTTCTAGCTGTTATCAAGTTGGTTCCCCATAGGCACGGAGACGAGTTTTAAGAAACCTCTTGAAACTCTGGCTCGGAGGCGTTTTTATATGCATGCGTAACGAACCCGAATTTCTCATGACCATTGTGTCAATGTGTTTAATTGCACATGATTTTTTAATGTTGAGCAAAGCCACATTGAGTTACAAATTTCCACAATGTTCACCAAAGGTCAGTCCATCCGGCGTCATTTTTTTCAGTATTTTGGCAATGAATATAGGCTACTATCGGAGTCTACGCTTAACCGGAGTCTACGCTTACCTATTCATAGCCAAAAACTTTGAACCTGACGCCGCCTGAACTGATGAGAACTCCGGGTTAACAGTACATTCATTTTTAAATCATATCTCATATTTATCTATAACGAACAGGTCATGTCTGGATTGGGCGATTATGTGAAGTGCGCTTACTTTGCATTATGCTTTTTTTCAGGGTGCCTTGAGAAAGGACTCGATGCAAGCAACACAAATTGTAAGTGATTATCAGTATGTTATAGCAACACAACAACCCATGATTGATGTCCGTGCACCTCTGGAGTATCACGGGGCTACATTGCCTGGCGCCGTGAACCTGCCGCTGATGCTTGATGATGAGAGACACAAGGTTGGCATTTGCTATAAAGAAAAAGGCAAAGAAGCGGCACTGGAACTGGGCCACGAATTAGTCAACGGTGTTGAAAAAAACAATCGGGTTCAGGCCTGGTCAGATTTTATTGCTGATCATTCAGATGCTTTGTTGTTTTGTTCCCGTGGCGGGTTACGTTCCCAAATTGCTCAACAATGGATTTTTGAGGAAACAGGCAGGGCTGTTCCTCGTATCGATGGTGGCTACAAGGCTTTTAGAAGGTATCTTTTAGAGCAGCTGGAGCCAGATCAGCTTACCAGCATGCCGATTATTCTTAACGGACGAACCGGAACAGGGAAAACCATATTGCTACAGCACCTGAATAACGCTATAGATCTGGAAAAACTCGCCAATCACCGAGGGTCCTCCTTTGGTAATTTTATCGATCCTCAGCCGGGCCAGGCAAATTTTGAGAACCTGCTGGCCTTTGCCTTGATCAAACACGCCAGCGAAGGGCATTCAACCATGGTGCTTGAAGCTGAAGGAAACCATGTTGGCCGTTGCTATATGCCAGCCCCCTTGGCTGCCCATTTTAATACATGTCCGTTAGTTTTACTCGAAGCGTCACTGGCAGAGCGGGTACAGATAACCTATGAAGAATATGTGGTGAAAGAACAGGCAGATTATAAAGAGGTATATGGCGAAGAGAAGGGCCTGGTTCGTTGGTTAGAAAAAATGCAGCATAATGTAGACAAGATTACCCGGCGTCTTGGCGGTGAACGTGTCACTACTATTAAACAGTTGCAGACAGATGCTCACGACAAGCAGCTGGAAGAGGGAAATCCCGACGGGCACAGGTTGTGGATAGAAAAACTACTTGGTGGTTATTATGACCCAATGTATGACTATACAATAAAGAAGAAGGCACCCTTGCTCCTCTTTTCAGGGGATTATGATGCAGTTCTCTCTTTTTTACAGGATTACAAGGGGGAGTAAAAGAAGCTGTTGGAGAAAAAGGCGGGCGAAGCTGCTAAGGCTGATTGATACTCTGTAAAAAACAAAGCGCAACCAATTCAAATACAAAAATATACTTATGGGATATGACATTATACCCATTGAAATGGACGATGAATTCAAGATCTGTCCCAGCTGCGGCTATAAAGATGGCTTTCATTCAATGGTAAAGAAAGAAGTGGGCGTGACCCGGTGGCTTTTTATCTGTCCTGCCTGCCACGATGTGTTTGATATCGGGTATACCATCCAAAATATTTCCAAGCAGTAACCAGAAGGAGGAAAAATGAGCAAGTGGCTGTTGTTATCCTGTTTGTTAGTCGTCTTTATCGGTGGTTGTGCGCAGAAGGCCCCTCCACCAATCCCGGTGAGCATCCCTTCACACCGGGTAGACTATCTCCAAGAGGTGAAGCCAATCCTCGACAGGCGGTGTGTTGTTTGTCACTCCTGCTATAATTCTCCTTGCCAGTTAAAGCTCAGTTCTTTTGAAGGCGCTGATAGAGGGGCAAGTAAAAAGGCTATTTACCAGTCTTCCCGGCTACGGACCATGGATCCAAGTAGGCTTTTTATAGACGCACAAACCACTGAGCAGTGGCGGGAAAAGGAATTTTTCAGTGTTACTGAAAACAATGCAGCAGATGGGTTCAACGATGCCCTCATGCTGCAGTTGCTTAACCATAAAATGGAGAATCCGAAAAGTACAGGCAGCTATTTTTCAGAAGCTGATGATCTGACGTGCTCTAAAGATGGTGCCGAACTTGGTAGCTATCTGCAAAAACACCCTAACCGAGGGATGCCGTTTGGTTTTCCACCCCTCAAAAAAGAAGAGTATTCGACTATTGCCGGTTGGATCGCTCAGGGGTCTCATGGGCCGACCACGGCCGAGCAAAAGGTTCTTACCGCAATTGATGGCCAGGATAAGCAATTGGCAGAGCAGTGGGAAACGTTTTTTAACAATGCCACGCTTAAACACGTAGTAACGGCCCGTTACCTGTATGAACATCTGTTTTTGGCTCATATTACCTTTAAGACAGGATCAGGTGCCTTTTATGAACTGGTCCGTTCTCGCACACCTTCTGGCCAGCCTGTGGATGTCATTCCAACGGTTCGTCCTTATGACGATCCGGGCACTGCCCCGTTTTATTATCGCTTCCGCCGGATTCATTCCACCATTGTCCATAAAACCCATATGGTCTTCCCGTTGGACGGGGAGCAGTATGCCCGGGTTAATACCCTTTTTATAGAACCAAAATGGCTGCAGGAACCGCATGGTGTCAGCTACGATCCTGTTCTCAGCGCCAATCCTTTTGCAGCCTTTGAGCAGATTCCCCCTCGTTCCCGCTACCAGTTTCTCTTGGATAATGCCAATTACATTATCATGACCTTTATTCGCGGCCCGGTCTGCAAGGGGCAGGTTGCTCTCAATGTGGTCAATGACCATTTCTGGGTCATGTTTCTTGATCCAGATCATGATCTGACCGTGCGCCACCCTGGTTTTTTGAAACTGCACAGCGATAATTTAACCATGCCCATTGAAGAGGGAAGCGATTATGGGTTGTTTAAAGCTTTGTTTGACCGCTACAGCCAGGGTGCTGTTCGCTTCTATCAGGCGCGCCAGGACTTTTATGCCTCCTATTTGTACCAGGGGCAGGGGATGGACTCGATTTGGAAAGGAAACAGGGCTGCTGATACGCCACTGCTCACCGTCTTTCGTCATTTTGACAGTGCTTCGGTTCATAAAGGAGTCCTTGGTGGGCTGCCTCGCACAGCCTGGGTGATGGATTTTCCACTGCTTGAGCGGATCTATTATTCCTTAGTAGCAGGTTTTGATGTGTATGGTACAGCAGGGCACCAACTGGCAATTCGTTTATATATGGACAGGCTACGGATTGAAGGGGAAAGTTATTTTCTTGATTTTTTACCGCAACCTGAGCGTGAAGAGCTTATGCGCCAGTGGTACACTGGTGTCAGTTTTGATGCGGTGAACTATCATCCTGCGGGGATGGGGACAACTGTGGAATATACGACAGATAATCCCCAGCGGGAGTTCATTGAACATGTTGTAGAAAATCACGTGCTACCTGAAACCGGTATTGGCTTTGATAACAATTATATCAAGGCTGGTGAAAAGTACCCGCCACTCCCTGAAAAGTACACCACCATTGAAGACTATCTGCGCGGCTTCCAAGCTGTGTCCGCTCCGGGCACCGCCTTCTTCCGCTTTGTGCAGGACCAGAATGTTAATGTTGCCCACATGCGCATCCGAATCCCTGATGAGGAAGATGCTGTGGTCTCTATTGTTATCAATCGTTGGCACGACAACGTCACTTTTTTGTTCAGTGATAAACTGACGTTGAACCCGGAAAAAGATCAGGCTGATTTTATCAGCGGCTTTGTTGGCTCCTATCCCAATAATTATATTGATTTGAACGTTGAGGAACTGCCGGAGTTTTTGTCTCTGCTTGCCCATTTTGACGGAAGTAAGGAAGATATACAAAAAATGGAGAAGTTCAGTGTAAATCGTGCAGACGATAATTTTTGGGAGGTGTATGATTGGTTCCAGGAAAGATTCATCCTCGATAAGCCTGATACGGCTGGGTTGTTTGATTTAAACCGATACTATCACGAAGCCAGAAAAGGAGAGTAGAGTACGCGATCTGCTCTTAGATTTTTATGCAACTAGCCTAGTGTCTCGTCAACGCTGCTCTGACGTATCTTGCTTGTTTTTTCTCGCACCTGGATTTCTTTAACTGGTTGTTCATAGTGGGCTATGTACCACCAGTTAAAGAAATCCAGGACCAAAAAAATCCAGCACAATATTTCGACATTTCATCGTTGACGCGACACTAGCATTAATCGAAAATTAGTTCGCCGTCTCTTAAGGTCTTGAGTGGTCGGTGTGCAACAGGCGGTAAGGAGAAAACATGCAAAATGCGATTGTAGTTTGTTCCGGGTGTGGTGCAAAAAATCGTGTTCCAGTTGCTAAGCAGCAGCTTAAAGCTAAATGCGGTCGTTGTGGTGATAGTCTTGCAGGTGCTCCTGTGACCGGTGTGGTTGTAGCCTTGACCGATGATACTTTTTCCCAGATTGTGGAAAAGTCACCCTTGCCGGTTCTGGTCGATTTTTATTCACCTACCTGCGGTCCCTGTCAAATGGTGGCACCGATTATAGAAAATATTGCGGCAGCCTATGCTGGAAAGGCAGTGGTCTGTAAACTGAACACTGCCACCCACAACATGGCTGCCTCCCGTTTTCAGATACGGGGGGTGCCGACCATCCTTTATTTCAAAGACGGCAAAATGGTCGACCAGTTGGTTGGTGCGGCGCCCCAAGCTGACATAGAAGCCAGATTGAATAACTGCCTGTAGGTTCGTGGGGTAAAAAAAGTCCTATATTTTAAGAGGCATACAGCCGACAAAGAAGTAGGGTATCCAACTGATGTTATTTCTTTTCGGAGGTGTAATGAGCAGATACGCTCTAGTTGCAGCGCTACTGGTTGCAGTTAATATTCTTGCTGGTTGCATACGCATTCCCCAGCCCACTGGATATGCATATAATAAGCAGCAGAAAATGCAGGCTGCCCATCACTGGGAAGTGCTGGCCAATGATGTTGCCAATCAGATAAATACCGAGCTAATAAATCGTGACTACTTGGTTACCCCTGTATATGTGAGCCATACCTGTGGTATGCCAGATGCCTGCGGCACTGGCGAAACCTTTCCCTTTGATGAAGGGTTTAATGATCTGCTCGTCTCCGAATTGGTCAGATTTGGTGTGCCAACCAGAGCTGCCAATGAAGAAGATGCACTGGTAGTTGATTATAAGGTGCAGGTGCTCTATCACCAGGCAAACAGGCACCAACGGCTCCGGCCAGGTGTGCTTACTGCGCTGACCGCCGGGATTGCCGTCTTCAGAAATGCCCCAGGTGAACTTATTGCGATTGCCACCGCCGCTGCTGTTGATGCGGCCCTAGCCACTTCTGTGGTCAATGGACATTACGAGGTCATTATCACCACCTCTATTATTGATGACAATCGTTATATAATGCGTAGTTCAAATATCTATTACATAAACGATGCTGATTTCTGGCATTATCAGCAGGCTTCCCCTGCCCCGGAACTCAAGCTGACAAGTTCGCGCTACTCAGGGAGTAATGATTAACATGGGCTTGGTTCGTTTTTATTTATTGTTGTCCAGTGTGCTTGTTAGCAGTTTTCTGCTCAATGGCTGTTCAGGTCTCAACGGAACCAGGCTTGAGCCTTTGATGGGAGCGGATGTTAATCTGGTCAAACTGGGCGACAAGATTGCTAAGACATTAATTGAGCAGGCCGTGCCTCCGTTATTCCCGCGCCAGCCTGGGCAGCCGGTTATTGTCACCACCCTGGTAGATAATCAACAGCTTGACCAGACATCTGATTTCGGGCGCAATTTACAGAACACTATTACCAGCGGCTTTGTGAAAAAGGGATATATTTCCAGGGAAATAAAGCTAAGAGGTGATGTGCTGGTTCAAGCTAATATCGGCGAGTTCATGTTGTCACGAGACTTAAACCAAATAGCTGACAAACAAAATGCACAGGCCGTCGTGGTCGGAACCTATACCATGGCCAATCGTGTCATGTACCTTTCCATTCGCCTGGTAACTCCTCAAGACCGTACCATCCGTGCCGCGTATGATGATCGTTTATATTTGGACGAAAATACGCTACGGATGCTCGATCTTCAGTTTAAAATCCAGGAAAACAGTATGCTGGCACCGCCGAAGGAATCCCTGATTGATAAGATATTTTATTAACAGCACCTGCAGATTTTGTATCTATACTAAAAGGACTATGAAATAGTGTGTGATTCCTCTGTTTTAGTCGCTTCTTCCAAGTCAGAGATATCCTGAGGGTATCTCTGTCCCAGTTTATCCAAGAACCCCTTTTTCAAAATCCGTAAGGCTTAAGAAATCTCTTGCTCAAACTCCCGGCTTGCCTCCTGTAATGCCTGCGAGCGTGGACAGCTCATCAGCAAGGAGCTCAATGAGATCGTCTACCGTCAATATACCTTCAAGGCTTCCCGCTTCATTGACAACTGGCATACGGCGAATACCTTTACGGCGCATACGTTGCAGGGAGTCCCAGATACTCTCCGTGTCCCTACCGGTTACCAGCTCACGACTCATAACCTCACCGGCTGTCACGGAAGCAAGGTCTACTTCCAACGCTACGAGTTCCACAACAATATCGCGATCGG
>Ga0255430_10205_pt1 | contig 10345 bp, 15 predicted proteins | sample ANMaggSeSYBR02G3_FD_182660 | JGI IMG/M metagenome (GOLD analysis project Ga0255430, IMG submission 182660) | Sediment cell enrichment communities from methane seep in Santa Monica Basin, California, United Staets - ANME aggregate JGI... | ecosystem: Environmental > Aquatic > Marine > Cold seeps >...
TATCAAACGGAGACTATGGGAACTCGGGAGGCCCAATGTGCTCTCCTTGTTTTCCTTATCGAAGCAGGAGTATGTGCTATCAAGCCTATGAACGGCAAGATATCGCAAATGGCATATTGGGAGTCGGATCAGTTCATAGTACTGATGAAACAGGGTAATGCCTGTGGAGGGAAGGGGCTGACAGTTGAACCATTGAGACAGGGACACATCTTCCGTACTCAGATACGGGTTAAAGATGGTAACAAAACTGTACTCATAACCTATCTGGAAAAGGAGGGGGAGGTTCTTCTGAAGAGCCGGATGAGGGAAATCTTCATGTCCGGTTCTGTGAGGGGGCTCATACTAACCTCGGGGCTATTACCCCAACCAAGAGGTGCGCTATGAGTCCTACTCGACAGAGCACAGAGAGGGGAGTTTGGGGCGGAAAAAGCATCTCTGTGTTCTCTGTGCTCCCTGTGGCAGAAAGTTACAAAAAACAGATACAGTTTAGTATAATCGAATTGAAACGAGCAGGGTTTAATGTTTTACAACAACAAAATATCAAAGTCTACTATGAAAATCAGGTAGTTGGAAACTATTTCGTAGATATTATTGCTGACCAGATAATCTTAGAGATCAAATCTGCTGAAGGTCTAAAAGAAGAAAATAAAGCTCAGTTGATCAATTACTCACTTTCCGCAGGTATCTGCAAATTTCAAATAATTTTTCCTGATAGTGGTTTTGCATATTTATAAAATATTATATTTATATTGTAAATACATAAAAGACATATTTTGAATATACGATTTGCCAATTTCGGCAGAAAATAGACATGCATCTTTCCGAACCATTTATCCAAAATACCGAAAATCACAATCAACCGGAATTATTCAATGTTTAAGAAAAAGATTTGTTTTCAAAATATACCTGCGGAATATAAGAATTACATTAAAACCACTGATAAAGAAGTCGGGCTATTATTAAATTTTGGTAGAACCCCGGAATTCAAAAGAGTGATATTTACGAATGACAGGAAAGAATGATTTGAATCCGAAATCCCAAATCCGTGCGTATCCGTCGAATCCGTGGCATCCGTGTTCCTTCTTCTTTGATGAATACTATTTCATAAATCAATAAATTCAATTAATATACAGGTCACGATTTATAGGACACTACCAATAATTTGCATTAGATGTTAGAAAAATGAACTTCGGGTATGTCCATTGAAATTACTGATCATATATGGACTTTGAGAGGGTTACTCATATATCCATATCATAAGATACCAGCCAATTATGAGAACAATACAAATAAATACATAATTGTTAAATAGATTCAACAAGATTTACAATTTCAACAGATGCATTATAAAAAAATTATCCCTTCAGATATTTTTATTATCATTGCTTATACAATATTAACTGTAATTTTTATTATAGTTCCACCTTTGAGTAATACATGGATCCGTACTGTGCTGGGACTTCCTATGGTGCTGTTCTTTCCAGGGTATGCCCTGATTGCAGCTTTGTTCTCGAAAAAGGACGACCTGGACGGGATAGAGAGAATTGCTCTCAGTTTCGGGCTGAGTATCGCCGTGGTACCGCTCCTTGGCCTTGGCCTCAACTACACACCTTGGGGAATAAGGTTGATACCCATACTTGTCACACTTGTAATCTTTACACTGATCATGTGTGCGATAACAATATACAGGCGCTCAGAACTGCCTGAGGGAGAGGTGTTCTCAGTACCATTTACAGCATTTTTTGCATCAATACATGAGGAAATATTTACAAAACCCGAATCAAGGGTTGATAGGATCCTGACCGTAATACTGGTGATCTCAATAATTGCGTCAGTTGTAATGCTGGTATATGTGATAGTCACACCCAAACAGGGTGAGAAGTTCACTGAGTTCTATATCCTGGGGCCTGGCGGAATGGCTGATGATTATCCCGTTGAATTCATACTGGGTGATAGCGGCACAGTGATCGTGGGTGTAGTGAACCATGAATATGCGCTGATAAATTATTCACTGGCCTTGGTACTGGAAAATGAATCGCTTAACAGGAATCAGGAGATCATGCTGGCCCATAATGAAACCTGGGAGCAGCCTGTGACGTTCACGCCTGACAGAGCGGGAACTGATATGAAACTTCAGTTTTTACTTTATATGGAAAATAATTTTACTGTGCCATACAGGGACTTGCATCTGTGGATCGATGTTTCGGAGGTGCAATATGGAATATGAAAATACTCAACTGGGAATTCCAAAATCAACGGAAAAATCAGTGAAATATCAAAATATTTTGCTAATGCTGCCAGTACTTCTGATCATACTGGCAGAGCTACTGTTATTTTTAGGGAAGATGCAATATTCCATATGGGTGCATGTATTTGTGCTGATAGGCCTGGCAATGGCCACTGTATATACCGGTGATACATACCTTTTCAAGCCGTACCAGGCATTGATGCTGCTGCCATTGCTGCGGCTGGTCAACATATCCATGCCCATATTTTTTGATATGACCTTATATTTGTATATTTTCATATACACACCCCTGATCATCCCGGTCTATATTATTGCGGTCCACCAGGGATTTACTTTTGAACAGTTAGGATTTACTTTTAAATACTGGAAGCTGATCATACCGGTATCAGTGATCATTGGTTTTACCATCGCCCTGGGAGAATATTATTTAATTCATGCAGGAACCCTGATCCCGGACCTGTCTTTCTGGAACATTCTAAAACTCTCTGTAGTGATGATCATATTTATCGGATTAATTGAGGAGCTTATCTTCAGGTCTATACTCCAAACCCGGCTGGAAGAGTCAATGGGCATGTTTTCAGGTCTTATAGTTGCCAGTATATTATTCGGTGTACTTCACTCGGGATACGGCACATTCTATGAAATGTTATTCGTATCGTTAGCAGGACTTATTATGGGCTATATATTCCAGAAGACCAGAAGCCTTCCATTGATCGCCTTGACCCATGGTATGGTAAATATATTCCTGTTCGGCCTGATACCACTTTTGGGGCCGACACTGGGCCTTGTGTAAACAGGCTGTCTCAAAACTAAAATTCATCTGGAAAATAAAGTTAATTAAGCCTTAAAATCAAAATTAAGACCCTATAATTCCCAAAATTTGACAGAAAACGATTAAAACAAAACAGACTAACAGGGGATAGATACTCAAGTTCAGAGAGGAGTTTAAAGCCCTGTTCCATTTATCAGATGCAGAGAGTATCTCTTTGGCTGAGAGTAATACAATTAGTGCAATAACTGCCAGTACACCATATTCCGGAAGACCTATGGGTGTTGTTAACGAAATCGCAGTGGTTGTTGCTGCAGTGGTTGTTGCTGCACTAGTTATTGTTGCACTGGTTGTTGCAGATACTACACTTGTGAGCATTTTTTTATACAAACTCCTTTAATAATCAATATTGTACCAATGATTTTTATTGTACGAGATATTTCTTATCTTTATCCCTAATCTTATTATCATAATAATGGATTAACACCATAAATATGTATCGTTTAATAACCTAAAATTTGAGATGAAAGAACACAAGTGAACATATATCTATACACTTCTGATCTGTTCCATAGGTTTGATCGTTGATAGCCGCCAGATGGTTGCCAGGGTTGACAATAATCCAATAATGACTGCCATTGAAAAGCCTAATAACATAATCTTAGTATCAAGAACCAGCAATTCATCAAGACCTGTTATTCTTTTTACTACCTGATTTATTATTTCAGCAATCGGCACGCTTAATAATATACCAGATATTCCTCCAATAATCGAAATAAATAACCCTTCGAACCCAAAGTTCCTTGCAATGGACAGCCTGGAAAAACCAACTACCTGCAATATCCCGATCTCTTTTTTCCTTTCATTTAATGATAAAAGCATTGTTAATATGATAAGGGAAGTACCCATTACTATAGCCAGTATCACAATAGAAAAGGCTGAGACTATGAAAAAACCGTTCTGCTTTATTATATTATTTAAAAACTCCCTGTTCGTACTTACCTGGTATTCAGGATATTGTTCCTGAAGATCATTTTTTACCTGTTCTGCCGTATTTACGTCATTTAGCCGCACGATGATCATTGATGCACTGTCATGATAATGATTCCCAGTAATAAGCTGGAATTCGGGGAATGGGAAGATCACCATAGCATTGAGACTGAAAGTGGAGAGCGAATCCGAGATACCAACCACTTTGAATTGCCTGTTCCTGGCATCTGATATGGTCTTGCCGGCAAAGATGGTATCACCAACCTCAACGCTCAGAAGATGTGCAGCCCTGGAATCCACCAGCACTTCACTTATGAAGGGACCGTCGTATGTGCTGCCATTATACAATGTGCTTGTAGAAATTGGCGCACCAGAGGATATTGTTACTAGAGGACCACCTGTATCCACACCAAGCCCAAATACAGCCTTCGGATCCTCTCCTTCTTTATGTGCATATACAATTTCAGTAAGTAAGGGGGTTGACACATTGACCCTGGGATCTGCCAGTATTTGTGTACTTATTTGGTGAACGTCACTGATCCTGGCCTGCGAGGATTGGATATACTGGGTCTTAAGGTCAACAGGCCGTCCTTTCATCCAGAGGTGCATGGAGCTATCTTTTAACACCTGTTCTCCAGTGTCCAATAATCCACTCCCCAGTGAAGCAAGAATTACCAGTGAAATAATTGCCAGCATGACGCCAATTATATTCAGCAGTGTTCTGAGCTTATTCCTGAACAGGTTTTTAATTGCCAGCATTTACTTTCAAATGGTTTCTGATTAATAAAAAGGTAGCGATATACGATAAATATAATATAAGAAATTAAATATCATTAGATTTACCAAATAGTTTTTTATATGTATTATATGTAACATACGTAACAAATATGCAAGATTCAGAGACTTTTTATTATTTACCGGGACGATTCAGAAAACCGCAGAGAGCGCAGAGGCACGCAGAGAAAACAACACGTCTCTGCGCATCTCTGCGGCCTCTGCGGTGAATCTTTTTTACCACGATCTATTTATCCATAATAAATTAAAAAGTCACACCACGGTTATGAAATATGATGAAAAAGTAAATTAAATGGTACATTAATTGAATGTATTTAATCTGGTGTGATAATGAAAAAACTTAAAGGAACGATCTTGGGGGATAAAACCCATGATGTGGGTTACCGGGTATTTTTATTAACTAAAGCAATGGAGCTGGGAATTGGGAGGTTTCGTGCCTCCAATATTTTTAAGAAGGAGGTACAGGCAGTTGTGTTCTATTTTGAGGCTGATCAAACTGCCATTAACGAATACAAGGATTTAATTAATTCGAATTTTCCGGAAAATGCTGAGGTTACGGAAGTTTCGTTTGAGGATTACAGTGGATATGTTACAAGTATATCCGACTATATGCATCTGATTCAGGTCGAGCAGTTAAATAAAGGGATTTTGGCTATCCTCAGTATTGAGAAAAAACAAGGTCAAATGCTTGAAAAACAGGATAGTATGCTTTAAAAACAGGATGCTACTATTGATATTATGAAAAGTGTTAAGGAAGATACTTCAGTCCTCAGAGAAGATATTTAAATGGCCAGAAAGGATACAAAGGATGAACTGTACGAAAAATACGAGTATTTGAGCCATGAGATCACAGATATAAAATTCACTCTTTCTGAAATTAAGTCAAAAGTGATGTGAATTTAATCATTTATAGGTTGTGTGGTATGGATGTGCTGTGTCGTTGACTTTTCTATCGAACATCCCAGGTCGCACTGTGGCGGGTAAAGGCGCTGCATGATATGGAACTAAACCTGCCGCTGTTTTACTTTACCGTATCGGGCACGGTGATGGCCTTGGTGTGGATCGAACTGGGAATTAATGTGTTTGAGAAAAAATAGCTTGCTGATGATTGCAATTGCTTAAGTACATAATATTGCACATTAATGGAACAAATGGGAGCGATTATTTGTATTTAGAGTGCAATTAAATATTCGGAGGTAAATTATGTTTGAAGATAGGGTAATTATTGACCCAGAAATTAGGCATGGAAAACCCATTATAAAAGGGACACGAGTACCTGTGGATGTAATCCTTGGATCGTTAGCTGGAGGTATGGAGATACAGGAAATTGCTGATGAATATGGGATTGATAAGAAAGATACGCAAGCAGCGATAGAATATGCGGCGAAAATCGTAGCAAAGGAAGAAATTAGTGTATATGCATAGTTTAAAATTCCTGCTGGATGCAGACATGCCTAGATCAAGCGCTAAGGTAATACGAACCATTGGTTTCGAAGTGGAAGACGTCAGAGATATTGGAATGAGGGCGGCGAAGGATAGAGAGATTATCGAGTATGCCCTTGAGAATAAAAGGATAATCGTCACAAAAGATACTGATTTTGGGGAAGTTCTCCGATATCCGGACCACCCCGGTGCTATTATTTTTAGATTACCTTATGCATTTACATCAAAGGAATTGAACGAAAGGTTAGTGGAATTTTTCAAATCAGTGAAAGAAGATGAAATACAAGATGCGATTACAATTGTTGAGTTATCAAGGTACAGAAGAAGGAGCCTGATAAATGAGTAGTGTCCTATATTTCATGACCTGATGTCTTTATGTGTCTGATTCTTGAGACTTTTTTATTATTTTCTGGACGATCTGGAAAACCGCAGATTACGCAGGGGGACGCAGAGAAAAATAACAACCCTCTGCGATCCTCCGCGTCCTCTGCGGTTAATCTTTTTTGCCATGACCCATTGATCCAGAATAAATTAAAAAGTCTCAACAAAATATCAAAGTCTACTATGAAAATCAGGTAGTTGAAAATTATTTCGCAGATATTATTGCTGACCAGATAATCTTAGAGATCAAATCTGCTGAAGGTCTGAGAGAAGAAAATAAAGCTCAGTTGATCAATTATCTTAAAGCCACTGATAAAGAAGTCGGGCTATTATTAAATTTTGGTAGAACCCCGGAATTCAAAAGAGTGATATTTAGAAATGACAGGAAAGAATGATTTGAATCAGAAATCCCAAATCCGTGCGTATCCGTCTAATCCGTATCATCCGTGTTCCTTCTTCTTTGATGAATACTATTTCATAAATCAACAAATTCAATTAATATAGAGGTCACGATTTGTAGGACACTACCGAATTTTGAGACACAGTTTACACTGATTACACAGATTGGTAGTGGTTGTGAAAATCAGTGTAATCTGTGTCTAGTGTCGAGTCAACCATATAATATCGCTAGATATATTATCTGATACTGTTCTATTTCCCAGTTATTTCCAAGACGCTGATTCACGCAGATTTACGCTGATTTAAGGTTGCATCTGCGTTAATCAGCGTAAATCTGCGTCTAATATAATTGTTGAAACTACTGGATTTTAGAATTGTGCCCTATGCCCTTCATAATTCGACACTTGAAGGTTGACTCGACACTAGATTAATCTTGCATTTGACCATACTTTTTGAAGTGGATACCTTTTATGGCTTTTACTGGAATTATACTGCATTTGATGGCCAGGTTGATCAATGAAATGAAACAATTTCAACAAGGGGATTTTTTTATTATTATAATATTAATTTTATATTTTTTATTAAAAAATAGATTTTATATTTATGTAAAATAATTGTGTAATACATATATAGTTTGAATACAATATAACAAATTCTATGTTCTTATTTAAAAATATTGGAGCAGAACGATAATCATGGAAACAAAATAAATTCCTGTAACTGGTGGTGCAGGGTCTATTGGGACAAAATTTGTTAATGAATTGTAAAATAGAGGACATGAAGTTATTGCACTTGATTATTTCAATAATGAAAGGGACGATCTTACCAGGGAAAATGTGAAGAATTTCAGGCAGCTTGAAAAGGCATTCGATGGCCGGAAATTTGACTATGTATAATATCTGGCTGCTGAATATGGCAGGTGGAACGGAAAAGATCATTATGGAAATTTGTGGGAAACAAATGCTATCGGCACAAAACATATGCTGCGCTTACAGGAGAAGGTTGATGATCATGTTTACGCTGCCAGGGAGTTTTATGGCTTTTTCGGGGATCATACTGCATTCGATGTCGAGGATGATAAATGAAGTTCAAAATAGATGTTGATAAGAGATATAAAGAACCGCAGGTACTCTCACCTCCTGAGGAGTTGAGTGCCTGCTACGCCCGAGTGCGTGCAGGTAACGCAGATGAACGCAGATACATTAAACTGCCATCTGCGTTTAGCTGCGTTCATCCGCGGTTGATCTCAATCACTCATAATTCCAGAGACTTTTTATTATTTCCTGGGACGGTTTATAGCCACAGAGAGCACAGAGAGCACAGAGAAAACAATACCGTTCTGTATGTTTCTGTGTTCTCTGTGGTTGATCTTCTTTACCATGATCAATTTATCCTACTTGATCAGAATAAATTAAAAAGTCTCTTATTCCAGGGGGTATGCACATGACCGTTACCATCACTGCCTTGTGGGATCAACTTTATTTTTCAGACACGGATTTACACGGATTAACACAGATCACTGGTTTTAATAACATTATAAATATATTTCTGCCGGAGCACTCCACCACTAACCACCAAACCCACTCCCCGGAGGTATACGCATGACCCACATAGCAGTCATCCTCCCTGCCTATAACGAGGAAGTAGCAATCGGCAGTATGCTGCTGCGCACTCTCCAGTACGCTGACCCGGTGCTTGTCATTGACGACGGCAGTACGGACCGGACCGCTGAGATGGCTGAGATGGCAGGGGCCGAGGTGATACGGCATCCTATAAACAGAGGCAAGGGTGCTGCGCTAAGGAGCGGTTTTAATGCAGCCAACGGCGCTGACATCATTGTAACCTTGGATGCTGATGGACAGCATTATCCTTCTGAAATACCAAATCTTATAGCTCCTATACTAAAGGAAGAAGCAGATGTTGTGAATGGCAGCCGATATATGAACGGCCACGGCAGGAATACTCCCAAATACCGCCGTCTGGGCCAGAAAGTACTGGATAAGGCCACGAACTTTAGCAGTGGGCTTGATGTTACTGATAGCCAGAGCGGGTTTCGTGCTTTTGCGGCACATACGGTACCTGCTTTCAGGTTCAGGGAAAGTGGTTTTGAGATAGAGAGCGAGATGCTGGTGGATGCGGCCCTTGCAAAGTTAAAGGTAAAGGAAGTGGAGATCGGGGTGCGCTATGATGTGGACTGTTCGACCGAGCATCCTGTGAGCCACGGGGTGCGGGTGCTGGTGAAGGTGCTGCATGATATAGAGCTGAACCGGCCGCTGTATTATTTTACTGTGCCTGGGATGGTGATGGGTGGTATCGGGACGTTTATGGGATTGAGTTTTCTGAGGACGTAGCAGGCACTCAACTCCTCAGGAGGTGAGTGTATCTGCGTTTTTTCCATTCTTGACCACATAACAGGATTAAACGATAAAACGCATCCTGTATATCCTGTTAATCCTGTCTGGAAAACAACCAATGCTTTGTTCCCCTGCGCCATCGGGATTCCATGAAAATCTATCAACCGCAAAGGGGGCAAAGATTTCTGCACGTCTGCTTTGCGTTCTTCGCGTCCTTTGCGGTGTGTTATTGCAATTGATCTGCGCACGTTATATCTCTTATCACAATTTATTTTGTGTTTCATTCATCATCCTCGACATCGAATGCAGTATGATCCCGGTAAAGCTCATAAAAGTCCCTACCATAAGCAACATTATCATCAACAGCGTCGGCCCGAACATCAAACTACCTCCAAGGTAGAACGTCTTCAGAAAACTCAACCCCATAAACGTCCCGATACCACCCATCACCATCCCAGGCACAGTAAAATAATACAGCGGCCGGTTCAGCTCCATATCATGCAGCACCCTGACCAGCACCCGCACCCCGTGGCTCACAGGATTCTCAGTCGAACAGTCCACATCATACCGCACCCCAACCTCAACTTCCTTCACCCTCAACCCCGCCTTCGCAACATCTGCCAGCATTTCACTCTCAATACCAAAACCCTTCTGACTGAACCTGAAACTCGGAATAACACCACCCGAAAAAGCCCGAAACCCGCTCTGCGTATCTGTGATATTTAATCCACTGTTAAAATTAGTAGCCTTATCCAGCACTGCCTGCCCCAATCTCCTGTATGCCGGCGTACTCTTCCCGTTCCCGTTCATATACCGGCTGCCGTTCACCACATCAGCCTCACCTGCTAAAATAGCACCTGTCAATTTAGGTATATCACCCGGATCATGCTGGCCGTCAGCATCCATGGTAACGATAACATCAGCACCATCAGCAGCATCAAACCCGGTCCTTAGAGCTGCGCCTTT
>Ga0255430_10206_pt1 | contig 10300 bp, 9 predicted proteins | sample ANMaggSeSYBR02G3_FD_182660 | JGI IMG/M metagenome (GOLD analysis project Ga0255430, IMG submission 182660) | Sediment cell enrichment communities from methane seep in Santa Monica Basin, California, United Staets - ANME aggregate JGI... | ecosystem: Environmental > Aquatic > Marine > Cold seeps >...
GAACTGTTGAAATACAAATTATTGAACATTTTTTACAATCGTGACAAAGAAATTGAAATGCTCCAAAAGCTCGAATTAGAAGAAATAGAAATGAATCAAGACGAAGATGCTTATAAATCCTGGATCAAAAAAGCCAAAAAAGCTTTCTACAAATACGTACATGAATTAGAACTCGCTCGTAGGAGAAATAAAGAAAATCTTGAGTTAAACAATCTTGAAAAAGCTGAAGAAAATTTCAATGAACTGATGAATTAAATCAATTCGTTTGATGAAGAAACACAGAAACGATTGAGAATGATCAACAAGCACTGGATGAATCTTACAGCTTTTCAATATTTTGAAGATGGCCCCGCCACAAATAATGCTATCGAGAATTATTATTCAACGAGTCTTAAAACTCACCGAAAAAAATAATTCAGAACCGAGATAGGCATTCTTTATCAGATGAAACTTGCTTCAATGAAAAGAGCAGGGATGTTCGAAGGCGTAAAACCAACACTGTTTGAACTTTTTGGATTATTTAGACCTTTTGCAATTCATTGATAAATTCTAAATTGAAATTTTTATCAAGTGTGAGCAATAGCTATCGATTTTTTTATGATTAGTTGACACACTGGCAACAGTTTTTTAAATCGCTTTGGAAAAGATTAGCTTTTAACAATCCTAAGCTATTGAAGACCAACTTGTAGACGAGCGTGAGCTATTGAGGAGGTAGTATTCAACGAAAAAAGTGAAAATCACTAGATTATGGAATAGTGCCGGTGGGAGTATAATGCTACCCTGAGATTATCGGAAAAGTACCTGAAAAGCGCCTAAATTGAAACTTCCAGACATATTGTTAAAATCAAAAATCAAATCACTATGCTGCGCCCGGTCAAGTTTAGACAGTAAAGCTGAAATATTCGAAAATCAGACTTTTCCGACAATCTCACCCTATTGTTAATGCCATTCCAAAGTTGTTGTCGAATTTGAGTCCTTATAGAAAAATTAAATTTACAGTGTAGTTGAGACTATGAAATTTGGATATATTATTCGGAGATACTGATAATTGACAATTATCATATGTGAGACTCTGGCATTCTAGAGTATATTCGTTATTTTTTGATTTATGAGATTGTTAAGGTGTGTATTTATAAAAAATTTAGTAACTATTCAGCCATACAAATTATGGCTACTGATAACGAAAGTACATTTTGTAGCTTTTAATGAAACATTCATAGCTAATGTCTTCCGACATCGATTCCATAGATTTAAAGAAATTATTGAAGTAAAGAGTAACGGCTTATGATAGTGTTTTATAGGCTGAATAGTTATAAAATTTATTTATAAAATTTTGTAGTTGAAATTTTAAGTAAAATCTAACTATTCTAGTTGTTTAGGTGCACATTATTGATAGAAATCCAAAAAAAACAAAAATTAGGATCTAATCGTAACATATTCATTAGCACCTATCTTAAATACATTTCGATACAGTTGAATTAATTCTTTTGAGTTGTTGCAGATATTGTATCAAAAATTGCCTAAAATACCCTCAATCCAAACCCTTAGAATGAAATTTTAGAAAAACTGACCCTATATATGTATTTATTGGCATTTTAAAGCTGTTCCATCCATTTTGCCAGAGGCTCATGTGAGTAAATTGTTCTTACTAATCATAGACAAATTTTGTGTAGTATTTTTGTAGTGTATCAAATATTGTATCCCATATATCGCATCTTATACTACAAGCCTTGCTACAAGCAGCCCCATATCCAGCCCCATCTCATCTGCAACTACCTGACATTTGGTCCTGAGCATGTATGCAATGGGACTGTACCCGTATTCTGACATTGTCTCGTAATTTGCCATACCCTTACTGATGATCAGGGTTGCGTCTTCAAGAGCCTCCACAAGTTCAGGAGGTGCTTCATCCAGACACACGCCTATTGCATTGGAACCTGTGGTCAGCACCCTGTCAACCATCTCGCTAATGCCGTGTATCTCTACATCCTCCATTGTTGCATCATTAAGAATAGGTGCCCCGCGCACCACAAGTGTCACTTTGCCGCCCATGCCCCGTATTTGTTCGATAACCAAAGTATCGAGCAGGAACTCCCCGCTGTTATCTACTAAATACACCACATTATCCAGCAAAGGCACCATTGCCTCTATGTCGTCTACATCAAGCCCTTTGTTGAACATTTTCTTAAACTCAGCTTCAAAATCGTCTTCCCTTACATCGAAGCCATCCACACCATAATCAAAACTATTACCAATGGCAGCTGCAAGAGCGGCACGCTTGAACCCATCCACTGATATCTTATCACCCACAAGTGAGCGGACCAGTGGCATCAACCCGGCAACGATCTCCCTGCTCTGTATCTTCTTTTCAAGATATGGGTCAGGATCGCCAAGTGCCTCGTAAGACCTGCGGAGAACTATTGTGGATACTTTTGATGATGGCTCGCCGGGCCTGAATGTCTCGTGCAGGGCGTTAAGTCCAGCCATCACGGCCTTGGTCACGATCTGTGGATCGTGTGTACTCAACAGAGCCTGGTAATGTACTCTTGACAGCAGACAATGGGCACATCTTGGATTGATCTTCAAAACATATTCACCCTATTTAGCAATATTAATATCAGTGGGATGACAATAGTTCATATGGTGATAAATATGTCGGAGCAAGAACCTCATGATACAACTGAGTGGGAAGCGTTTGCAGATAAAAAGTACGGTGATATTAAGAAGGCAATGAAGGATATTGAAAGTAAAGGTTCTTCCCAGCCACTTGAGCATAACATTAGGGATGTTACAAAAAGTTTTGGTGATATGTTAATCTCACTGGGTGCCCTTGCTTATGGAGTTACCAGTGATGTGGTAGAGAAGACATCCAGTGAAGAAAGGGTAGCATTCCAGGATGAGGTGGGGAAAAAGGCCAGTTCGGCCCGTAATATAATTGCGGATGAACTGGATAAAGTCTCCAGTGCCCTGAGATCTAAAGCAGATGTGTCAGAAGAGAAGGTAGAAACTCCTGACACGTCAGAAACTTAGGATTTCCTGTTGGGATAAAAGGGGGATGGAGGAACCGGAAGGAAAAATAATCCCATAAAAGTCTATATCGATAGATTGTTAGCGGTTTCACGGCTTTTTTCCTGCTGTGTTTTTGCAGCCCCCAGCAGCAAATTCCGCTCGCTGGCAATCCTTGAAACATCCAGGGTACTTGTATCAAGCAGTTGGGCGGCCTTACTTAGAGATATCCTGCCACTACCGTAAAGTTCAATCACATAGTCCTGCGCTCCCATATATAAAAGCTGTCTTAAGGCAGTAGATTTATCCACATGTTCCTCTTTTGTCCTCAGGTTCGCCAGTTCGATCGGGTTTTGCGGAATCCTTAACGGATAGGATGCTGCTGCATTCATATTAAACCTCCAAATTACGTCTTGCTGCATCATAATTTTGCCCGGACACATACACCTTGATCGCATCCAGGAAATTGATAGATTCATCTTTCGTTATCACTTTTAGCTCATATAATCGTACAATAAGATCAGTTGGAATAATATAACTTGCATATCGGCGATTTTAGTAACTATGTTTGAACCTCGTTTCAACACTTGCAACAAAAATACGAAAATCCACATCCTGCAAGCCAATTCTGTTATAAAAATAAGTTATATATTCTATTTAAAAAAATTAATTATGTTGAGTATGGAAAACTCCGTCATTGGGCCTGTGCCTACCGCACTCGGTTTCACCACACATAAATAATTACTTATATCGTAATAAAAATTTATATCTGAAGTGACTTAACATCGAACGGTTTAAGCATCTTTTCAACATCCTTTGAAATTTGCGTCCATCTGTATATTTTTGAATCTTTTGATGTTAATTCCACTTCGTATATCTTAGATGCCTCTTCAATTAACTCTTCATAACTTACGCCAATTTTATGTTTCTCAATTTTCCATAAAATTGCAGCAATTAACTCATAAGAGATGAAATTGACGACCGAAAGATAGGCTTCTATTCTTCCTGGTAATTGGTACTTGACAGGAGATAAACTGGCGTCCCCCCTCAAAAACCTGAATGCTTTTTCAATATGATCCCTCTGGAAATATGTCCTGATAATATACTTTCCTGACATTGACACATCTGTACTAAAAAACAGAGATCTTCCATCAAGTCTCCTGGCAAGTTCTTCCTCACTTTCAATGATTTGGTAACCTCTTCTGCCCCGTGCAGGTATTACGATTGGTTTCAAATTTTGCTTCAATTTGGCAATCTTTTGTTTGGAAGTCTCAGATTCTAACTTATGCAAAAGTAAATCTCTTTGGACTCGTGAATGATTTCTCTTTTCTGGGTCCAACATTATAACAATTTTACATTTATGTCCATATAGATTTCCGACATCTTCTACACAGTAGACACCATTTTTCTTAGACATTCCAAAGATATTTTCTCGTTTTTCGATTTCAGAGTCATCATATTTGGTCAGCCAATCTATAACCTCATTAGAGGTACGTAGCCCGGCAGAAAGAACATGGAATTCTTTAGCTCTTGCATAATTTATGTTTGGCTTACTAACAAAACCACGATCCCAAACCAATGTAATGTTTTTCACATTCCAGCGGGCAAGATTATCAATTGTTTCCTTTACTGTTGTTTTATCTGGTTTAGATCCTCTAACTGGATATCCCATTACCGGCATGTAGTTATCCTTCGAAACTACTAAACCAAATCCTATGTGTGGCCTTCCTTTTTGAGCACCGTAACCATTTTCTGCCCACTGTGATTGCTTTCCATTCCATTTTATTCGAGTTATATCCTGATAAAAGATGAAACGTTCGGGTTCATATCCAATTATCTTTTTCCAGGTTTTTGCAATATCATTCTGAATGATAAATGAATATGACGTGTTTACTGTTTCATTTTCATTTGAAATTTTATCTATAGCTGATAAAAAATAATCTTTTGTTAATTTATTTACATCGATGTTTGTCCATCTTGGAATTGGGGTTTCAGATATCCATTTTCCAATTTTTGTAAGTGGTTTTCTACCGATTAATTGATTTAATGTAAGTATTAGTATCGCCATTGATGTATCATTTTTATCTCTGCCAATGACGTTTAAGATGCATTTTTGGACTTCGAATTCTTCGGCGACTTTCCAGAATAATGCTAATTCGCCAACTGGATATGCTTTGTCAACTGAATCAATTTTTAATTGTGATGGAATTAATATTTCTTCGCCATCTTTTTCGGTTATCTTTCCTAAATGTTTAATTAAGTGTATTCGAGATTGTTTTTTGTCTTTATCCCATATTGATTCTACAAGCTGCCGATACTTATTTCCACCACTTGTAATTGTTCTTTCAAATGACATAGTTACTAAATAGTAACTATGATATTTAATATTTTTGGTCTGAAAACATGACCAGTAGTCGGATAGGGGCTGTTTTTTCGATCAATTGCTACACATAGTTACTAAAGAGGCCGATACTCAGGTTTTAATCCGTGGTTGTTTGTTTGACTAGTGTCAAGTCAACATCAAAGTGTCCGATTGTAAGGTGTATTGATGGCGTATTTGGATACATTATAGAGTTGACTTGACACTAGGTTAGTACATTATAATAACCTTCAATAAAGAATAGGAAATTCAATCCCCGCACACCGGGCTTTTCCTGAGCCAGTCGATATCTGACTGGTACAGCGTCCGAAGGTCGCGCAGACCCAGTCTCAGCATTGCCAGCCTGCTGACACCCAGGCCCCATGCAAGGACAGGATACTTGATACCCAGGGGTTCGGTGACCTCCTTACGGAACACACCTGCACCACCCAGTTCGATCCAGCCCATACCCTCGATATACACTTCCGGTTCCACGCTGGGCTCGGTATAAGGGAAATAGGCAGGCCTGAACCTGACATCAACAAACCCCATCTTCAGCAAGGTATATGGGATATGGAAGAAAAAAAGGGTGTGAATATGCGGGATGCGGCCCTGGGTATGGGTGTAAGCAGTGTGGCCAATGCGATTCAGCAGTTAGGGCTTTTCCCTTAATTGATATGTTATATTCTATTTGAAGCGGTACGAATAATAAATAACCACTAAATAAGATTAAAAGCAACACAATCTATAAATCTTTTTAACACAGTCCCCCATCCCATGCACCCGCTAATAAAACCCCTGGCCATAGCCATCCTCGCCCTGCTGTCGGCAGGGTGCCTAAAGCCAGACGCTGATGGTGATGGATATGCTGATAAAATTGATGCATATCCTGATAGTGCGTATGCACATGAAAAGTCTTGGTGGGGAGATCACAATTTAAAGTATGGAAATGAACCTCCCGAACATAATGCATTTTATGAGATGTGAGGTATGAGGGGAGTAAAGGTGTGTTGGAGTTTGAAGATGATCATAAACAGGGTTGGACTGTTGCTGGTTATTTAAGTGAAAATATTTAATTTTTAACATCAGACCTCTGTTGGTTTTGTATCATCACAGTTGCAATCTCTTATTGTTTGTGGTGCACCATCTCCACAATCTAATCTATTACTGCGACAGCACTCCCAGCACAGCCTCTCGCACTCGCTGACATCGCCCGCAATCTCAATCTTATCCCCGCCTAAGTCAGTGAAATTGCTCCCACCGCCCGAAACAAGCACAAGCTATACGACCTGCATCACTAAAGTATTGACAAGATGCTTCACCCCACATTTTCCAACAATACACATAAGTATGTGTATATACATAATTATGTATATGGCCACCATGACCCTATCAGTCCCGGATGACCTATACAAGGTCATAAAAGATCATAATGAAGTGAAATGGAGTGTCATAGCCCGAAATGCCATGTGGGAATATGCAAGCAAAGTCCAGATACTTGACAGCATTCTTGAAAAAAGCGAACTCACTGAAATGGATGCCGACGAGATTTCAAAACTGATTAAAAAGTCCATACGAGAACACCATGAAAATAAAACTGGTGAGATGGCATAATGCGGCTTGTTATTGACACCAACATAATCATCTCCTCACTAATATCCAATTCTGTCAGGCGCAGCATACTTATGGATTCAGGTTTTGAACTCATGGCCCCGGAATATACCTTCACCGAGATAATGAAGCATGCCGACCTTATTAAAAAAAAGGCAAAACTAACTTCAGATGACCTTCAGTATGTCATGGATATGCTTTTCTCAAGGATTTCTATTTACCCACATGACAAATATGCTGATTGCTATCCACTGGCTGAAGAGATTATGAAGGATATTGACCCTGATGATGCACCATTTTTGGCGCTTGCGATGAAGACAAAGGTGGATGGGATATGGAGTGAAGATAAAGGGTTTCGCAGCAGGATTGTGTGAAGGTCTACAGGACAGTGGAACTGGTTGAGTTCCTGAATTTGTAAACTGTAGAATTTTTTAACCGCAATATTTGAATATTCTTTCCGCCGCCAGTCAGCAGCACCAGAAACGGACCGCCTCGCAAGTATAATCATCGGGCGACTGGCATCAGTTCATTGCGAACCACTGAAGGCATAGAGTACACAGAGGAGGGGGATGAGACTTTTTAATTTATTCTAGATCAATGGGTCATGGGAAAAAAGATTAACCGCAGAGGACGGCCGAATAAGAAAGAGCGATTACTCGCTCTCCCTCTTCTAAGAACCGGACTTGCGACTTTCGCCACATCCGGCTCAAGCCTTCCATAACCCTTATCGGGCAGCAGTTATCATTTCGATAATTGCTTTTGTAATTCCGGTCTGCAGCCTATTAACGCATTAAACGTCTGTGAGCCTCTCGCTTTTCAGCGTCGTTGAGTATCTCACATTGATAGGTTTGTCTCCATTCATACAATGGAACACCACTGGCAAGTCTGCACCCTTTCGAGTCAAGGCAAATTTTGAACCTCTATACAACTCATTACAAGTTGCCCTTCGCTTTTTACCAATTCCTTTACCCTCTGAGCCATCATTTCCCCTTGCGAGGTCATTACTCGGATACTCCGGGAGCAAATAGGGCTTACCAAGTTCTACATCACAAATAATTTCAAACACTTTAGGAGCCATCTCTAAGCCGGGAATCATTTGTCCATCTCCCATAATGTACTCCGAGCCACTATAGTCTGATTCCGTACCTTTTGGTGCAAGCGTTTCAGTCCATTTCGCTTGTTTCGTTTTACGACTCTTACAATGATTCAACTTTCGTTTCTCCATGGTGCTTTTATCCTAACAGATTGTTTGATTTAGACTGTCAAATTTCTCCATATTGTCCTGAGGGCCTTACACCCCAGCATTACTACTGACGCATATCTCAGTAGGATTACCCCAAATGGAAGGGGCAGCACAAGGCAATTTATGATGTAACTTCTTGTCACAACGGGGTATAACGAATAAGATAAACAAGGAATAACATCTATATTCAATAAGGAAAATTGATTTAGTATGGAGAAACGTGCAGAGATCATAATATACGGTCGAGTTCAAAAAGCAGGTTTTAGAGATTTCATTGATGAGATCGCTTTTAATCTGAATCTTAACGGGCATGTAAAAAATCTTGATGACGGGACTGTGCAGATTATCTGTGAGGGTGAAGAAGATAGCATCAAAGAATTGCTCGAAAAAATCAACATTATTAAATACCCTATACGCGTAAAAAACATTGACGTGATCTATAAAAAGTCAACAGACGAATATAGAACATTTGAGATAATCAGAGAAGAATATCTGACCACAGCACCTTACGAAAGAATGGATACAGCTGTGAGGTATATGAGAGAAATGAACTTAAATCTCAGCCAAAAAATCAATCAAAATTTGATAGAAATATCATCAGAAATCCACGCCTTTAACGATGATTTCATATCTCATTTTGATGAAAGGATTTCAATGATAGAACAAGATGTAGCTCAAATAAAAGCAATAATCATTCTTAAACATTAACTCACTTCACACCAAAATTAAAAAAGGAATACCTCTGACAAACCGTCCTTCTATTCCTCACAACTAAGGATATCACCAAGAGCTTTCCTTGTCCATGTATCAAGTTCAATATTATGACTGGCAGCCAATTTCCGCAGTTCCCCTGCTGCTGTTTCCAGATCTTCCTCATCGGCCTGGTCCCCCATCCAAAGCACGTGCTCATATGAGGCAACAGCTTCATCAGGATAATTGCCTTTTTCCAGGATGCGGGCAAATCCTATCCGAATGAAAGAGTCATCCGGCATCACATTTATGAGTTTGCCATATTCATTCCTGCACTCATCCCACCTCCCCATAAGACCAAGAAAATCAGCAATATCCATACTGGTATTAACCCATTGTTCCTGGTTCTGGTCTTTATGGATTGACTGGAGCCGGCGGAGTATATCAAGTCCTTCCTCTCCAAGTTCCGGGTGGTCAGAAACAATTAATCCGAAATGGCGCAATAATTCACCCAGTAATCCCTTTTGCTCAGCCAGGGGTTCCAGTATCCTGAATAGTTCCAGAGCCCTGACAACATCACCCTCTCTTTCAGCATCAGACGCCAGAAATGTTAGATTTTCAAGAACCAGTATTGTATCATATGGTGCTGCCTTTTGTAGATCAGCCCATTTAGCAAAATAGAATCCATTACCCAGTACCTGCCTGGGAGGGGGAGCTTTCACAAATGAAAAACAGCACTTCTTGAATTTTTTACCACTTCCGCAGGGACAGGGTTCGTTGCGGCCTACTTTCCTGGTAAGAGGTAATACATTACGTTCATTCAACGTATTTGCTATCTCTAATCTTTTAAGCTCAATGGCTATGGATTTTTCTCGCTGCTCAAGCTTTTGGGCTGCATGACGCTCTTTTTCGTATTCTTTTTCGTATTCTTTTTCATATTCTATTTCCCGTCTGACCTGGCGTTCGGCGACCTGTTCTGGATCATAAAAGTGTAACAGATCATTATTATACATACCAAGAGGCTTTACCCTCTTTTTTAAGAGATCGTCCCTCCTGATAATATAATCGTCAATAATGCCACGATCAAAAGCTTTCTCCAGAACTGGGATGGATGACGGATCACTAAAATTTAAAAGAGACTTTGCAGCAAATCCCAGAAATTCCTCGTCATCCTCTTCTGAAAACAACTCATGTAGAAATGTGAGTATACGTTCTTGCTCATGAGGATGATGCAAAGCTATGCCTAATAGCCCATCCGCCGCAGTACTGCGGGGGTACCAAAATTCATTGTCCCCTTTATTGGCATGAATGAATTCCTCAAGGTGGGGAATTGCTGGCGGACCTATGCATCCGAATACTGTAGGCAGATCTTCCATGATCGAATAATCCCC
>Ga0255430_10151_pt2 | contig 10208 bp, 6 predicted proteins | sample ANMaggSeSYBR02G3_FD_182660 | JGI IMG/M metagenome (GOLD analysis project Ga0255430, IMG submission 182660) | Sediment cell enrichment communities from methane seep in Santa Monica Basin, California, United Staets - ANME aggregate JGI... | ecosystem: Environmental > Aquatic > Marine > Cold seeps >...
AACGGCAATTACAGCATAGTCTGGGCATATAATGCAAGCGATACAGCCGATCATTGGAAGAAATACGACCCGGGTGCACCCTTCGGCAATGACCTGACAACTATGGAAGCTGGAAAAGGATATTGGATCATGATGACCTCTAATGACACATTATTCGTCACCGGAGATGTGCCTGGATCAACTGATATTATCCTGAAAGCTGGATGGAACTTGATAGGTTACAATTCGCTGGTTGGTCAGCCAATTGAAAATGCTCTCGCATCAGTTAGCGGTAATTACAGTATCATTTGGGCATATGATACCAGCGATACAGCTGATCACTGGAAGAAGTACGATCCCGGTGCACCGTTTGGAAACGATCTGGCAAATATGGAAGTGGGTAAGGGATACTGGATAATGATGACGACTGATGATATTTTAGAGATTTAAATCTAGAAGAATAATGCAAAAGTGGGGAAAGTATGGATCATTATAGTATTGAAATGCCAGTTATAAAGTTTTTATTTGTATTGGTTATTTTAAGTTTTTTTTTAACTGCCTACGTTCAACCATCATTAGCAGAAGAAGATGATGAAGAATTTTTAGAAATGGTGGAAAATAAAACTTTTCTATTTTTTTATGAAAATACTGATGAACGAGGTTTTACGATAGAAAGTACTGCCTGGCCAATTGGTAGTATTGCATCAAGTGGCTTCTATCTCACATCAATTCCCATCGCTATCGAAAGGAAATGGATAACACATGAAGAGGGGTATCAAAGAGTTCTTACAACTCTTAACAGCTATTACGATGATCCTAATGACCCTGATGATTTTTATGTGGAAAATGAGCACGGTTTCTTCCCCCATTGGTTCCATCAGGAAACTGGAAAGTGGAATGAAATAGATTGTTTTTCCTCGATAGATACTGCGATATTAATGGCTGGTGTACTCACAGTTCGTCAGTATTTCCCGGATACCGAAATAGAAACAGTTGCCACAAATCTTTATGAGGATGTTGATTGGGAGTGGATGCTCAACGGAGGTGATACACTTTCTATGGGTTGGAGACCTGACACGGGTTTTCTTTCGTCAAGATGGGAGGGATATAATGAGGGTATGCTTGCAGTTCTTCTTGCCTTGGGATCTCCTGATCATTCTATACCAGATGAAAGCTGGGATGCATGGACCCGTACTTATAAACCGGCAAAATATACATACAATAATCAAAGTTATACTTTTATAGAGAGCAGTTCAACTTCCCTTTTTACCTATCAATATCCTCATATATGGTTCGATTTTAAAGGAAAATCTGACAAAAAAGGGATAAATTATTATCAGAATTCTGTTAATGCTACATTCGAGAACAGAGCTTACTGCATAGAGAACCCTAATGATCATAAGGGCTATGGTCCAAATGTGTGGGGATTAACCGCGTGTGAATGCCCACTTCACGAATTTAATTATGAAGCACATGGTCCACGTCAAAACGATGATGGGACTGTATCTCCTGCTGGCGCATGCGGCTCAATGATATTTACACCTGATGAATCAATAGAGGCACTTCGCTATATGAAAAATACTTATGGGGATATGGAATTTCTTAATGGGGAGATTTTTTGGGGCAAATACGGCTTTAAAGACGCAATAAATCTTGAAATTAACTGGTCTTCTCCCACATATATTGGCATAAACCAAGGTGCAATCTTAACAATGACGGAAAATTATAGAAGTCAGTTGGTTCAAAATTTGTTTATGCAAAATGAATATGCTAAGAAAGCGATGCAAAAAGCTGGTTTTAAAAAAGTAATAGGAATCCAACTATATACAGGTTGGAACCTGATCTCTCTACCCTTGATGCCAGAAGACACTAGTATAACTTCATTGCTGTCTTCAATTAACGGCAATTACAGCATAGTCTGGGCATATAATGCAAGCGATACAGCCGATCATTGGAAGAAATACGACCCGGGTGCACCCTTCGGCAATGACCTGACAACTATGGAACCCGGAAAAGGATATTGGATCATGATGACCTCTGATGATACATTATTCGTCACCGGAGATGTGCCTGGATCAACTGATGTTATCCTAAAAGCTGGATGGAACTTGATCGGTTACAATTCGCTGGTTGGTCAGCCAATTGAAAATGCTCTCGCATCAGTTATCGGCAATTACAGTATCGTGTGGGCATATAATGCCAGCGATACAGCTGATCACTGGAAGAAGTATGATCAGAATGCACCTTTTGGTAATGACTTATTTAATATGGAACCTGGCAAAGGATACTGGATAATGATGACCTCAGACGATCTTTTGAAAATCTAACAAAGATAATTTAAATTATGGGGGACGGTTGATATTGAAATATTTGTGCCAGAGGTAGAATAATGACATATCGTATGAATCGAAGGATATTGAATTTTGGGATCATACTTACTGCCATAATTGCAGCAACAGTATTTGCCCCAGCAGTAATTAGTGTTTTTTCAAGTAATTTCGACACTACTGGTATCCAGACAGCAAAAGCTGCAAGTCAAGACTATAGTATCGAAGTGCAAAGTGAAATTGTTGAAGAGGTCGCAGGTGAAATAAAACCACCAAAAGAGTTAGCCCTTGAACATCTGAAAGAGATAATGAATAAATACCATTCTTCGTTTGATGTCTATTCTGACCTATCAGCGGCAGGGAACCATTTTGTTGTACCAGCCAAAATGGGAAAGGACGCTGAGATCAACCTCAGCCATTTTGAAAATCCTCACAGCGGAGATACCTGTATAGAAAACAAATTCAATGGAATATTTTCCAGTTGGGGTGGCTGGTATTTGATGAATGGTGTTTTAGTAGGAGAGGAAATACAGCCAAAAGCAAATTGGGGGGAATATCCCGATGCTGGATTTAATCTCATAGAAGCTACAAAACTCAGTTTCTGGGCGAGAGGCAAAGAAGGAGGTGAGAGAGTAGAATTTTTTGCTTTTGGTGTAGGAAGAGATCCAAATACAGGTATAACCATTGCTCCTTATCCGGACTCTTCACCTAAAATATCATTGGGATATATTACCTTAAATAGAGAATGGGAACAATATACAATAGATCTCAATGGAGTGGATCTAAGTTATGTTGTGGGAGGTTTTGGCTGGGTAACCAATGCTGCTCAAAATAATAATCTGCCAATTACATTTTACTTGGATGACATTAAATACGATAAAGAACATTTAGATGAACCACGATTTCTGGTAAGCTACGAACTCTTACCTTCTGATGAACCTGTTTTGAAAAATACTGCTTTCATATATGATAATGTCTTGGTTCTTTTATCATTTTTATCTAATCACACTGAAGAGGATATAGAACATGCGAAACTTATTGGAGATGCTTTAGTCTATGCAATAGACCATGATAGATATTTCACAGACGGACGCCTCCGTAATACCTATCAGGGTGGAGATTTAAAACTTTTTCCTGGCTGGGAACCACATAGTAAAAATGATACCGTGAGGATGCCTGGATGGATGGATGCAAAAAATAACACATGGCATGAAGATAAATCCTTCGTAGGTACTCACACAGGTAATATTGCATGGTCAATAATTGCACTGCTTTCTCTATATGAAGAAACTCATGAGGAAAAATATCTCACTGGATCTGTTAGATTGGGAGAATGGATCGAAAATGAGTGCAGGGATGATAGGGGAGCAGGTGGATATACAGGTGGTTATGAAGGTTGGGAACCCACAGCTAATAATCCCGAGGGTCAAACAAGAATCTCTTGGAAAGCCACAGAGCACAATATAGATATTTATGTAGCTTTCTCCAGACTTTCTGTATTAACCGGAGATGATGTTTGGAGGGAGAGGGGACTGCATGCTAAACATTTTGTAGAAGCAATGTGGGATGTGGAAGAGAAACATTTCTGGACTGGTACATTAGAAGATGGAGTCACTATAAATAAGGCTAATATTCCTGCCGATATACATGCCTGGAGTCTCATGGCTTTAGAAGAGATAGACAAATATAGAAAAGGGATGAATTGGGTGGAGAATAATTGTTATGTGGAAGTAGACGGCTTCAAGGGATTTGATTTTAATAATGATACTGATGGGATCTGGTTTGAAGGCACAGCGCATATGATCATAGCGTATCAAATCCTGGGGGATAGAACACAATCTAATTTGTATCTTGATGAATTAAGAAATGCCCAAAAAGAAGCAAGTAATACTAATGGAAAAGGTCTGGTGGCAGCCTCGCACGATAGCGTAAGTACTGGTTTTGACTGGATATATGATGCCAGGTTGCACACAGGTGCTACTGCATGGTTCATTTTTGGGGAAACAGGATATAATCCTTATTGGGCAGAGGAATTAATTTTTATGGATATGTTTAGGGGATGGAACCTGATCTCATTACCCTTGATGCCTGATGATTCCAATATTGCTTCAGTGCTTTCTCCGATCAGCGGCAATTATAGTATAGTTTGGGCATATAATGCCAGCGATACAGCTGATCACTGGAAGAAGTATGATCCGAATGCACCTTTCGGAAATGACCTGAAAAATCTGGAACCTGGAAACGGATACTGGATAATGATGACCTCTGATGATATATTATCTATTATTGGAACTATACCGGAAACTGCTAATGTTAACCTATTAACCGGCTGGAACTTAATTGGATATAATTCACTTGAAAGTCAGCCAATTACTGATGCTTTATCTTCAATCACTGGCAATTACAGTATCGTTTGGGCATATGATGCAAGCGATACAGGTGATCATTGGAAGAAGTACGATCCAAGTGCACCTTTTGGAAACGATCTGACAAATATGGAAGCGGGTAAGGGATACTGGATAATGATGACGACTGATGATATTTTAGAGATCTAATGGAGGAGACCTTAATGGAACAAATCTCAATATCTTCAGATACCTTTAAAGACGGCAGCAGCCTGTCAGTCGAACACACCTGCGATGGGGTGGACCGCTCCCCCGTGCTCTCATGGGACGCTGTCCCCGCAGGCACACAGTCCATCGCTTGGATACTGGACGACCCGGACGTACCCGGCAAAAATTGGGTCCACTGGGTGATCTACAACATACCTGCCGAAAGCAGCGGACTACCCCCAGGTGTACCAAAGAACAATACCCTGGACGACGGCAGCCTGCAGGGTAACAACGACTTGGCAGGATTGGCTATAACGGACCATTCCCGCCGCCGGGCAAGCCCCACAGGTATTTCTTCAATGTATGTGCCCTGGATACTACACTTAGCTTAAAGATCGGTGCCACCAAATTCCAGCTTGAGGCTGCCATGTCAGGGCACATCCTGGCACAGGGAGAGATGATAGGGAAATACGGGCGCTGATTGAGTATGTAGCTGCCGCGAACCGGGGGTCATGCTTTTGCGATTGTGTTCTTCGGGCATTGTTGGTCTCTTATTACAGAATATATACAATTAGTGAAATATAAATGCAAATATATTAAAATTAAATCACAAGATTAATATGCCTTGAGTTTTTAAGATTTGTTAAATATTCAGAAAATATCTTGAACGAAAGTGTCAGGATTTAAGCAATTTCATAATTTGAATTCCAGTGGTGGGAAGGAAGATGAAAAATAAGCGATGTTGTAGTGAAGAGTATATTTTTACAAAGAATGTAAGAAGTAGTGGGAATGGCATAATTCACCGCTGGATATCGATGTTGCTGATTGGCATTTGTGGGACAACGGCAGGCGCGGCAGTGTTGTGGATGAATGACTATGAATTTGGATGCGAAAAAATCGGGAGGTTGGAGTTATTATGAAATATTTGAGAATCGGGCTTGTCCTTCTAATATTGGTCGTTCTTGTGCTTGCCACATCAGCTTGCATTACGAAATCCCCTACCCAGGAAAAAGCTGATGAAAACTCAGTGAATAACAGCATTAATGATACTACCCAGTTTACAGGATCCAATGATACTGACAATACATCTGTTGACCCTGTTTAAATACCACTCGAAAAACCACCGTTTATAGATTAAGGAAGGAGGATACTAAAATATGAATAAAAGAAATACAATACTGCTATCGGTTGCAGTGATTTGCATTTTTTTACTTGCGGGAAGTGCGAGTGCAACAATATTTCCAGTCAACGAGGCTGTAATAACAGTAGATGATGACGGTCCTGCAGATTATAATACTATACAGGCTGCTGTAGATGCTGCTTCTTCGGGAGATACTATTTATGTGTACAATGGAAGATACCATGAGAATATAATAATCTCCAAATCTTTAACATTATTAGGACAAGATGAAGCTAATGTAATAATCGATGGTGACAGAAGCGGTAATTGTATTAAATTAAGTTCATCGGATGTGATTGTTAATGGATTTACAATCACAAATGCCAGTGACAGTGGACTTTATGCAATTTATTCAGATTTGAATGTTGGGAATGTCACAATCACAGACAATACCAAACCAGGCATTTACTTCTATTCCGGAAAAGCCTTCACAATTCGAAACAGTACAATAGATAGAAACGGCGGCGGGATTATCTATGGTGGAAGTGCCGCTACTGGTAATGCTGTAGTGGAAGACAACATCATTACCAACAATATTGGCTCTGGAATCTCAATCAGTCTTGCTGAAGGAAGGAGTGCTACTATAGCGAACAACAAGATCGATAATAATGCTGGCAGCTCCAGTGACGGGATTTCTGTTTCTATAGCAAGTTCTGGCGGACTAATGACAATAGAAAATAATCCGGTCACGAGCAGCGGGCGGTATGGCATTTATCTGAGAGGTGTAAAGACTGGCTCCACAGTTTCTGATTTCAGTGTTGAGAGTTCAGGTAGCTATGGGCTTTATGCAGTTTCTTCAGATTTGAATGTTGAGAATGTCACAATCACAGACAATACCAAACCAGGCATTTACTTCAATTCCGGAAAAGCCTTCACAATTCGAAACAGTACAATAGATAGAAACGGCGGCGGGATCATCTATGGTGGAAGTGCTAATGGTGATGCTGTAGTGGAAGACAACATCATTACCAACAATACTGGCTCTGGAATTTCAATCAGTCTTGCTGAAAGAAGAAGTGCCACTGTAACGAATAACAAGATCGATAATAATGCTGGCAGTTCCAGCGATGGAATCTATTGTAATATAGCTGGTACTGGTGGTATGGTGACAATCGAAAATAGTCCTGTCACAAGAAGCGGGCGGTATGGCATTTATCTGACGGGTGTAAGAACAGATTTGAATGCTGAGAATGTCACAATCACAGACAATACCAAACCAGGCATTTACTTCTATTCCGGAAAAGCCTTCACAATTCGAAACAGTACAATAGATAGAAACGGTGGCGGGATTATCTATGGTGGAAGTGCCGCTACTGGTAATGCTGTAGTGGAAGACAACATCATTACCAACAATATTGGCTCTGGAGTTTCAATCAGTCTTGCTGAAGGAAAGAGTGCCACTGTAAAAAATAACAAGATCGATAATAATGCTGGCAGTTACAGTGACGGGATTTCTGTTTCTATAGCAAGTTCTGGCGGACTAATGACAATAGAAAATAATCCGGTCACTAGAAGCGGACGGTATGGCATTTATCTGCAAGGTGGAAGAACAGAGTCAATTGTTGCTGATTCCAGTCTTGAGAGTTCAGGTAACTATGGACTTTATGCAGTTTCTTCAGATTTGAATGTTGAGAATGTTACAATTACAGAGAATACCAAATCAGGTATTTGCTTCACTTCCGGAAAAGCCTTCACAATTCGAAACAGTATGATAGATGGAAATGGCGGCGGGATTATCTATGGTGGAAGTGCCGCTACTGGTAATGCTGTAGTGGAAGACAATATCATTACTGACAATATTGGCTCTGGAGTTTTAATCAGTCTTGCTGAAGAAAAGAGTGCCACTTTAAAGAATAACAAGATAGATAATAATGTTGGCAGTTCCAGCGATGGAATCTATTGTAAGATAGCCGGTACAGGTGGTATGGTGACAATAGAAAATAATAGTGTTGCAAACAGTGGTGATGATGGAATTTATCTAATCAGGGCTAAAAACTCAATACTTGTGAATAACAATATTTCGACAAATGGTTATGGGATCCGTCTTGATTCTTCTTTAAATAACTTAATTTATCATAACAATTTCAAAAATAATCATAAATACAATGCTTATGATAATGGTGAATCCAATTCATGGGATGATGGTTATCCTTCAGGCGGTAATTACTGGGAGGATTATAATGGAGAAGATGTAGACAACGATGGTATTGGTGATACACCATATAACATCAGCGGCACAGCTGGTGCCCAGGATCAATATCCACTAATGGAACCGTGGAATGGAATTGACCCTGACCCTGACATCACATATCCAGTGATCAATTCTGTTATACTGAATACGACTGATCCGAATACCGGTGATGATATTTTAGTTACCGTAAATGCTACGGATAATGTCGAAGTAACAGCTGTAACAGCTGACGATCTGCCTCTAAGTGACAATGATGGAGATGACATATGGATGGGAACTATAATAGCTATTAACGGAACCCACACTGTGAATATCTCAGCAAGTGATGCAGCAGGCAATACTGTCTATGACGAAATGGCAAACTATACAGCAACAACACTACCAGCATCAGGTACAACTCTTAATCTATACACTGGCTGGAACCTGATCTCTCTACCCTTGATGCCAGAAGACACTAGTATAGCTTCATTGCTATCTTCAATCAACGGCAATTACAGTATTATCTGGGAATATATTGCAAGCGACACTTCCGATCACTGGAAGAAATACGATCCATCTGCACCCTTCGGCAATGACCTGACAAATATGGAAGCTGGAAAAGGATACTGGATCATGATGATCTCTGATGACACACTCTTCATCAGCGGAACTGTGCCAGAATCAACTGATATTAATTTAAAGATCGGCTGGAACTTGATAGGCTACAATTCTCTTGACAATCAGCCAATAGCTGAGGCTCTCTCTTCAATCAGTGGTAATTACACTATCGGTTGGGCATATGACGCAAGCGACACTGCTGATCACTGGAAGAAGTACGATTTCGGTGCACCTTTTGGAAACGATCTGGCAAATATGGAAGCGGGTAAGGGATACTGGATAATGATGACGACTGATGATATTTTAGAGATATAATGGAGGAGACCTTAATGGAACAAATCTCAATATCTCCAGATGCGTTTAACGACGGCAGCAGCTTGCCAGTCGAACACACCTGCGAGGGGGAGGCTCCCCTGCACTCTCAGGGGAGGGCTCCCGGACAGCACTCGGTCCATCACCCTGATAGTGGACGACACGGACGCCCCCGGCAAAACCTGGGTCCACTGGGTGATATACAACATACCTGCCGAAAGCAGCGGACTACCCCCGGGTGTACCGAAGAACAATACCCTGGACGACGGCAGCCTGCAGGGTAACAACGACTTGGCAGGATTGACTATAATGGACCATGCCCGCCGCCGGGCAAGCTCCACAGGTATTTCTTCAAGGTATATGCCCTGGACACCAAACTTAGCTTAAAGAGCGGTGCAACCAAATCCCAGTTTGAGGCTGCCATGTCAGGGCACATCCTGGCACAGGGAGAGATGATAGGGATATACGGGCGCTGACTGAATATGTAGCTGCCGCGAACCGGGGTCATTCTTTTACGATTGTGTTTTTCGGGCACTGTTGGTCTTTTATTAGTATTTATATAAAATTGTCAATATATATGTATAAATATATTACAACATTATCACAAGATTTATATGCATAGAGTTTACAAGATTTATTAAATATTCAGATAATATCCTGAACGAAAGTGTCAGGATGATTTCAGGATTTACGCAATTTCCGAATTTGAATTTCATTGTGGGATGCGAGATGAAAAAAAACGGAGTTGTAATGTAAAGAAAATTCTTACAAAGAATGTAAGAAGTAGTGGGAATGGCATAATTCACCGCTGGATATCTATGCTGTTGACTGGTATTTGTAGGACAACGGCGGGCGCGGCGGCGATGTGGGTGGATGGCGGCGCGGGTTGTGCAGTGAAAAAATATAAAGATGAAATGAAAACAGGAGGATACTACCATTAACATTAATAAAAATGCGATAATTGGTTTGGCACTTCTAATGCTCATCACTGTGATTTTTGCTGTATCAGCCCTTACAGAAACAGATTCCACTCAGGATATCGAAAATGAAACCATTGTGAATAGCAGTTA
>Ga0255430_10210_pt1 | contig 10088 bp, 7 predicted proteins | sample ANMaggSeSYBR02G3_FD_182660 | JGI IMG/M metagenome (GOLD analysis project Ga0255430, IMG submission 182660) | Sediment cell enrichment communities from methane seep in Santa Monica Basin, California, United Staets - ANME aggregate JGI... | ecosystem: Environmental > Aquatic > Marine > Cold seeps >...
TCCTTATTTGCACGTCGGTGTTGTACGGGGCACCGAGGGTTTCGGTGATTTTCCCTTGCGGTGATTGCCGTTCATTACCGTAGTCAGTAATTTTCACGACCACTGCCATGCCATCCTCTGCGTTAGAGGTGTTGCCTTTACCGATAAGCACTGTATAGGGAAGCCTGTCGTTATCCGGGGTAACATAGCCGGATACGCCTTTTGCATTGAAAATTCCGCAAAGGCTGGTGATGGCCCGAGAGAGTACCTGGACCACCCTGCCTTCCCTGCGGCCCCTGGCAAAATGAGTTATGGCAATCAGTACCGTGTCACCATGGCTTGCACCATTGAGGTCCCTGGCAGCAATAAATATATCTTTTTCTTTTGGGCCTTGGTTTTCTACTGTAGCAAAGCCAAATCCTTTTGCTGTCAGATCCAAGGTGGCACGCAGTAAGTCTTTGCCGCCGGTAAGGCAGAATCGTTTTCCTTTTTTGGTTAGTTTTTTTCTGGTGGCCATCTCTTCAAGCAGCTTAGCCAGGCGAGGCCTCTCCTTTCTGGAGAGGTGTATGGCTGCTGCAATATCTGAGAGAGAAATCGGTTTTTTCTGGTGGGTGAACAATACCCGGCAGTTATTTCCGGAATAACCTCCTTTGGCCTTTTTGTAGAATTGCAAAAATATTTTATCAGTGGTGCCATTCCCCTCCAAACAATGAAAAATGATTATTATCTCCATGATGCAAAACGCCACCGCCTCATTGGTGAACGAACCAACCGCATCTATCAATTAGGTGATACGTTGGAGGTTATACTTGACCATGTGGAGCAAGCTAGAATCTGTTGAGCGCGAATTTTTATGGGTTCTTCTGGCAGCTGGTTTATTTCGCAGCTTGTGGTTGTTTTTTCTGGTCATTTTATATCGTTGGTGTAGGTCTTCTGGAGACAGTGGCAGGAGAATTTGCTTTGTTGGATAATGACAATCTGCTACACTGCAGTGCAGTTTGAATGAACCTGAGAGTGTGTGGGTGCTAAAAGTATGGTTTGTAGTGCAACCTCACCGTAAGGCATGAACTTAATTCTACACTATCTGGATGATAAATACAGAAAAACAGGGCCACCTGGCCAGCTATGATGCATAATTCCTCTTTTGATATTCCTGCTTATAAAGAGGTGATGGAGCGCTTTGTCGACCAAAGTGCTGAGGCACAAGTCTTTTGGGGTGCATTGGATTTTGCGCTTGATGCCCATGGGGACCAATGGCGTCGTTCTGGTGATCCATACATCATGCATCCGTGCAGTGTTGCCCGAATTCTTGCTGAAGAACTTGATATCACTGATCCAGAGATGCTTGCTGCAGCGCTTTTACATGATACTGTCGAGGATGTTGAAAGTGTTACCAACGAAACCATTCGTCATCACTTTGGTCCCATTGTTGAGGCGATTGTCGACGGATGTACCAAGGTAACCAATTATTCAGGGGATCGGCAGACTTTTAAAAAGCTTGTCCATCGGAAAATTTTTAGTGGTGCGGCAGCGCGGCTTGAGGTGATGCTGGTCAAACTAGCCGACAGGCTGCATAATCTGCGCACCCTTTCTTCCATGCCTCGTCATAAAAGGCAGAAGATAGCAGCCGAAACGTTGGATATTTATGCGCCCCTGGCAACCATTCTTGGCCTGTTTGACATTAAGCGAGAGCTGTATAACCTTGCCTTGGCATATAAATATCCGCGTCAGGGAAATAAGCTGCAGATTAAGATAAACAAGCTGGAAGACGATCCTGCTTCTCTGGAAATAATTGCCAATGCCCAACAGGCGCTGACTAAGGACCGGATCGAAAGCAAGGTCAACCTGCGAACCAAGGGGTTATGGGGGTACTATGATTTTCGTCATCGTATCCTTATCCAGGAGATCGAGACACCACAGGAGGTGCTGATACTTGTTGATCAGCGAAAAGACTGTTACACCGCCTTGGGCACGCTGAATGTCATTTATCCACCAATCCCCAGAACCATTCGTGATTTTATTGCCAATCCTAAACCCTCCGGCTATCAAGGGCTTCATGCTCGAGCCAATATAGGTGGCCGCAAGTATCTTTTTAAGATCCGTACCGTAAATATGGCCCGCAGGGCCCAGCGGGGACTTATTCGCGATTGGAATGAAGGCGGTAAGGCAAAGGCCCGCTTTGTTAAAGAAATCCAAGAAATGTTTGATATCCTCGGTAGCGAGGACTCTGTATCGTATCGGGATCTGATTGCTGCCAGAGGGCGAAAAGAGATTTATACCTATACCCCCCAAGGTGATCTTGTATGCCTACCGGTGAACTCCGTTGTGCTTGATTTTGCCTTTCGGGTACATACTGCCATCGGCCACACATGTGTCGGAGCAATGATTGGTAATCGAAAAGTCGATGTCCATGCGCAGCTCAGGGATGGCAATGTGGTCAAGGTACTACGCCAGGACAAGCCTGTTGATTTTGATTATGACACCCAGAAGAAGTGCCAGACATCACGTGCACGCTCAGAGTTGGCTAAAGCATTCCGTTTACGTCGGGAAAAGGTGCTTACGGACATAGGTGCTTCTGTTTTGCGACAGGAAATGCGGCGCTATGGTGTGCCTTTTGAGGTTATTGAAAAACAGGGAATGGCCGACATCCTTGAATATTTTAACCTTGACTCCCTTGCAGATCTTTTTCTTCAGTTGGGGGTAGGTTACGTCAAACTACGGGAACTCATATATGAGATTCGCAATGGGTTATATGTTGGCCGACCCACTTTGTACCAGCCTACAGGGGTGTTTAATCGGGTTGATCTCACCACTTTGGACCCCGTGGTCATGAAATCTTCTGCCTGCTGTAAACCCACACCACTGGATAAAGGAGTCATTGGTCTGTTGAGTGAGCGCGGCTTGTCACTGCATCGCAAAGATTGTGAGCAGTTACAGCGAATTAAGTTTCAACGGGAGGATGCGGTAGAGGTACGTTGGAAGCTTAAGGAAACTAAAATAGAAAAATCGCAGAAACTGATTGTTATGGAAGTCAACCGTCACCGGCTGTTTATGTTACTTTCTGTAGCTCCTCTGGAGATGAAAGTGACGGATATTGTTTATCTGGGGCGTGGCGTCTCTCAGATTGGTGACTGGGAAATCAATTTTACAGTCCCTAATCTGTATGGGCTCAAGAAAATAAACCGTCATCTTGCCCGCTCTTCCTTGCGCTATGATTTTGATATGGACATGTAATGTGTGGGTAACTTGTTCAGCAGCACCCCACGGAGTCTGCGCTTACCTCTGCGCACGATCAGGCTTGCAAACATAGCCTTACTATAGTTATCCAGCCTGCTTGTACGCATCTGGAGCACTGCTGAACAGTTATAGATCGAGGTTAAGGCAAGGTAATTTGTTTTTCGTTGAATATTTACATGTGTGGAGTAGAGAAGGATTTGCCTTGACAGGCACGTTGTGGTACTTAATGTAAAAATCATGGCAGGGAAAAAACAACCTGCTATGGTTGGTCACTGTATGGCAGTGCAGGATCAATCAGTATCATTTGAAGACCTGAACACCCTTCAAATGGTAATTATGTCCTTCCTGATTGGCGTCTGTTTGCAGGTTCCCTCCTTACCTGCTTCTACAGACGCCATTTTTTTTGCGGCTTGCATGTATCTATGTGGGTATCCAGTTGTTCTTGAAATTGTTCTCTGGAAATTTCCCGTGCTCCAAAACGAAGAAGATGCTCCGTGGTCATTTGACAGTCAATGATGGCAATGTTGAAGGTGGGTGCTTCCTTGGCCAAAGTTGCCAGCGCAACCTTTGATGCATCTGTAACATTGGTGAACATGGACTCGCCAAAAAAGAAATTGTCTATACACACACCATAAAGGCCACCGGCAAGCGTATCTTCATGCCAGCATTCAATAGAGTGGGCAAAGCCGAGCTCATGGAGCTGGATATAGGCTTGCTGCATTGCTGCTGTGATCCAGGTCCCTTGCTGGTCACGATGATTTGCCTGGGAGCAGGAGGCGATGACCTCCGCAAAGGCTGTATCTGCGGTGACGTTAAATTTGTTTTTGTTGATGGTGCGACGAAGACTTCGAGGCAAGTGAAACTCTTCGGGGAAGAGGACTAGCCGAGGGACTGGTGACCACCAGAGCAATGGTTCTCCTTCAGCGTACCAGGGAAAGATGCCATCGGCATAAGCCATGATCAATCGTTCCGGTGAAAGATCGCCCCCAATGGCAAGGAGTCCGTCTGGTTCGGCTAAATCGGTGGCAGGAAAGATCAGGTCATCTATAAGGTGAAAGACTGGCATGGATAAAGGTGAAGTTGATACACATGTAGTTGTTTGTAAGAAGCCGCATATTTGATGGTAACTATACTTGGAATAATTGGAATTTCATCCTAAGAATAGCGAGGAAGTTGATAAAATTAAAAAAGGTAGACCCGAAGGCCTGCCTTGCAATGGTGAGATGAGAAGGTATGGCTACGTCCTCATTTTTCTCCTGCCTACGCTTGCCAGAGCAGTTTGTCAAGTCGTCTGCCCGGAGTTGAAAGAGGGGAAATAGGAGCTAATACTGCTGAAAAGTAGCAAAAAGAGTGACTCGTGGTAAAAAAGAGGTTTACAGGAGATGGTAAGTCATTGATAATCGTTTTACTTGTGATAAAGTTAGGCACAAGAGATTGCTTTTTTCTCCTTAAATTTACAAAGCATTTTATATATTCCCAATGTATCTGGAACATTTCAACTTACATTATGAGCCGTTTAAAGAAGAACCTGATGTCGATATCTTCTACCCCGGCGGTCAAAGAGAAGCTGCCTGTAAGGCATTAATCAGCGATGTCATTGTAGGTAAACCTCTGATCAAGTTTATCGGGCGTGAAGGGTCAGGTAAGACCCTCATCTGCCGTATTGTTGCCAACAAGGTTCCCGGCAACCATGATGTTGTCTATATTGATAATCCTATCGGCTCCTTTGATGACCTGTTACGTGTCATTTGTCTGGATCTTGGGATGCATCCTTCAGGCGGACACGAGTCGGTTAACTTTGTGCATGAATTGCATGGATTACTGGACAAGCGGCGCCAACAGAATAAGAAGGTGCTGATAATCGTCGATGAGGCGGAAAAGCTCTTTCTGGCAACGCTAGAGCGACTGGTACGATTCATCTGTGAGGCAGAGGAAAGCGATGTACTGCGTATTGTTCTTGCCGGTCGTCCCGGTCTTGATGCAAACCTTGAACAGCTGGCGATTTATTGTGCCAATGTGGATATCAATGCAGGGCATTATCTCGAGCCATTGGACGAAGAAGAGACCAGCGAATACCTCATGTATCGGCTGGAGGGAGCCGGGCTTTCTTTAGACCAGCACGAAGATTTTTTTTCCGATGGTGCTGTTGCCAAGATTCATGCGTCTTCCCAAGGGAATATGCGGATGATCAATATCTTGGCCGAAGAGTCACTTCAGAATTCCTCTTCGGTCAAATCGTTCATGGTGCTTTTGGATCATGTTACAGTTGAAGATGATACTGATGAGCATGCAACCAACCTGCTGACGAGAGTTACTGAAAAACTTGAAGGCGCAGGTGCCTTTTTTCAAGAAAACAGGTTGCTTGCCGGTGCCGGTGCGGCAGCAATTATTTTGGTTATCATGATTGGAATGTTGGTTTCTGGAGGAGAAAAGCAGGCAGAATTGGTTGCTCCGTTCTCGCCTGCTGAAAAGGAAAAAGCGATAGAAGCGTTATCCGGTGTGACAGCTGTTGAACCGCCTGTGGGAGAGGTGTCAGAACCTGTAGAAGAACAGCAGCAGAAGCAACTGACAGAGAAGGGGATACAGCCTGCACCTGAACCCGCTGCGGTAGAAATGGAGGTGGAAGAGGACGTCATCATTGAATCTCTTGATACTCCGGTTACTTTAAAAGTCAACCCTATCGCTAACCAGGAAAAGGTGGAACCAGAACAACCGAATGTCATTATTGTCCGGTCGGCTGGGAAAAAACGAGCTCCTGATACTTCCCCCTCAAATATTGCCCCCCCTTCGGTAACACCAGAAGCAACAGTGCAAGAGCTTGTAGAGAAACCTGTAGAAAAGGTGTTTTTTAAAGGTCGGGACGGAGAGTTTCTCTTTCGTGATCGTCGCCGCGCAAGTGCTGGTTGGTTGGCAGAGGCTTTCCGTGGAGGCTATACTATTCAACTGATGATGCTGACCTCAAACAATGCGGAGGGCAACCTGAAAAGGATGTTGGTTCAGGATCAGTACCATGACATTAAGGATCAACTCTACATTCTGCGAAAAAAATCGACGCCGCCAACTTTATTCGTTTATTATGGGATTTACCATTCCATGGAACAGGCTCGACAAAAACGCAACATTATGCCGGTTTTTTTACGTAAACATCACCCGTATGCCGTCTCTATCAATGATGCCTTGAAAAAAACAGAGGACTAATAATGATGCTGTAGCGTAGATTTTTTATCTACGCTACAGCATCACCCTTTTTAAGGTACTCGCTATACCCAATGTATGGTTTCGCACCCAAAAAAACTCTCCTCGAAATCTTGTTTCGCTTCCTTTTCCTGTATTCCACAGTTTTAACTAAGACATCTCTGAGCCTGTTGATTTACTGTCTTTTCGCCCAATCTCTCGGAGTCTAGCGCTTACCTCGTTATGCTGAAAAAATAATCCTCGGAGGTAAGCGTTAGACTCCGATATCAACTATAGTCCCTAGCTGGTGAAGCGATACGCTTTTGACTCGCTCTGTGTCGATGGACTGGCAAGTTAGCCGTACATGATGGCTCAATTCAGCTGCTATGCACTATATATGCCTGTGGTAATTTTTTCAACATGCCTTGGCCTTGAACGAAAATCCTGATATGGTTAACACCGTCAATAATAAACAAGAATCCCTTGCCTTTTTTTCGCCGGGGTTCCCGACGAAAAAAAGCTACTTAACATCTTTCAGTTCATGGCCAGAGGCGGGGTCATCATGTAGCGACGGTTGATCAGTCTGATATGCGCGGGTTGGGTACCGAATGAATTGGCTTCGTCGTGGAGCTACCTCTATCTAGAGGCGGGAGTTTCAGCTACAGCTATGCTTATTCCCATAGGATTTTCGAGGATTCTCCTGACCGTGACCGCGCCCCTGGCGATGAATTGAAAGAGTTATTGTGATTTCTCCTAACGCGCTCCTTTAAGGTGAAATTTTATTTTGAGATTGCTGATAAAGTTAACAATTAACAGCTTCTTTGTTCTGTCGTTCTGATTTTAGTGGTCACTGTTTTTTTTCTTATTATACTGACGAAGCTCACCCGGAGGATAGGGCAACGCTGAGGAGCAACCCGAGCGCCGTGGTGAGTGACTGATGAATGGGAGGCTGGGCAGGTGTAATACTGTTCAGCCTTTTTTGTTTTCACTTCCTGTTCATCGGTCCTTAATGCGTTAAACCTACTACCGGCGAGCGCAGCAAGCCGCAAATACTCATAGCTATACTCAGCTTTAGCATACAACATAACAATCAGGCGGCCTTAGACAGTTCCTGTGCAATTGCCCAGGAGAAACCTGCGATCTCTCTGGCAATCGCTGTTTTTGTAACATTCACATTTTTTCCTTTGGCTGTTAAGTACTGATAGCGGGTGCAAAGTCTACACTGAGCTTTCCAGGAAATATCGATCACTCCTTCGGGTAAGTCTTCTTGTCGTTTACGGATGGCCCTGCTTTTTCTTGCCGGGAATCGATAGGCATGAGCTGCTGCCACTAAGGCTCTGCGTACGTGCCCATTCCCCGTCTTGGTGATTGAACCTTTACTCACTCGGTCACCACTTGAATGTTCAGAAGGGATAAGACCAACAAATGCCATAAGCTTTTCCGGGTTCTCAAAACGAGTGAGATCGCTCAGTTCCGCTGCTATTGTTGCGGCAATAATAAGAGAAATTCCGCGCATAGATTGCAGTGCCTCGATTAGCTCATGTTGACGACTTTGCCCGGACTGAAACCGGATTTGCTCGGTTAATCGTTGAACACGGTTGCAACAATTTGTTACGGTATCAATATACTCTTGAAACACTATTTGTTGTGCGGGATGTGGCATTGCGATATCTGCCAACCAGTTAAAGTGAGCCTTTGTCCATTTTGTTCTCCCTGAATAAACAATATCGTGCCGAAGCAAGAATGCACCCAGTTGCTGCTTGGCTGTGCGAACTGCACGAGTTGCATCTTCTCGGGCTCGCACTAAATCCCTTAAGGCCTCATCTTCCTCGGTTGAGACATGCACAGGCGTAAGCTCACCTGCCCGATGCAACCTGGCTAAAGAAAGGCAATCCCGCCGGTCATTTTTTATACGATTACCACTTTGTTGTGGAATTTTAGACGGAGCAATAACAACACAATCCATAGCATTCTTGGTTAAATAACGATAGATAGTATATCCACACGGCCCAGCTTCGTAGACAAACCGAAGAACAGCCCCTTTCGATATGAGTTTCCTGACAACTTTGTCTAATTGATTCATGTCGTTATCAATTTTACCATAATATCTAACTTCACCATCACGCCCCTCATCTGCTATTCCAATTGATATTGAGTTTTTGTGGACATCTAAACCGATATTCTTTATTGTTTTCTCCATGACCTGCCTCCTTGATTTTGGCTCTGAGTTGATTACTGGGTTTCACCTTTTTCAACTTAACCCACGTTGGCAAGGAAGGCAGGTCTATTTCGCCAACGTGTTAACCATCATATCTAGTAAATCAACAGACTCATACATAATGGTTAGCTTGCAGGGAAATAACGGGGTTCATTACCTGGCTTCCATTTTATATTACACCCCATGCTTGGTTTCTGTTCCACTTCAACCGAATTGCCTTTGATCAATGCGTCAAGGGCACTGCGCAGGTCTTTTCCTGTTACCGGTATATCACTGCCTGGCCTCGATTCATCAAGTTGGCCACGATAAACGAGCAGTTTACGGCTATCAAACAGGAAAAAATCCGGGGTACAGGCAGCCTGATACATCTTGGCCACGTCCTGGGAGGCATCGTACAGGTAAGGAAAAGGATACCCCTGTTTTATCACCTCTTCCTGCATTTTTTCATAACTGTCATCTGGATGGGTTGCAGCATCATTTGCATTAATAGCTACCATAGCAATACCTTTGGGAACATACTCACTTCCAATGGCAGCTAACTCCTGGGCTATATGCTTCACGTAGGGACAGTGGTTGCACACAAAAACAACCAGCAGCCCTGCTTCCAGAACAAGAGCATCAAGACTTATACTTTTACCGGTAGTATCTGGCAGGGAAAAACCAGGTGCTTTTGTTCCTATTTCCAACATGTTTGATGCGGTTAAAACCATTTTATCGTTCCTCTGGTAACAGGTATTTATCTGTGGATAATATGTCTTGGCCAGCTCTCATGAAAGTAATTGAAAAGGAAGAGTCCTTTATAGAATAATCAAAAGCGTTTCAGCGCAAAACATAATCATCTTCCTTCTCTTTACCAACATGATCGCAGGCATATAAAGGGGCAGTTCATCGCCCTTTGCTACTGAATAACAGTTTCCTTTTCACAGAAAACGTCCCAGCCATTAGCAGTTGAGAACAAAACAAAATCAGTATATTGTACATTCCTTACATAGCATAACCCCGGCCTACTGATGTATGCTCCGGCGGCAAGCGCTTTCCGGATTGAACACTAGCAGGCAGTCTCCTTTTATTTTGCCCTACAGGATACCATGATTCACAATGGCATTTTTTTTGGACTCACAGCGGTTGACATCATCCACTACGTTCCCCGTTTTCCAAGTGTCAACGAAAAGCTAAAAAGTGAACGACTGCTTTCCTATGCAGGTGGACCAGCAACAAATGCAGCCGTCGCTTTTACCGCACTCGGTAACACCTCAACCCTTATCACCGCGATTGGCAATCACTCGGGTGGGATGTATATAAAAGAAGAACTGAGCGACTGGGGGGTGGACGTCAGAGACTACACCAGCCAGCCGGAGCGGCCCCCGATAATGGCCTCAATCATTGTTGACCTTTCCAACGGCAATCGCATGGTTGTCTATTCCAACACTGATATCAGGCGACTTAAACGGGATGCGTCAAACGAAACACTGCTTGAAAA
>Ga0255430_10214_pt1 | contig 10007 bp, 10 predicted proteins | sample ANMaggSeSYBR02G3_FD_182660 | JGI IMG/M metagenome (GOLD analysis project Ga0255430, IMG submission 182660) | Sediment cell enrichment communities from methane seep in Santa Monica Basin, California, United Staets - ANME aggregate JGI... | ecosystem: Environmental > Aquatic > Marine > Cold seeps >...
AAATAATTAATTTAAGCCATAAATCAATAAAGGCAATATTTTTTTGAAATAGCGTTATTCCCCAAATTTATCCTCGACTTTGACGTTGCCATGCTAAGTGTTTGACATGCGTAGCAGTTTATATATATGTAAATGCTCAGGTTCACGGTTCACGGTTAAAAGCCGACTAACCCTAAAACCTGAGTGGGTGCAATACAAAAAAGTGACATAGAACAAAATAAATAATTTCAGGGTTGAAATGGTCCCGCAGGGACATCTGGTTCTTATAAACAATATTGATAAGCCGGGCGCCATAGGCAGTATCGGCATTACCCTCGGAGAAAATGATATTAACATAGATAAGATGCAGGTCGGCCAGGAAAAAGACGGTGAAAGAAATATTATTTTTCTAAGAACTGATATACCAATCCCCAATGATGTCCTTGAAAAATTACGTACTCTGCCGCTTGTTAAGAGTGTTACACCATTAGAACTTTAAGATTAATGGATTGCGGATAATTAATAAGGAGATTAGCCATGTCGGAAGAAAAACCAGGCTTTACTGTAAAAGACCGAAGAATTTTTGCTGAAAAAGATGAGGATGTAAAAAATAAGGAAGCAGAAAAAGAGCCCCCAAAACAAGAAGTTAAAGAAGAGGCAAAAGAAGAATCCGTTTCAGCAGAGGAACAAAAAACAGAGCCCAAAATTAATTTGCCGGAAATAAATTTTGCAACCTTTATAATTTCCTTAAACGCTTCTGCTCTGTTACACCTTGGTGCTATGGAAGACCCTGTCTCAGGCAAAAAGATTAAAAATCTTCCCATAGGAAAACAGACAATAGATATTTTAGGCATGCTTGAAGAAAAAACAAAAGGAAATCTATCAAAAGAAGAAGAGAATTTACTGAAAAATATTCTCTATGATCTCAGGATGATTTATGTCAAAGAACAGAAGTAACGGTTTACAGTTAACGGTTGCCGGTTTACAGTTAACAGTTTTATGTTTTGAGCAACCGTAAACTCTAAACGGTTACAAACAGGGATAGATTCCAAAAAATACAAAAAGGAATTGTTTTATGACAAATTGTAAAAATATAAAAAAGACGATGGGTAAAAAGACCTTTTTTGCCATCATATTTATCATCTCAGCCTTTCTGGTGGTTTCAAATTTCTACCCGGCTTCAGTCTCCGAGGCAAAAACAGGGACATATATGGTACCGGAAAGCTTTACCGACCTTGCAAAAATGGCAAGCCCTGCTGTTGTCAACATACGAACCGTCAAAACGATAAAGGGCGGAGGCCGTGTTTATCGACATTTTTTCAACAGCCCTTTTGGCAAACAAGACCCTTTTAATGACTTTTTCAACAAATTTTTCGGCAATGAGTTCCAGCGGGACTTCAAGCAGAGAAGTTTAGGTTCCGGTTTTATTATCGACAAAGAAGGGTATATTGTCACCAACAACCATGTTATCGAGGACGCAGACAAGATCAAGGTAAAGCTTAAAAACGGCAAAGAATTTGATGCTGAAATCGTTGGACACGATCCAAACACCGACCTTGCCCTTATCAAAATAAAATCGAAGAACAGCCTTCCTGTTCTAAAATTGGGTGACTCCGATGCGTTGAAAGTTGGTCAGTGGGTTGTGGCTATAGGCAGCCCGTTCGGTCTCGAGCATACAGTTACTGCAGGCATTGTAAGCGCTAAAGGACGTATTATCGGCTCAGGGCCTTATGACGATTTCATACAGACAGATGCCTCAATAAATCCCGGCAACAGTGGAGGCCCTCTTATTAATATGAAAGGAGAGGTAATAGGAATAAATTCCGCTATAATTGCCAGTGGTCAGGGAATAGGATTTGCAATTCCTATAAATTCTGCAAAAAGGATTGTAGACCAGCTTAAAAGCAGCGGCGAGGTCACGAGGGGATGGCTTGGTGTGGGGATCCAGGATCTCAGCGAAGAACTCTCAAAATATTATGGAATTAAAGAAGGAAAAGGTGTTCTTATAACTGAAGTATTCCCCGGCGATCCGGCTGACAAGGCCGGAATAAAGCTAAAGGATATTGTACTTTCTGTAAATGGCCAGAAGGTTGAAAATACTCGTGAGCTCAGCAAGTTGATTGCTGATACAAGTGTAGGAGATACACTTAAAATAAAAGTATTACGTAACGGAATTGAAAAAAAAATCGAAGTTAAAATTGTAAAAAGAGAGGATGGCAGGATCGCCAGCCTCGCTCCTTCAAAAGGAAATGAGTGTGAACTCGGCATCCGTGTTTCGGAATTAACCTCTGAAATAATCCGTCGTTTCAATATTACTGAAAAAGGTGGCGTTATTGTAACCGACGTAGAAGCAGAAGGCCAGGGGGCAAAAGCCGGAGTTAGAATCGGCGATATTATAAAAGAAATAAACCATCAGCCGATAGAAACAGTAAAAGATTATGAAAATGAAACCAAAAAACTTAAAAAAGGCGACTCCATACAAATGTTCATTAAGAGGATTAATGGTAGTTTCGATGTTGTAACACTGATAAAATAGGTAATTTCTCAATAAGTTCTGGCACCAAACGTCATTCCCGTGAAAACGGGAATCCAGAAAATCCGAAAAAGCACTGGATTCCCGCCTTCGCGAGAATGACGATAAAAATTTTTAAAAAGTTGCCAGAGGTTATTGGGAAGTTACTAAAATAGGGAATAAGCCGGAATCAATATTATAAATACGAGTTATCGTAACATCTCAATAAATACCGAACAAATAAAAATTCTCTCGCCTGCAAAAATAAATCTTTTTTTGCAGGTTACAGGAAAAAGAGCGGACGGATACCATAATCTTTTTACCCTTATGTGCTGTATCAGTCTTTACGATACAGTCTCAATTGAGTTTGGAGTCGATAAAACATCTGTAGTCTGCAATAGTCCTGAAGTCCCTGAAAATGATTCAAACCTTGCTGTTATTGCAGCAAATATTTTTTTCAAAAAACTGAGTAAAAATGAAAATATTAAAATCCTGATAGATAAAAAAATACCGGTGGCGGCCGGTCTGGGTGGAGGCAGCAGTAATGCGGCTTTTACACTTTTAGGACTTAATAAATATTATGGCCGTCCCTTTTCCCGTGATGAACTCATTGCCATGGGGCTTTCCATAGGAGCCGATGTCCCATTTTTTATATTTCAAAAACCAGCTTTAGCTTCCGGTATAGGTGAAAAACTTGAAGCATACCAGAAGCTTGATCCTTTTAAAGTTTTAGTTATTTATCCTGGCATTAGCGTATCAACTTCAGATATATACAAAAATCTTAATTTGGGATTGACAAAATGTAAAAAAAAACTTAGAAGTTTTTGTTCTAACGAACAGAATTTTGAAGTAGATCAACATTTATGCAATGATCTTGAAACTGTTACCGCTTTAAGGTATCCTGATATAATTGAAGCAAAAAAAGCTTTACTGTATTATAGTGCAAGAGGTGCTCTAATGTCAGGAAGCGGTCCCGCTGTATTTGGCCTTTTCTCAGATTCTGATAAAGCCCAAAAAGCATATCATATCATTTCAAAGAATAATAATAAGTGGGAACTGTTTTGTGCTGATATGCTAATATGATTTATGATTGTTGACTGATGATTTGTGGAATCGCTTCGCTCTGTCTTTTTGTTATAAAATTAATAGAATACCTTCAATCGACAATCAACTGTCAACAATCATGCGTATTGGGGCGTCGTCAAGCGGTAAGACACAGGACTTTGGTTCCTGCATTCGGAGGTTCGAATCCTCCCGCCCCAGCCAGATCAATATTATTTTTTGATTTACAGGATATTCAGGATTTAAATTAACGCACCTTCGGTGCGAACATTTAAAGTGCCTAAAGTGAGCTAAAGTATATTAAAGTGCCTAAAGTTAAGGAATGCGCCTTTGGCGCTGCCAATTTTAATTTTTTTACCATACAATCTTGCTCACTTTATTTCCGGCTGAAGTTATAACCTAAGTTGAGCGATTTTTTGCGAAGATATGTGCTGAGATCTTGATGCATAAGGATTTGCAAAAACCGCAGGCATACCCGCGGATATGTCGAGGATTTTTGCGAAGCCTTTATGCGCAAGAGATCGGCGCAGATTGAGTAAAAAATTGCTCAATTTAGGTATAATCAAGCACTGAAAATATATAGCACGCCAAAGGCGTACCATAACTTTAGGCACTTTAGCTCACTTTAGGCACTTTTTACTCATATGTCCTATATTGCCGAATTCATTGGGCAAAAAATGGAAATTCCTATACTATAAACATAGGGGCCTCGCCCCAATTGCAAAGCGAAATGGAATTTTAAATGAATAGTTTTATAATTTTTTCAGGCAACTCAAATCCCAAGCTTGCACAAAAAATATGTAATTATCTTAATGTCCCTATTGGAGAAGCCAAGGTAAAAACATTTAGCGATGGTGAAATACAGATTGAAATCAATGAAAACGTAAGATCAAAAGACATTTTTATTATCCAGTCAACCTGCTCGCCTGTTAACGACACCCTTGTTGAGTTGCTTCTCATGCTGGATGCTCTCAAGCGTTCCTCGGCAAACAGAATAACGGCTGTAATACCTTATTACGGCTATGCCAGACAGGATAAAAAAGTTGCACCTCGAGTTCCTATCAGCGCCAAACTTGTGGCAGATCTGCTGACAGTTGCCGGTTCAAACAGGCTAATCACAATGGATTTACATGCAGGTCAAATCCAGGGCTTTTTCAATATCCCTGTGGACAATCTTTATGCTGCTCCAGCTATCCTGAATTATATAAAAACCAACTTTCAAGATGATCTTGTAATAATTTCTCCGGATGCCGGAGGAGTCGAAAGAGCGAGGGCTTTTGCAAAGCGTCTGCATGCGGATTTGGCCATTATCGATAAACGCAGGGAGGCACCGAATAAGGCCAAAGCTATGGCTGTAATAGGCGATGTTAAAGGAAAGGTCGCAATCATCCTTGATGATATGGTTGACACTGCAGGAACATTGATTGAAGCCACCCATGCAATTATCGACAAAGGCGCAAAGGAAATACATGCATGTTGTGCACATCCCGTATTGTCCGGCGAATCAGTTGACCGGTTAGCCGATTCGCCTTTGAAAAGCCTGGTTGTGTCAGATACTATTCCTCTTAACAGTAAGTCCAGCGCATGTGATAAAATTAAAGTTCTGTCAGTTGCAGATCTTATTGGGGAAGCAATAATACGCAGCCATAAAGGTGATTCAGTAACATCACTTTTTGTATAACTTATCACACCTTCGATGCGGACATGAGTGCCTAAAGTGAGCTAAAGTATATTAAAGTGCCTAAAGTTAAGGAATAATGCCATTTTATATATTTTTTAAGCCATCAATGCACGAGGGGGTGGTAATCTCCTGTAGTTTTGCATTATAATTAGCACGCCGAAGGCGTACCACAACTTTAGGCATTTTAGGCACTTTTTACCTATCTATCCTATTATTACCTCATTAGGCAAAAAATGGGATTTTCTATAATATAAATTTATAACGCGTTATTAAGGGGGGAGTTTTTTGGAATTAATTGAACTTAAAGCAAATATAAGAAATTCTACAGGTAAAGGTCAAGCACGGGCTCTGCGCCGTGCAGAAAAAATACCGGCTGTTCTTTACGGTCCCGGGACAGAACCTGTCCTGCTTTCAGTCGAGATAAACGATCTTGAAAAAGCATTAAAAAAGAGTACCGCAAGTCAGGCTCTTTTGAATCTAACTATCCTCAATGGCGAAAATATCTCCAGGACCGCCATGATCAAGGAATTGCAGACCCATCCGGTTTCACGAAACTATCAACATATTGATTTCTATGAAATATCAATGGATCGTAAAATCAGGGTCAAAATTCCTGTGACAGTCAAAGGAAAATCACGAGGTGTCGAAGAAGGCGGAATATTACAGATAATCAGGCGTGAACTGGAAATACTTTGTCTGCCGGCTGAAATTCCTGAGACAATAGAAATCGACATCACAGACCTTGATATTGGAGATTCAATCCACGTTAAAGAAATTCCGCTCCAGGGTGATATTGAGATTCCTGCGGATGTTAATTTTACTGTCATAACAATAGTCAGCCCGAAGGCTGAAGTAGAAGAAGAGGTGGAAGAAGAGGTAGAAGAAGGGGCCGAAGAGGCAGTTGAAGGAAAAGAACCACCTGAAGCTAAAACCGAAGAATAAAGTTACCTTATGCCTCAAAAGAAAGTACTTCTGGTAGTTGGTCTGGGCAATCCCGGTGATGCATATGTAAAGACCCGTCATAATGCAGGATTTATGGTACTGGATGAGGTTGCGGAATCCTTTTCCATTTCAATTGAAAAAAGAAAGTTTGATGCATTATTCGGACGCGGATTAATTGAAGACTCTGAAGTTATCCTTGCAAAACCAATGGCTTTTATGAACCTGAGCGGCATTCCGGTTCAAAAAATTTTAAACTACTTCAAAATACCATTTGAGAATATGCTTGTCATACATGACGACATAGACCTTGCTTTTGGAAGATTGCAAATTAAAGAAAATGGAGGACATGGAGGACACAAAGGTTTAAAATCAATAATCGAAACAATGGGCAGCAGTAACTTTATTCGGCTTCGTATTGGTATCGGGCGTTCTGAAGAAAACATCGGTGTTGCGAACTATGTTCTGGGTCAATTCAGTACAAATGAAAAAAAGCTTTTAGATAGAATAACCAAGAGAGCCCGTGATGCAGTGGTTGCAACTACTTGCAAGGGCGCAAAAGAAGCTATGAACATATTTAATGACAAAAGATTAATGTGACTACTCACGTAGTCAGGCTGAAGCTGTTTAGACTGAAGGGGGTCAGAAAAGCACGATTGCCGTACTTTAGCGGAAACATCTGATTCTTGCACCAAACATGGCTTCAAAATGCGCTTTTTCCTAATAGCCTTCAGCCTATCCACCTGAGTAGTTACTAAATATTTATGATAACAGTTATTTTTTACCTGCCGGCATAGGCTACCAACATAAAGCGGGACACTTTCCGCCATTTTGTCCCTATAGCAATTCAGCAATCAAGAGTAGAGGCGGGTTTCAAACCCGCCCCTACTGGCTGGCGGGCTGTCCCGCCTTACGTTGGTAGCCCCGGTATAAGGAAGGATTGGCGCATTTATGGCTCAACCGGAACTGGTGTGACACCGAACCCCGTCAACCGGAATCAGTGTGGTCAATAAAATCAATCTGTTACACAAACCATTGTTAAGATATCAATATTTTAACGATAGTATTAAGAATAAAAAATGGCACTTTTTTGATTTTGAAATAACTACCTGTAAAATAACGAGAAAACGGCAAAAAGAGGGTCAATTTACCACACCAGTTCCGGTTGAGCCGCATTTATTTGCCAATCCTTTTTTGTTTGATTATGTGGCTTATTAGTGATATAAAAATTTTTTTAGTCTATTATAGACTAAAAAAAACAGCAATTAATAACCGAAATAACTGTTTAAATAAATATAACGGCTTATCCTTGTTGATAAAATATTTGGTATTTAAAAATGGAATTAAAAAAACTTAACGAAAAAAAAGAAAATAACAAGCAAGGCAAAATTCGAGAATTTAAAGTAGGTGATCTTGCAGTCTATCCCGCCCACGGAGTTGGAAAGATACAAGCTATTGAAAGTAAAGTTGTAAACGGCGAAAAACATGATTTTTATATCCTTAAAGTTCTTGAAAAGAGCATGGTTATAATGATTCCAACCTGTAATGTAGAATCGGTTGGCCTGAGAGATGTAATAAGCAAAAAAGAAATCCCTAAAGTTTACGAAGTTATAAAAAAAGATAGAGAATCGCTTATTGACAGCCAGACATGGAACCGCCGTTACAGAGAATATATGGATAAGATAAAAACCGGTTCTCTTTATGATGTAGCAGAAGTTTTTAGAGATCTTTATTTTCTGAAAATAACAAAAAATCTATCATTTGGAGAACGCAAGCTTTTTGATACAGCAACAACACTGTTATTAAGTGAACTTTCAACAGCCAAAAATACTGACGAAGAGACTATAATGGCGGAGATTGAGTCTCTATTGAATGATCCTCAATAGACTTTCAGATAACATTCACAACAATGCCTTACAAAGGTGCTTTTACTATTCTTGTTAATGAACACGAATCCGGCGGGCGTCTTGATGTAATTATTGCGTCCCACATTTCCAATTGTTCACGATCTTTCTCGACTATCCTTATCCGAAAAGGAGAAATACTGGTTCAAGGGAAAGTCAGAAAGCCCGGCTACCGGGTAAAAACCGGTGATAACATCAGCGTTAATATTCCTCCTCCTGAACCGGTTCTAACAGAACCCGAGCCCCACAATATAGATATACTGTACGAAGATAGGCATATAATAGTAATAAATAAGGAACCGGGGCTTGTTGTTCATCCCGCACCCGGCCATAATAAAGGGACACTGGTAAACAGACTTCTTTATCACTGCCCAGGGCTTGAAGGTATTGGAGGAAAACTCAGGCCGGGAATTGTCCACAGGCTCGATAAAGATACCTCGGGCACCATGGTGACTGCAAAAAATGACGCGGCGCATATAAATCTTGCAGCACAATTCAAGTCAAGAAAGATAAAGAAGCTCTACCTTGCGTTGGTCCATGGTGTTGTAAAATCCGAATCAGGCTCAATTTCACTGCCGATCGGCAGACATCCTTCTGACAGAAAAAAGATGGCAACTGTAAGCCGAAAAAGCCGTTCAGCCAAAACATTCTGGAAAGTAATCGAACGCTTTAACGGGGCAACATTTCTTGAGCTTGATCTAAAGACAGGACGTACACACCAGATCCGCGTTCATTGTGCTGCAATCAACCATCCTATTGTAGGCGACTCAATTTATGGCGGCAAAAAGCCTGCGAAAAACCTCCCAGTATCTGTGCCAAGACAGATGCTTCATGCATGGCGGCTTGAATTCACGCACCCTGCGACCGGAGAAGCAATGTCTTTTGAGTCCCCTATTCCACCGGACATGGAAAAAGTTATTGAGATGTTGCGAGATACGTCACTGAATTTATAAATTGGAGTACTTAGTGGGTCTTTTTTATCCATTTGTATATCGGCTTCCACACGAGAGATTCTGCATTATCAGCAAACAACAAATCGATGTGTCCGTAATCTAATGCCGCAGCTTCCGGTGGATATAGCTCAACTATTAATATATCCACATCATCGTTATGAGGGTTATCCTCATCATAGCTTCTCAGAAGTGTTGTGGTATATACCCCGATTCGCCAAAACCGCCTGCTGCTCCCACATAGAATACAGGAATTGTTATGTCTTCCAGATGGTCATCATAAGGCGTATCATCACCGCACCAAAGCGCCTCGCCGTCTATCATTTCACCAAGGCTCTGGAAGCTTGGCACTGCAAAGGCAAAATCAAGTATGTAGTCGCTGTTGGTAAACTGCAGGCCTGTAGGTAATCCAAATTCATCGAATGTCCCGGCACAGTGATGGTAAAATGGTACTGGCGGACTGGTCATCTCGGGATCCGCATAAAAAGGGTCTTCCTCTGTCATATAGGTTGCAGACAGAACAAAAAACCAAGCAGCCTGTTGATTTAATCCTGGGATTATTTCAGATGGATCGTCAGGGAACATATCTGCCTGATAGGCCATATACTTCAGGCCAACGGCTTCGTCACTATAGAAAATTCCTGAATCGAACTTTTCTTGTAACTTGTCACATTTAAGACATGAATTATCAATCAACGGTATTTGCGCAGGATCATCAGGATCAAACTTGTAAACCATATCTACTGGAATTATCCCTCTCAGGTCTTGTTCCCACTTCACCATCTGCGCTTCATCGTTAGCATATGCATACGCATACGCAGCACCACTACTGTGACCAAACATAAACATTTTGCCCCAGCCACTCCCCAATGTCATTCAATTTTATTTTTCCTCTCATTATCTTTCTGGAATCATTATCTAAATTTTTTGCTTAACTTTTTTACTTTGCCATGAGAACCTAACAATACACTACTGTCCCT
>Ga0255430_10215_pt1 | contig 9928 bp, 5 predicted proteins | sample ANMaggSeSYBR02G3_FD_182660 | JGI IMG/M metagenome (GOLD analysis project Ga0255430, IMG submission 182660) | Sediment cell enrichment communities from methane seep in Santa Monica Basin, California, United Staets - ANME aggregate JGI... | ecosystem: Environmental > Aquatic > Marine > Cold seeps >...
TAAAAGCTTTTTTTGGAAACCCGGGTATCTCTGCCAAAAATCTATAACATCATCAGATCCGCAAAAGAGACTATACTTGCATATGTCAAATTATATGCAAACATTCTATTCAGTACATAAAACAAAAATTTTAAAAAAGAGTTTTGAGGAAGTGCCAAAATATACTGATGATAACTGTTTTGGAGAATTATTGCCATCAATGCTTACTTTAATTTATGGAAAAATGAAAAAATTAGATGTCTTCTACGCTGCGAGAGAATCAACATCAGACTCGGGTGGGCGTACAAGTAAAAAAATTCCTAATTTTATAAAAGAGGGGACATATGATGAGAAATATGCCGAATTCAAAAATTGTCTAGCGGTTCATCTGAGCAAGAATTCACAATTAGATATTGAAGGAGCTGAGAAAGTGGTCGACAGGGCGTGGGCAGAATATCTTGAGAGGATCATCAAAAGATCTTTAGCTGGAAAAATAGATGATGTTGTAACAAGCATATGTTTACCTTCCAGAATAGACGAAGGTATTAGAGGAACATATAGAAAATTGTTTCGTAGAAGTGATTATTCAGCACGGACTACTGATGATCCGCCGGTAGAATATCTTGATGACTTTAATAAGATAAAAAAACTAGTTATTCATGGAAGGTAAATATACTTTAATAAAAAAAGGGACTTTCATCTCAATATAAATATAACTCAGTGGATTTTTCTAACGAGGTGATTTTATTTCTCTTTCAATTCAGATTTTACATAGCTAAGCATTTCTTTAGGGTGCAACATATCTAAGAAAAATATTAAATCTTGTTTTTTAAACTCTTTCAAAACAAACAATACTCCAAGATAAACTGCTAAACCTACTCCTGCAAACACCAGTAAATGATACCAACGAACTAGTGGAATTAGGGAGCCAATATAGTATAACATACCGGCCATGATGAAACCAGCAAGGATATGACGAGGAGTATGACTCTGTAAAAGCTTTATCCCTATCAATTTTTTTGCTGCCAATCGTAATCCAAAAAAACCAACTAAACTAGATAAAACTGTCGCAACTGCAGCACCGGTTGGGCCATTAATTCCAAAAGGAGAAAGAAGCCCCCCTTCAGGTACCAACAAATAATTTAGAGCGATATTTGTACCGCACATAACAAAACCAATTTTTGCTGCGACACCTGGCCTATTTACACCGCTTATTAAGGAAGTATATGGCATGATAAGAGAAGTGATAAAAGCAAAAATTGTCAATGTAATAAGTACCGATGCTGCTGGTAGAAAGGCACTGCTCAGCATTATACTAATCACTGGCTTCACAAAAATTATGATAACTACAATTGGAGGGATCATTACCATTGAGATATATCTTTCTGCCAAATGAGTTGCTTGTTGGATTTTTTCAAAATTTTTAGAGGAGTGATGCTCCGAAAGCGATGGAAAAAGAACAGTGCCGACAGCCACAGAAAGAATAAGAATGATTTGTAATATTTGCTGCACAGTAAAATAATACCCGACTTCTACAGATGTCCAAAAATATCCAATCATGATCTTATCTATATTGACAGAAATAACCGTAATCACAGAAAGAAGCATTACTGGTAAAGCAAATGTGAAATAACTTTTAAAAAGATTAAATTTCGGTTTTTTTAGAGGATATTTTCTAAGGAACCACATTCCTACAAACAACGTTGTCATCGTTGCAAATACATAGGTCATCGCAAGGGAACCAATTGCACGAATTGCAAGAAAATGCTGCAGTGGTTGAAGAAACTGAGGCCAGTTAACCGCAGGTGTAATACTTGCAATTCCTACAATACTAACACCCGCTAGAGCGACAAGAACCATAAGAGGGACTTTTACAATATTTTCAAAGATGCCCGTGACCTGTCGCTTTGCAATTTCTCTTCTTCCTTGGAAGGTAACAGTTGCTATTTGTGCAAGATCTAAAAAAATGTAGTAAACAATGAAGACGTAAATTACCGATTCCGTCGTCGCATCTGTGAAACCTCCGTTAAAGAAGTTTCTCCAGACGTAAATAGCAATGAATACAATAGTTACCATCAAACCTGTGAGAATCAGTTTGATTGCAGCATATGTTCCTATACACATACCAAGGTCTTTTCCTTCAGAGATTCTTTTGATGTGTGCTTGGGAAAAACCGAGATCAGCTATAATGTTAAATATCGCAAGGAATGCCATTGCAAATCCAATAATGCCAAGGGCCTCAGGTGCAAATCCTCCCCAAAGTTTAGCAAGGATAACAAGACCAATCCAGCCGAGAAATCGGGTAAAGAATTGTGTTCCCACGATTAATGCCGATTTTCTTGCAATCATTATTTGTATTCTCTCCAAAGAATTATGCTTATGAATCAAGAATTTGCTTTAAATATCTATGGAAAATACATGACCTTTGGATAATGGTATATCTCCCCCATGCATTTTTCAAATAACCTTAACTTTTTTCATTCAAGTTCAAAACTTGAGTCGTAACTGCCAAATTTTTCTGTTCAACTTGCATCAAAATTACTATTCGCTAACTATTATTCACAATATATTTGCATTTGGTTTAATTTCACCTTTGGCCATTGCCCCAGGACCGATAAAAACCTTATTACCAATAATAGTACCAACGTCTATCGCTGAATTTATCCCAATTTGAACATTGTCACCCATTATAACCCCAAGCTTTCTTCTTTTTGTATCCTGTCTATTCCCACTTAAAGTAATCACAATGTTTTTCTTATCCAATCTAAGATTGGCTATTTTCGTACCTGCTCCAAGATTACAATCTTGTCCAATAATGGAATCACCAACATAATTCTGATGGGGGACATTACTATGATCCATAATTATCGAGTTCTTCACCTCACATGCATTCCCAACATGACAGCCATTACCTATGGACGTATGAGGTCTAATATAACAGTTTGGACCGATTTTACAATCACTACCTATTGAAACTGGCCCTTCAATAAAGCTTCCAGGTAAAACTTTGCTATTTTTCCCAATTATAATATTTCCATTTAAGATGGCATTATTACTTATATTCCCCTCAATTTTTTTATGTGATTTTTTTTAATGTTTCCTCATTTGCATCTAACAGATGCCAGGGATATACAACATCTCTCCATTCCTTCAAAAAAATACCATCCATCGCTTCTTCCTTCAACAGCATATTTATAGAATCGGTAATTTCGTATTCACCTCTAGGAGATTTCTCTGTTTTTTTAATGAAATCGAAGATTTTTTTATTAAAACGATATATGCCTGCATTTATAACATTTGAAAATGGTTTTTCCATTTTTTCATAGATTTTGACAATTTTTTTTCCATTTATTTCAACGATTCCATATTCTTTGGCATTTTTTACTTCTATAAGTCCAATGCCTATTTCTTTTTCTAATATATTTTTTATATCCTGCGTTCCAAAAATTGTATCCGCACATAATACAATAAAATCATCTACAAATCTTTCAACCATTCCAATGGCATGTGCTGTTCCAAGAGCTTTTCCTTGATTTACATAGTCTATATTGATGTTCCATCTTTCACCGTTGCCAAAATAGTTTCGTACCATCTCACTCTTATAGCCAACAACAAATATAAATTCTCTTAGACCGGCATCTATAGCATTCAATAAATTCCATTCCAAAATAGGTTTGTTGGCAATTGGAAGCATAACTTTAGGCCGAGTAAATGTCAGCGGATGCATCCGTTTGCCTTCACCAGCAGCAAGAATCACACATTTCATTTTAGTAACACATCTCCTATTCAACAGTAACTGATTTTGCGAGATTTCTGGGTTTATCAATCGAGCAACCTCTCAATTTTGCAACATGATACGCAAGAAGTTGAAGGATTACTGTAATAGAAACACAAGAAAGTAAACCTGTATTTGTTGGAAAACGCAACACAAAGTCAGCATGCTTTTCAATTTCAATATCTTTCTCATCTGCAATGGCAATAACCTGCGGCCCTCTTGCTTTTATCTCTCCAATGTTAGAAATGATTTTATCATATGTGGCATCTCTCGTAACTATTGCAACAACTGGAGTGTCTTTAGTAAGTAGAGCAAAGGGACCATGTTTGATCTCCCCAGCTGCAAAACCTTCAGCATGAATGTACGAAATCTCCTTGAGCTTTAACGCACCCTCCAAGGACAGAGGATAGTTTACACCCCGACCTATGAAAAAAACAGAGGTTGCATCCTTTAGATGTTTGGCCATATCCGCAATTTTATTGCTTTGTGCCAATACCTGCCTAATTTGCCTTGGAATATCCTTAAGATTGCGTATGTAGCTATATATCTCATCAGACCCGAGTTCCTTTCTCATTATAGCAATTTTTAAAGCAATTAACAAAAGACTTAACATTTGAGAAGTGAATGTCTTCGTTGCAGCAACACCAATCTCAGGGCCACATTGAGTCAATACAAATCCATCCGCAATTCTGGTTGCAGTACTTCCGATGACGTTTGTAACAACAATCGTTCTACTACCTGCATTCTTTGCTTTTTTCAAAGCACCGAGCGTATCAGCAGTTTCGCCAGATTGTGTTATAAAAACAACAAGTGATGATCTATCTTTAGTTCCAAAGTATCGATATTCGGAGGATATCTCTACAAACACGGGAATATTTGTTATTTTTTCTATGAGATATTTTCCAACCATCCCAGAGTACAATGATGTTCCGCATGCAACAATATGAATGGAATCTATGGTATCATTGAGCAATCTTTCTACATTATCTGGCAACTCTATCGATCGATTTATTTCTAATACTCGCCCCCGTAAGACCCGTTGAACAGAATTGGACTGTTCATAAATTTCCTTTAACATAAAGTGAGGAAAACCAGATTTTTTAGCATCGTTGAAATCCCATTCTATTGTATTTTCCTTTTTTTGTATTTCAGTATTGTCCCTATCAAAGATATGGATAGAGTTTTTTGTTATAATACAATGTTCCCCATCATCTAAATAGATGACTCTGTTTGTAAATTTCAAAAGGGCTGTTACATCCGATGCGAAAAAGTTTTCATTGTCTCCAACTCCAACAACAAGTGGGCTTTCATTTCTTGCACCAACAAGTTTTTCTGGTTCATCTTCACAAATAGCGACAAATGCATATGATCCTCGAATCTTTTTGATGGAAGAAGAAACCGCCTGTTCTAAATTACCTTTGTATTCCTCCTCAATTAAATGTACGATAACCTCTGAGTCCGTTTGTGAGGTGAATATATGACCTTTATTCTCTAATTCTTCTCGCAGAGTTTTGAAGTTTTCAATGATTCCATTGTGCACTACGGCAATCTTTTTATCACAACTGAGATGGGGGTGGGCATTCTCCTTGCTTACCTTTCCATGAGTAGCCCATCTGGTATGACCTATTCCAAGATTTCCTTTAATTTTTGGTATGGAATGTTGTAACATTGATATCTCCCCAATCTCTTTGAATACCTCCAATTTCTCACCAATTATTCCAATACCTGCCGAATCATATCCCCTATACTCTAGTCGTTTCAAACTCTCGATAAGTACATCATTTGCTGCTCTATGACCTGTGTAACCAATTATTCCGCACAATTTACATCACTTTACTATTGCTTGAGACGTTCTTTATTATTCTGTTCATGGAACCAAGGGTGCATCTAGTTCCAATAATCTTTCCCGGGTCGATAACAACATGGCTTCCAATGCTACAGTCAGCTCCAACGATTGCTCCAATGTCTTCCAATTTTTTAAACTCGCCTTCTACTTCCATGGTTGACTTTCCCATCATGCTAGAAAAATTATGCCCCATTGTACTTCCTCTACCAACAACGGAGTGAGAAATAAACGAATTAGACCCTATATGTACATCATTCATAATGATGCTGTTTCTAATTTCACTAAAAGGATGAATAACAGAATTATTGCCTATGGCAGTTGATGGAAAGATGCAGGCATTAGGACCAATCTCACAGCCATCCCCAATAATAACAGGTCCAACAATATAACATCCAGAGTAAATAGTAGTATTGTTTCCGATAGAAACTCTACCTTTTAGGGTAACTCCCTTTTCTATGCTCCCCCCAAGGGATGACGGGACACTATAAGCCATAGTCTCGTTAATGCTAAGAAAGTCCCAGGGATATGCAATATCCATCCATAGGTCTGCAAGTATAGTACTTATTTTTTTACCTTGCTCAACAGTCGATTGAATAACCGAAGAAAGAGAATAATCACCTTGTGATGTTGCATTCTCAATAGTATCGAATATGGAAGTTGAAAGTTTGTATATTCCAGTTGACACAAACCTTTTCAAGTTTTCATTGGGCGGTTTTTCAACAAGTTCTTTTAGGATGTTTTTCTCTGCAGTCACTACACCGTATTTTGAGGGATGCAAATTTTCCTTCACCAACATGGAATATTCTGATTCATTGTGTATTAACTTAGAGATACTCTTCTGATCAATTATGTTATCCCCAGATAAAACAATAAATGAATCATTAACATGTTTTTTAGCTTGCAGTAACGCATGAGCTGTTCCTAATTGCTTATCCTGTACAACATAGATAATATCAATCCCATCATATTCTTTAAAATACTCCATTATAACTTCTTTTTTGTACCCGACAATGACTATGATCTCAGATATTCCACTGTTTCTAACAGCATCAAAGACATACTCCAACACAGGTTTATTGGCAACAGGTAACATCACCTTTGGCATAGTTTCAGTAAGTGGTCGTAATCTTTTCCCTTCACCTGCAGCAAGAATTACAGCCTTCATTAATATCTCCTCCAATCGTAAGCTTGATTCGTCTATTTTATACTTTCTTACGCCCTTCTACATTTATGGCAAGAAGTAGGAGAAATATAAACTAAAAAATAGAAGAAGAGGAAGATGTTTCTATTGATCCATCAGGGATCAGTTTCTCCAGGTCCAAAACCCATTAAACTACCTGGACTGTTTTGATTGTTGTATCAACTTCTTTTATCAGTTTTTCGGGTAATTTAATTTCTACCATTTTACTCCTTATCAAATGTTATCCATGGTACAAATCACGAATTTCATTTGCACTTAATACTCTATCATAGATTCTTATTTCATCGATTAATCCTTCAAAACAATGACTTCCACCAGGCTCAGAATTTTTACCTATTATTAAATTTCTAGGAGAATCTTCTGCTACTTTTTGTATTGGGGTTCCAGAAATAATTAATTCACCATTTATGTAAAATTTTAATGAATTTGCATTTGTTGTACCATCCCATGTCCCACATAAAAAATTCCAATTTGTAGATGTCATAGGTGTGTGAACTGCGCTACCCATCCCATCAAATTTCTTTCCCGCAAATTGCCAATAATATCCTGGAAATTCTTCGCCTCCTATAAACATGTAGAATCCATAGGTACCTGAAGCTTCTCCACCATTAGCTAAAATATACAAATTTCTATTTTCTGGCAATGTTCCAGGTTTCACCCAAGTACATATAGTATATGATGGGGTATTTGTTATAGGAGTTTGAAAACGGACACAGTTTCCATATGCACGTTTAAAATTCAATGAGTATCCAAAACCACTGGGTGATTCCGTTGAATAACTCGCACCATCTATGTTCCCATGATTTTCATTTCCTGAACTATCATAAGCTATACTCCCACTTCCCTCATCAAAACTCCAATAACCTAATAACCCGAGATCACCAGTATAAAAAGAAAAAACTTCATGAGTCCAATACTCTCCATCTGTCACATTCACATACCAATGATACCAAGTATCATCAGATAAACCACTCACAGGAACAGTAACAGTTCCATCAGAAACATCAAAACCATTTTTTGATCCAATGTCTGGTGATGATTCCACAGTATAATCCATAAGATCACCTTGCGCATCATAGAGGTCAAATCGAAGCTCTGATAAACTTGTTTGAGCTGAGGTATGATCAGCTGGATAAGGGTTACTGACTATTGGTCTTTCTTTCACTGTTGAAAATGAAAATGTTTTTTCTAATGTGTCCTCTCCATCAGTCACACTGACTCTCCATGTATATGTCGTTGAACTTTCTAATCCACTTACCTGAACCGTATACACACCGTCTTTCACTAAACTTCTACTACCTGATCCAATATTTGGGTTTGTAGTTACAGTGTAACTCATGAGGTCGCCATTATAATCCTCAAGTTTAAAACTCAGCTCAGAAAGAGATAACGAAACATCAGTTTCACCGCTTGATGGATTCGGCTCCCAAATAACAGGTCTTGCATTAGGAGGATAAGTATCTATTTCATCCGCTGTCACAGTAGCTACTAATGCATAGCCAGCGACAGCATATATCGCTCCAAATGGTGTACCGTATGCCAATCCAACTCCATAAAAACCGGCAGCTAAACCTTTCTGTCCACCTATCGCAACGCACCCCCTATTCATAATAAGAGATCCGATACCGGTCACAGCAACATCATAAACATCAGTGCCCTGCCAGAAGAGCATGGCACGTGGTCGTGGGAATACCATAATAGGATAAACTATTCCTGCTCCTCCGCTTGTAATGCTACAAAAAGGAATAGTAACCCTTGTTGGATCTTGTCGATTAGAAGTAGGAATTACAAATCTATGATTATTGTCGTTTAATTTTTTAGACCAACGAGGATTTAACAACGAAATATAATCATTCTTGGTTAAACTATGATGTATCAAATTCTTTTCAGCTAAAAGATCAATGTATTCTACTTTTGCTTCATGAGTTTTCTCACTGAAGGGGTTGAGGTTCATCTCGACTTGAAGTTCTTTGAGCTTGTTGTAAACACGTTCTGCCTCTTCAAAAGACAAAGTAATCTCGGTTTCTTCAACTCCATATCTTCCAAGAGCGTAACACTTTAAGGTTGTTTCATCTTGAACATTTACACTTTCAAAATAATCTATCTTATTGTTATATCCGGAAATAGAAGATGTAAAGCTTCCAAAGATGAAAAGAGCGATTACTATAAAAGCCCAATTTTTACTCATTAGAGTATTTATAGACATAATTTTGTTATCTCCCAATAATGTAATACAGTAGCATGCCTTAAATTTTACTGTGGGGATACATTATCTAACAAATGTTGTATTTTATGTTGTTTTCATTCCAACATTCATCTACCATCATAATTGAACAATATACTTTTAACACTAGAAGATTGGACAATACCGAAGAACCAATGAGTTGGATAGCCCCATTTCACTTTTAAAAATCAGTTAACAAATAATATAGAATACCTGCATTTCTCTGCCATCTTTTTCTTAACGTTTTTAACCGGCAGACCAAAAATATTTTTTTTCTTCTGCTCTCTGCCAACTATTACTAGATTTGCCCCAATGCCTTCAGCAGCTTTAACGGTTTCTTTTTCCAAACCGCCTTTTACTAATCGAACATTTACCCCCTTTTCGCTCATTTTTTCAACGAAGTTCTCCCCAATAAAAATCAAGTCCTTTTCTGATTTTCTATCGGATCTTTGACCTGTTTCATCGACTTCCACACTATCCCCCATATCAATTACATAAAGCATATGTAGATCCCAACCCAAATCCTTAGAGAGTTTAACACTGAATTCAGGGACCTTCTGATTGGGCGCAAGATTGGAACAAACTGCAAGTATGGATTTACCTTCACCTTCAGATTCTATCCAAATTGGGGCATTCACTTCATCTAAAAGACGGTAGTTGAGAATGCATCCTTTTTCAAAACCCATCAATACCAAATCATAGTTATTCTCATCGAGTTCGCGTTTTTCAACATTGCTAAATTCCCCTTCCACAATTTTTTCTTTGAAAGGAATTTCTTTATTTTTCAAAAAGAATTTTGCATCATTTAAAATAATATTGTCTACCCTAAGTCTACTTTTATTAATTATGTCGTTACTTGTCTCCAATCTATTATAGTGTGTTCTAAAAGAATCTGAAATTTTA
>Ga0255430_10218_pt1 | contig 9719 bp, 3 predicted proteins | sample ANMaggSeSYBR02G3_FD_182660 | JGI IMG/M metagenome (GOLD analysis project Ga0255430, IMG submission 182660) | Sediment cell enrichment communities from methane seep in Santa Monica Basin, California, United Staets - ANME aggregate JGI... | ecosystem: Environmental > Aquatic > Marine > Cold seeps >...
GCTGAAAAGAAAAAGGATATTGACTGGATAACAGATCCTAAGTTTCACATTTATCTTTTGACTGTTTACCTGAATTTTTTTCAATTACGAGGGAAATCGGGTCATCCATTAATGTTTCGGTTCTCACAGGAGTCCTTGAGATTTCAGAAAAGCTCCTGCAACCTGGGCAGGGCTGTAGCCTTTCCCATCAACCTTAAAATTAAGGCTTTGCATGGTGGCATTATCAAGAAGTCCTTCCAGAAGTGCTAATACATCTCTCAGTTTTTGATGCTCTTCCAGTATCTCGCCTCTTATGACCGGTGCAGCATGATAAGGAGGAAAAAATTGCCGATCATCCTCAAGTAATTTCAGGTTATAGGCAGCGATACGCCCATCTGTGACAAAGGCACAGATCACGTCTACTTCTCCGTTGGATACAGCTTCATACATGATTGCAGGATCAAGATCTCTTATTTCTCCAAAACGCAACCCATAGATTTGACGAAGACCTGGATAACCATCCGGCCTTTCCGTAAATTCAGCGGTAAATCCAGCCCGCAGCCTTGGAGCAGCCTTTTGAATGTCAGAGATCCTGGTCCATCCATAACTCTTTGCATCGGCTGTTCGGACAGTGATGGCATAGGTATTGTTGAATCCAAAAGGCTTGAGCCACTGGGCATTGAAACGTTTTTTGTATGCTTCTCTAACCTGGCTTAATGCTTCCTCGGGATCAGAAATTACAGGTTGTTTAAGAATTACTGTTAGCCCGGTTCCAATGTACTCAGCATATAGGTCGATTTCTCCATGCACCAGAGCATTATGACAAATCATGGTACCTCCGAGGTTAAAATAACGTTCCACAAATAAATCAGTTCGTGCTTCGATCAATTGAGCCATTATTTCTCCCAGGATAAGCTGCTCGGTAAAATTCTTAGTGGCGATCCGAATGGTTCTGGTCGAGATCTTGGATACTCCTTCTGTTTGAATTCCGGATAGAGGTCTTGTAAAATAGGAAAATATACCCGCCGTCATGATCAGCAGTAGAGGCATCATGAGTGCCAGGAGCCTTATAAGGGTCTTTACTGAGCCTTTTTTGCCCTTTTTTCTTTCCGGTCGAAATCCCCACTCAAATGCCCCGATTGAAAAGTCTATAATCAGGGCGAGTAAAGCTGTTGGGACAGCGCCCAGAAGGATCAGCCTGGTATCATAAAGAGCAAGACCGCGATTAATGAACTGACCCAGGCCGCCGGCACCAATGAAAGCTGAAAGCGTTGCGATGCCTACACCTACCACGGCTGCGGTTCTGATACCAGCTATTATAACTGATGCTGCCAGGGGTATTCTTACTAACTTGAGCCGTTGGTATTTCGTCATACCGATTCCAGTGGCTGCTTCTATTACCTGAGGAGATACTCCCTGCAAGCCGGTCAGGGTGTTGCGAACAATAGGAAGCAGGGCATAGAGTGTTAAGGCAATGAGGGCCGGCAGGGCACCAATCTTTTGAAGTAAAGCCAGCAGAAAGACCAGCATGGCCAGGCTGGGGATGGTCTGAAGGATACCAATTACAGCCATAACCGGGGCTCGCAACCATGTGTTTCTGAATATAATGATTCCTAAAGGTATTCCAATTAGTATAGCTGTGCCGGTGGAAAAACCGGTCAGCATGATGTGTTCACCCGTACGTAGCCAGAGTTCTGGGAGACGATTGACAATATAAGTGGTCAGAGATTCTAAACTCATCACAGAATGTCCTTAAAATCGGCTAATTGTCGGGCTGGTTTGGCAAAGAGATCGTGTACGAATTCCGTGGCCGGTGCAGATAGAACTTCTTCTTTTGTTCCAATCTGCTGTAGATTCCCTTTGTGGAGGATGGCTATGCGGTCACCTATAAGAAGCGCCTCGAAAATATCGTGAGTTACAAATATAATGGTTTTTTTTAGCTGCTTTTTAATGTCCAATAACTTTTGCTGGAGGATGTCACGAGTCAGAGCATCAAGAGCGCCTAAAGGCTCATCCATGAGTAAATAGGCTGGATCCGCAGATAAAGCCCGGGCCAACCCGACTCTTTGCTGTTGCCCTCCGGAAAGTTCATCAGGGAACCGTTTGGCATAATCCTCTGGTGGAAGGTCCACCAGCTCCAGAAGTTCCCGCACACGCTCGTGTATCTTTTGCAGAGGCCAGCCCATGAGACCAGGTATCAGCGCCACATTTTTTTCAATAGTCATATGCGGAAAGAGCCCTATTCCCTGGAAGACGTAACCTATTCGCCGGCGCAAGGCTACCGGAGCCTGTTCCATAACATTTTTTCCGTTAACCTCAATAATGCCCTCAGTGGGTTCGATAAGACGATTGACCATCTTGAGGGTGGTCGTTTTACCGCAACCGGATGATCCAAGAAGGACTAAGATCTCTCCGTCATTTACCTGAAAAGAGAGATCCTTGACCGCATAGGAGCGGCCTCCGTCAAACGACTTCGAAACATGGATTAATCGGATCATCTATTTAACCTTCTTTTTGCTTCATAATTTGTAACTACTCAGGTGGATAGGCTGAAGGCTGAAGACCGTTAGGAAAAAGCGCAGTTTGAAGCCATGTTTGGTGTAATAATCAGATGTTTCCGCTAAAGTACGGCAATCGTGATCTTCTGAACCCTTCAGCCTTCAGCCTAAACAGCTTCAGCCTGACTACGTGAGTAGTCACCATAATTTAAAGCAATTATAATTGTTATTCGCTTCAAAAGCAAAAACTTTGTTAGCCGGCATGGCTAACAGATTCCCTTCCAAAATTAATGGTTTCGTAAAAAACTCTTATTTTGTGTTAACTATTCAATACTACTCAGGTTATCAGGTTCACGGTTAGAGAGCGATAAAGATTGGTCTGATTGAAAAATAGTCAAGACAATTTTGCAACAAGCTGAAAAATAGTCGAGGCCTCTTTTTTGCACAATCCGGAAAAAATTCGGGACATTCTGTAAATCAATTATCAGAAACCAAAAATCTAACTGACGCGAGTTCAAAACAACAGTCATTTTCGCGGCAGTGTTCAAAAAAAGCCTTAAAACAGGCATTGGCCTGTAGTTGTTTTTCTGTGTGAGCAATAACTGAAAAGAAGGTCTTGCTGCCTGCTACAATCAATTTCTTGCGGGCTCGTGTCATTGCTACGTTGAATCGGTTTGGATTATTCAGAAATTCGCTGAGAACGTGATCAGGGTCGGAGCATGTAAAGCCAAACAGGATCACATCCCGTTCAGCGCCTTGAATCCGTTCCACCGTGTCAATTAAAGGCAAATCCTCAGCGCTCATGCCTGAAAGTTCGCTCAGCCGCCTGGCGATTGCGTTGTTTTGGGCTCGGTGCGGAGAGATAAGCGCCAATTGTTCTTTATCCACACCTCTGTCTTTCAGCAAACGGCAGGCCAGTTGAGCCATTATTTCCGCCTCAATTGCTGACTCCTGATGACAGCTTTGATGATCCGTCAGCACAAGAACAACCGGTTTTTGCGGATTGATAATCTTATCAAACATGTCATTTTTTGCCGGGCCATTCAGCGATAGCCGGGCTCCGGCATTTTCCGGCGCCGGGCGTAACGTGGAGTCGTACCATGTCTGACTTGGAAACATGCAGATCTCCGCATTCATCCGATAGGTTATATCTAACTGTTTGCTATGGTGCGGATAACGCCGGAGCAGGACATCAAGCAACGAACGGCGTGCTTCTGTTTCAATTGATTCGTCATGCAGAGTTTCGTTCCACGGGTCTTCCTTGAATGTTGCCGAGCGGATTACCGGCGGTAACTGGTGGATATCTCCGAGAAAGATAAAATTACCTTTGCCGTAAATCAGACTCAGCATGGACTGAGGCGCCAGCATCTGTGACGCTTCATCAAAGATTACCCAATCGAATGGTTTGGGGGATGTACCGCTGTTGTTGTGGTTTTGGAACATATTATACAACCCGTAACCGGTCGATCCGAGAATAAGATAAGGAGAGAGCAAAGCCTGGCGGGCGTCTGTCAATGGTTCCACCTGCATGTTTTTATTTTTTTCTTCGAACTCCGGGCCTTCCCATCTTCCCAATTTAACGCAACGTGCCGGAAAATCCTGCAAATTATGGGTATTCACGAGATTAACCACCTTACTCAGCACCTGGTCAATTGCCTGATGGGTCGAACCGCTTACAGCAATACGAAGCTTGCTGCCGGTTGTTTGTGCGTGGCGAATCAAGGCGATCAGAATCCAGCCCAGAAGGTTTGTCTTGCCGGTTCCGGGCGGGCCCTGAATCAAACTCAATGCGTATTGAAAAGGCAATTGCAATGCATGTTGCTGCGACTGATTCAACCGGGCCACAGCTCCCTCGGACTGAAGCCACCCGCGGACCCACTCCTGCCAATCAGACGGTTGTTCAAAATCCCATTTACCGGCAAACAGATCTGTCAAAGGATGACTGACCCTGGTAGAATAAACGGTTTGCACCACCTGGAGCAGCTTGGGCGTATTCCAGTCATCCCCATCTTCTTCGAGGGAATAGGAAATGCCTTTATGCAATCTCATATTACCGTATTGACGCGAATGCAGGGCCACCTCGCCGATCTGGGGCGAATACTGAGCCATGATTACAGACATACCGCTTTGCAGGTCATCTACACCTGCGGGAACCAGTTTCAGAAAGTCCCCTCTGCGAAATTTGGAAAGTCCGGATTCATCGGCAATGGTAAACATATAAAGAAAGCGTCCCTCGTCATCAAGAACCGTGCCGGTAAAGTCAAGGGGGCCCAATGCCCGGAAACGTTCCACCCGCTCTTCGAGTGAAAGCTCCTGCAAGGCTTTTATGTCTGTTTCCTGACAGGCTTTTTCTGCTTCGATAAAGTGTTGATATGCCTCAGCTCTGGTCGATCCGCCATGAGGAACAATCCGCCATTCTTCCTGATTCCACTCACTTTCTAAGTGTGACAAAATCCATTTTTGGAGCTTTGCCTTGAGTTTGAGAATTGTTGCAAGATATGCTTGAATTATTTCTTTACCGTTCTTGCCGTTCATTTCCGCATCAGGCAGCCTGTCCCCCTGAAAAAGAGTGTCAGGAACAGGAATTTCCGATTTATCTGCCAGTCCTAATATTCGGTTCAGGGCAAAAAGAGTCATGTTGCCGGGAAGCGGAAGCAAAAAATGCTTCTGAAGCGCCTGCCGCAAGTCGGTCCAATGAGGATTAAGGCCATGACGAAGAAGTCCGCATACATGCATATCTTCCATAAGCGCTGCCCAATCCTTTATCCCCTGCCTGACCGCTGTTCCGAAAAGAAAAATGTGTGGCCCCCTCCCATTGTCGATAGCGGCTTGCCAGAGTTCCTGAAAACAATTTGAAAAATTCTGCCAGATCTGACGCCGGTCCGTGTCGGCATTTGCATTCCCTGTGGGAGCATTAATGCTTCTTTGTAGGGTAAACGTCGTTGTCCAGGTGAGTATTTCCAATGCTTCACCTCTTTTTTGGATACCCAGACCCACCCCGCAGGGCTGCATCGAAATCGGGTCATGAATTAGATGCAGGAAAAAGGCTGTTGAGATGTTGGCGGGAAACAAGCTGGTCTTCTTTTTTACGATGGCAATTTTGTTGTGGAGCAACGCATTAAGAGCGCCCTGAAGACGCTCTCTTTGCAAAGGCGCAAATGGTGGTCTATTGCCGGAAGAAGCGTTTGCACCACAGGCAGGCGATAGACTCTGAGAAGATACAGATGGCTTGCCTGTATCAATAGAGTTTTTTTGACTGGAAGATACAAACCAGGCCGAGGTTTCTTCAAGACTCTTCATACCGAGAGAGCGTATTTTCTGCAGGGTGCCAAACGTCAGATGAGGGATAAACTGAACATCCTCTTTGGTCATGGCCTGCTGGTAACAAAACTCGAAATAAGGGCAGTTGGTGCAGTGTTTCTGCAATTGCCAGAATGTGCCGGATGGAGAACCGGAGAGGCACGTATTAAGATTTCTAAAAATTGCTTTAAACGTGGCCATATAAGGCCGCAGGTCAAAGGTATGGCGCTGTGGAGCGTCATTAAGAGGCGAACGAATGAGCAGAAAACCGGTGTCCGCCACTTTTACTTCGCAGGCAAACGATTGATTCCGAGAGGGCGCAAGAGCCTGAAACCGCGCCATGTCGGTATGGATCAATGTTTTGAGCAGAAAGGCATAAAACGCCACTTGCCATTTCTGGTAGTAGCGGGGAACGGAACTGCTTTTAATGTCCCCGACCTGAAGTAGAGTTTTTTCTTTTCCCTGTGACACCTGGATCAGATCAGGAATACCAACCCCGTCTATGGAGATTTTTTTGTCGGCTTGCCCGTTAAAAAACGCAGGAGATGGGGACAAAACAGAATCAATTATCAAAACGCCCTGCGCAAGATAGAGATTACCGGCAAGAAAGTTTTGCCGCACCAGCCGCTGCAATTGCGCACAGGTCTCATTAAACCTGTTCTCTAACGATTTCGTGTTTCCGGACTCGTCTTTTTCTGAGATGATTGTAAGAATTTCATTCTGCTTGCCTAAATCAGTCAGTATTTCTCTTTCAAATTCCCGTCCTCTTGCCATGCGCAGGGTTGTCAGTTCATCATCCACCTGAGTACGCCTGAACGGTTGATGTTCAGGCAAAAGAAAGTGAAAGCTCAGCCATCGGCTGCATTGTTGATGACGAAAGTATTCACCGATTATGGTTCCGGTCAAAGGCCGGGTCCGGTAACGTGCATCTTCGCAAATGGAAAAAGGGATGCCGGTTGTCCGGCGATTTTTTTCCCATGTCAGCAAAGGTTCTGCGGGAGAGGGCGTATCAAGAAAGGCAATGACTTTTTTCTCCTGATGCCTGAGCATGGAATCAAGGTTCCGGAAATCAAGATTGCGGGGATCTCCCTGCACGATTTCAGATGATCCGCTCAAGTATTGTTTGAAAAAAACAATCAGGCGCTCATCATAGATAAAATCGTTCAGTTCACGCAGTATTAATTCTTTCGGAAGGGTGGCGCAAAAGGAATTTAGAGGGAACATGGCCCGCATTACCTTGAAGTGACGATTAATCCAGGCGGTAAAGTCTTTTGGCTCTAAAGGAAGAGAGAGTTTTTCGAATCGAATCCAATGGGAGCATTCCACACCAATCTCATCGGATACCACACGAAGATCCTCTACGTAGTTTGCAAATTTATCTTTGATACTCCACGCAAGAATCATGTTGCCGATGACGCCGAGAAATGTCCGGTATTGGTACATGCCGTTGGCAGAGAGGATTACCTCAATGCCGTTATTCAGCACAACAGTCTTTTTCTCTTTATTTAACTCATTGCAGACAAGCTTGCGGGTACGGGAAAAAAGCCCCGGCGCTGCCTCGTTTTCACCGGTTTTTTCCGATTTCAGCACGTCCCGCATGGCTTGCGCTACTTCATAGGAAACGTGACACCCCAGACCAAGCCAGTAAAGCTCTTTTCCATCAAGCCGGTCAGCAGGTTCGGTCAGCACGCTCTTGCATTTCCCCTCATCAATCCATAAAATCTTCAGTCGCCGGCCAGCAAGAAGTACACGGTCGCCGGGATCGAATTGTTTGACAATGGATTCAGGAATATCAGCCACAGACTCGCCAGATACATCAAGCCTGTACTCTTCTTCATTTTTCGGAAAATTGCTCCAGATACGATGCTCCAGCAATGCATCCCGGTACTGCCAGCCACCGGTATAAAGACCGTTCATGTCGGACTTCTTAAGCCAGTTTTTTTTCAGAAGAGACTGGAATATATCATTGAGAATTGAATCGTTATCTGTTCCTGCCCTGCAAGAAAAGAGATCTTGAAGCGCAGCAAGGGAAAGCCGCTTTTTTTCGTACAAACACGAAATCACCTGCTGGCTCAGCACACTTGGTAAATATTTCGGCAAAGGCGATTCCACCTTGCCCTGACTGGCGAGACGCAGCAGAGCCAGAAAACGCAGCATCTGTTTTCCAGCCTGTTCACCCAGGCAGATGCCCCAGAAATGAATCGTATCCTGACGGCGGTTAGACCGGCCAATCCGCTGGAGAAAAGTGGCAACAGAATCCGGCGGTTCAAAGAGAATCACCGCATCCACATCACCTACATCAATACCGAGCTCCAGTGTGCTGGTTGCGATACAAACCGACCGGGCCCGTTGCCGAAATCTTTTTTCGACGATTTGCCGTTCTTTGGCATTGAGGTTGGAGTAATGCAGTTCAGCCATCCCCATGAATTGCCCCTGCCGGTTTAACAGTCCAAAAATTTTATCACACCGGCCCCTGCTGTTGGCAAAGATCAAAATCTTCCGATAGTTCCATTCCCTGTATAAATCGTCGAGTAAGGTCACCAGTTCGTGTTCATCGTTTTTAAGGTGAATCAGGCGGGGAAGAATCTGACGGCTGACATTCTCAGTTAGAAGAACGGTATCGGGACTGAAACCCAGGAAACGGATAACAACATCGGGATCGGCGATAGTAGCCGACAGGGCGATTTTCTGCAATTGTTTGCCGATCCGACGTTCCAGCCGTTGCAGCACATAGACCAATTGACGTCCTCGATACTGATGGATAAACGGATGGACTTCGTCGATGATGACAGTGTTGACCCGCAAGAGAAAACCCCGCAAATCAGAATTGGAGCTGCCCAGCATCACATCCAGTGATTCCGGTGTTGTGAGCATGATATCAGGACAACCACCACCGGTACGTTTGATGTCGCCGGTACGAATGGCGAACCGGAGTCCCAGCCGTTCGATTAGAACTGATTCGAACCGGCGGCGGATATCAAAAGCCAGAGCGCGGGTCGGTACGATGTAGATGGCTGATTCGGTCAATCCTGAGCAAATTATCCGTTCCAGGCAAGGAGCCAGCACAGCCTCGGTTTTGCCGGAACCGGTGGCTGACTGGATAATGAGATCCCTGCTTTTTAGAATGGGCCTAATGGCCTGTTCCTGTATAGGATGCAGGCACGGAAAAGCGCCGTAAAAAGCCCGGAAAGTATTAGGGAGCAAAAGAAGCGGCGAGTAATGGTTGTTGTGCATGAGTAAATTCGGACTTTTCGGACAGACAGTATTTATGGAAGTTATTTCGTCTCCGGCAGATTCCTCCTGCCATGCTATTTTCACAGAGTACCTGCCAGGTGTTTCTGACAGGCCAGCATCATTCTGATTTCGCCATAGGAGTAGTTATCTCCCAGGGCAGTTTTTACTTCACTGAGGGAATTGTTGTGATCTGTAGCGAGTTCCTTTTCAATGGCCTGTTGTTTTTCAGGTGAAAGCAGCTTGTTGATATCTAATTTGCCTTTTTCCACAAAAAAACTCAGATGCCCTTCAATGGTAGATTGTACCAGGCCTCTTTCTTTTGCAATCCCGGCAATAGTTAATCCTTTATTGAACATATCGAAACTTGTTTGTTTCGTGTCGGAATGCTGAGCCTCTTTTTCTTCCGCTGCACTTTCTTTTGGGAGTTTTTTAAGCTCCGGCAGTACGACTTTGTCTATTCCGTGTTTTTTGCGATAGGCCAAAACCAGCGCCACAAGTTCTTTGCCATATTTCTCAATGGTTCTCTTGCCGACACCATTTATTTTCTTTAGATCAGAAATATTGTCGGGCAGGCATACCACAATCTGGATCAATATCCGTTGGTGTAAAACCTGGAAATGGGCAACATCTTCCTCATTGGCCTTGCGGGAACGCCAGTCCTTCAGGGTCTGAAACAGCTCAGGATGGGCAACGTCCGATTCGGTGTAT
>Ga0255430_10188_pt1 | contig 9615 bp, 5 predicted proteins | sample ANMaggSeSYBR02G3_FD_182660 | JGI IMG/M metagenome (GOLD analysis project Ga0255430, IMG submission 182660) | Sediment cell enrichment communities from methane seep in Santa Monica Basin, California, United Staets - ANME aggregate JGI... | ecosystem: Environmental > Aquatic > Marine > Cold seeps >...
TTCGTTACTAGGTCGAACATCTACGAGAACGACATTACCGTTTTTGATGAAATCATGGGTAGCATATGTTGGAAAATTAGCTTTGGCCCAGGCAGGTTCTCCATCTAAATAAGCACGAACATTTTTATAACCAAATTTCTTCGCCAGACCGGCGGAGGCAGTTGACATACCTCATGTGGGCCCTCCACAGTAAAAAATCAGTAGCTCATTCTTATCAGCAGGAAGTAAAGCTGCCTGTTTTTCTTTAAGTATGGGAACCGGAATAGACACGGCTCCAGGAAGATGTGATTGACCATATCGACTGGCTGGCCTGGAGTCGACCAAATACATCTCATGGGCATTGGTCACTAAAGCACTTAACTCCTCGGTCTTAATTTCTGTAACACCTTGGGGCAGTTTTGCTAATTTTTGTTTAACAACTTTTGCATAGACATCATTTCCGCGTTTTTCAAAAGTAATGACCGCGGCATTGCCTTTTACTGCGTGTTCAGTCCCCTTAGTCTGGTCATCAAACTTGACCATCATAATTTTGGCTTGCTTTCCCTTGCCAACTTCAATTGAGATGGTTTTGGCTAAATTTGACTTACCGACTATTTTCCCTTTGTATACATTTTTCTGTATTTGCTGCTTGGTCTGTCCGGTTTTGGGAGTAATATCTTGCTTGACGTCCTCTTTCTGCGCACAGCCAAAACTCAGCAGGCCGATCATCAACAACCCAGGTAAAAATTTGACACAGCTTTTATGCATGTTCAACCTCCTTTTCATAGGATTACGGATGAAATGGCCCATATGTTTCGAGACCCGTGTCATGGTCATCCACATCCTTGGTTATAAGAGAAAATAACCATTTCCTCCTTACTTATTGCATCTTCCTCGATACTAGCACTTATGTTTATATTTATACAAGCGAAGTGTAGCCTACTGCAATATATAATATTGATAACCACTATCAGGCTAATCAATAGAGGTAACAATGACCTGTTATAAAACGAATACATCGGAATGAAAACGCAGGTGGAGGTACTTTTGCTTAATGGTACTTTAAAATCACTCTACTGTGCGGCAGTTATTCTCAACCTCCCGCCAGTAGGCTAGCAGCCGTTTTTCAGACACAGGCATAATTGTGCCTAATTCAGGAGCAAAAACGGAAACACGAAATTCCTCAACGAGCTCCTTATAAACTGCCAAGCACTGTAAACATATAGTTGAAGGGGAGGAGAACTCCTTATACTGCTCCAGACGATTAAGAGATTTCAGTAGTCTTTCGGATTTTTTACGATCTTTTTCAGGTGAATGTTCCGCCCGTTCTACCCGCACAATGAGAGCCTGCAAATATCTGCTAGTATGGAGCGAAAGCTGAAAATTGCCCAGAAACAAAAAATCATGGGGTAATACTTGCTCTAGGGTTTGCATATACTGGTCATATAGTTTGTGGTCAAAACTTTTACTTTTCCTAGCCCGCTGCGACCATTCGCTAATTTTTTGTTTTGCCTGTTTACGCTTTTGCAAACTTCCTACAAACAATTTGGTAATAGGTGCTGCGGTTCTAAGAAGCCCCTGTTTACGAATTTTATCGATATTATCTGAAAAATATGCAGACGTAGGGATCTCGCTTTCAGAGATGTTAAAAAGACCGCTCATTACATGGGAAAAAAGTCGCTCTCTTAATTTAGCGCCAGACACTTTACCACCAAGGGACAGCCAGCTTGCCGAATTACTCGACACTAATGTTTTGCATTCTTTTTTGAGCTGCTTTATCTCTTGTGGAAACTGCTGACTATACAATACTTCCAACCCGGCTCGATTGTTTACCCTGTTATGTGCACTTTCTTTTCCATACTTAAGGTGAACCTGATCTTTGATGGAATCAATTTCCATGCATGGCGAATAGACCTGTACTATTGCTGCGGCCCCTTCTTTAACACTTATTTTAGGTAGTATATTATCCAGATCACGACCCGTGAGATTACTCACCTCGGGCAGATCGGTCGCTACCTTGCTTGCAGAAGAGGTGGCGACATCGGCTTCCTGATAGTGATGAATTTCTTTAAAAGACCTAGAACTCAAACACTTTTTTCCGTGTTCATCAATAAAGCTAAACCTCATTTTCAAAAACAATGGGAGAGCGTCGGGTTGCCAATCAGTCCTTTCAATTTTAAGCCGATATGACTTGAGCAGTATTTTTTCTATATTTTGATAAAGGGAGCCTTTGTATAACTCCAGTGAATCCATAATCCGGTCCACCGCATCTGGTAGAGGCACAAGAGTTTTACGCAGCCGCTTGGGCAGACGCTTCAGTAAAAAAAGAAGTTTTTCTGGAAGCAATCCAGGGACCAACCATTCAAAAATAGCAGGATTAATGTGATCAACAATCTGGTATGGGATAGACACGGTCACACCGTCCTGTTCGTCTCCCGGCACAAACAAATATTGCAGCGCAAATGTTAACTCTCCAATCTGCAGCGTTGGTGGATATTGATAAAGTTCATCCTCGACAGGCGCATCAATAACAATGTCATCACTTGTCATCCGCAGAAAAGTATCTTTTTTCTTACGACGTAATAATCTGTTTAAGGTAAACCTATCATAGACATTGCCAAGCTGGCGGTCGTAGAAATGGAAAAGATGCTCTTCATCTGCCACAACATTACGACGCCTAATGCGCTCTTCAATTTCCCGATACCGACAGATCAACTGTTGATTAGCCTCTAAAAATGGATACCCTCTGCCCAATCGATTAGAAATAAGCGCTTCTCTGATGAAAATATCTTTTGCCTCCTGCCTGGTCACGCTATTGATCCGGCCGTAGTTAACCTTGCGTCCACTTATAACCGAAAGACCAAACAGACTGACATGCTCATCAGCAACCACTCTACCGGTTTTTTTCTCCCAGCGTGGATTGGTCCATGAATGTTTGCACAATTCTCCCCCCAGTTCTTCAAGCCATTCTGCTTTGATATTTGCAGCTGTGCGTGCAAAAAGCTGGGTTGTTTCTATAAAATGTGCGGCAACTATGTATTCACCACCGCTCTTATACAGTGCAGAACCTGGGAACAAACAAATTTCCTTGTTGCCACTGGAGAGATACAGCTTTTTTTCTTTTTTCCGGCAGATATTTCTTAAAAATCCACTGGTTAATGCCATATGAATGGCCTCGTAACTGGCGGGCTCATCAAGCGTCCTGAAATCGGTTCTTTGTTTAAGGAGCCTTGATAGTTGTTCAAAGACATCTATCCATTCCCGCATACGCTGCCAGGAAAGATAGTTTGCTTTGCAAAATTTTGACAATTTCGACCAGCTTATCTTGTTTTCCTGTTGAAATAATTCGTTCCAGATATTGAGCAGGGTGAGAAAATCAGAGCGTTTATCAGTGAACTGCCGATGAGCTTCATCAGCTTTTTGCTCTTTTTCAAGGGGACGGACTCTCGGGTCTTGAACAGAGAGTGCGGCTGCAATTATAGTGGTTTCTTTGAGTGCATCTCTCTTACCGCCTTCGATAATAATTTTTGAGATACAAGGATCTAGCGGCAAAGTGGCCATTAGCCTCCCATCTTTGGTCAGAGAATGTTCTCTAGTCAATGCTCCTAGTTCAATCAACGTCTGAAAACCCTTTCTAATAGCTCGGGGAAGCGGCGCGTCTAGGAAAGGGAAATGTTCTGGTTTGCCAAGCTTCAGATTAACCATCTGCAAAATGACTTCAGCCAGATTAGAACGCTGAATTTCTGGCAAGGTGAACATGTCGCGGCTCAAATAATCTTGTTCCGTGTAAAGCCTGATACAGGTACCAGGACCTGTCCTTCCACATCGCCCTTGCCGCTGATTGCAACTTGCCTGGGAAATTTTTGAGATCCGAAGGCTGGTCGTTCCGGTTCGAACATTGTACCTGGAGATACGTGCCAAACCTGTATCCACTACAAACCGGATACCAGGAACAGTGATCGAGGTTTCTGCAACATTGGTGGCAATAATAATTTTTCTTTTAGAAGACGCCTTAAATATCTTCCGCTGATCAGCAGCCTGCAATCGACCAAAGAGCGGCAGGATAAGATTGCTTTCCCGTATATATTCATCCAATCCGTCAATGGTGTCAAAAATATCTCTTTCAGTCGGCATAAAAACAAGGATATCACCTCCAAAAGGGTCGGTTGCCAAATCATGAATGACCCGGAGAGCCTGCTCCACGTACGTACCATCCAGCAAGCTGTCATCATTTTCATCTTCCTGGTACATAGTTGTGATGGGAAACAACCGTCCTGAAACGGATACGACAGGGGCATTAGAAAAATGTTTACTGAACTTCTCGGTATCAATGGTAGCCGAAGATATAATAACTTTGAGATCAGGTCGTTTGGGAAGCAATTGTTTGATATAACCAAGCAAAAAATCAATATTTAAGCTCCGTTCATGTGCCTCATCAATAATCAAGGTATCATACTGTTTCAGCAGCCGATCACTCCTGCTCTCTGCAAGCAAAACGCCATCGGTCATAAATTTGACAATGGTGTTTTCTGTAACGCGATCCTGGAACCGAATCTTATATCCGACCTCATCATCTGATTGCGTTTCCTCTGCCACCCTTTCCGCAACAGAAACAGCGGCTATACGCCTTGGCTGTGTACAACCAATTCTCCCTTTGATTCCGCAGCGAGCCTCAATACATATCTTTGGCAGTTGGGTAGTCTTGCCTGAACCTGTATCACCAGCAATAACCATGACCTGATTATTTTCCAGGGTTGAACGGATTTCGTCTTTATGATCAAAGATGGGCAGGGTAGGGGGATATGAAATATGCATAAAAAAATAGTTTGTACTTGAGGGGAAAAGAGGAATGCGAGTATAGTTTATTGCTGTGTGTTTTAAAACTGATCTTTGTAGGGCACTTACAACTTACACTATATATTCATTGAGGCGATAATGCAGGCAATAAGAAAAGCAGTTATTCCGGTTGCTGGACTTGGTACCAGATTTTTACCCGCTACAAAAGCAATTCCCAAGGAAATGCTAACCATCGTAGACAGACCAACCATCCAATACATTGTGGAAGAAGTCGTCGCTTCCGGCATTGAAGAAGTTATTCTTATCACCAGTACAGGCAAGTCAGCCATCGAAAATCATTTTGATTATGATTTTCAGCTTGATACCGTGCTTAAGGAAAAAAATAAAGTGCAGCTCAGAGAGGAACTGACAAACATTTCCAACCTGATTGATATCGTATCTGTTCGTCAGAAAAAGCCGCTTGGCCTTGGTCATGCCATATGGATGGCACGTAATGTTATTGGCAACGAACCGTTCTTGGTCCTTTTAGGCGATGACCTTGTTATGAGCGATGTACCTTGCTGCAAGCAGATGATTGATCTGTACAAGGAGGTTGGCGAATCCATTGTAGCCGTCCAGCGGGTGCCCATGGACGAAACCTATCAATATGGGATCGTCGAGGGTGAGACAACCGATAAAGAGCGAACCTTTAAAGTGGACCGCATGGTTGAGAAACCTGCACCTGGCACCTCCAGTTCTGACATGGCGATTATTGGTCGCTATCTTTTAATGCCTGAGATTTTTGATCTGTTGGGCAAAACAACACCTGGCCATGGTGGAGAAATTCAGTTGACCGATGCATTGCTTGCACTTTCGAATCTAAGGGGTATGTATGCCTACGAATTTGAAGGTAAGCGATACGACGCTGGCGATAAGCTAGGCTACCTCAAAGCCATCGTTGATTTTTCTCTGCAGCACACCACGTTGGGTAAGCCGTTTCGGAAACACCTTGAAAGCATCTGCAATGGATGTGGCATATGAGTGTATCTCATTAATGACCCTTTATGAAGTGGCCGTTGCTGCCCCTGTCGATCAGACACTTACTTACGGCCATCCTGCCGATCGGAAAGATGATATTTCGATCGGCAGTTGTGTGTTGGTTCCGCTTGGTAGAAGGCGGGTGACCGGTTATGTCTTGGACGCATCCCCCCAGACAACGGCCGAACAGCCAGAGTTCACAGTTAAGCCTATTCTTGATGTCTTTACCCCGGCTCCTTTTTTTCCAGCCTTCCTTATCCCCCTGTATCGCTGGATTTCGTCCTACTACCACCATCCTCTGGGCGAAGTTATAAAAACGGCTCTTCCCCTGGCGCCATCAGCAAAAAGCGGCTACAGAGTCAAAGTAATCGATATTGAAACATTGAAGCTGCATGAAGAATTACCTGAAAGGTCCCGATTATGTGAGTTTAACTGGTTCCAGGCGCTGTTGCAAACCCAAGAACTCCCTCCCTCCCAAGTTGCAAAAATCCGTCAGGACAAGATTCAAAAAAAATATTTGCAGGCATTAATCAAAGATGGCTCTGTTGAATTGGTATCTGAACTTATTGCTTCCCAGGTAAAGGCAAAAGAAGAAACAGTGTACACCTTGGCACCCACTTTTTTTGAAAACACAGGAATTAGCCCAACTGTTGAGCTCTCAACTCTGCAACCCGAAGATGACCTGCACTTAACAAAAATATTCAAACCTTCCGAGAGAAAAACCCTTGCTCTGTTTTTAAATAATTTTATTAAAAGCGGAACAAAACCGGTTGCCAGAAAAGTGCTCCTTACCCTGTACCCAAACTGCGCAAAAGCCTTATCCACCCTTTGCGATGAAGGCATTTTCAGTAAACACAATCAGCGGGTGTATAGAGATCCGTTTGGTAATACGATTACAAGTGCTCCTCAAACGTTGACTCTAACCGAGGAACAACAAGTAGTTTTAGAGGAGATTAAACCAAACATAGTAGCAGGGGAGTTCAAGCCCTTTTTACTTTTTGGCGTTACCGGATGCGGAAAAACAGAGGTGTATCTACAAGCAGCCGAGGCAGCCTTGCAGCAGGGTAAAACAGCGCTTGTACTGGTACCTGAGATAGCGCTTGCCTCACAGCTGGAAGCCCAGTTCTATACACGCTTCGGTGATCAACTTGCCCTCTTTCACAGCGGCCTTTCCCAAGGAGAAAGACTGGATCAATGGCAGCGGGTAAGAGAAGGTTCCGCAAAGGTCGTACTTGGGGCCCGTTCAGCCGTGTTTGCTCCTATGGATAAGCTTGGAGTTGTTATTGTCGATGAAGAACACGAACCTGCCTATAAGCAGGAAGAAGGTCCAAGGTATCACGGAAGAGACGTTGCTGTTATGCGTGCCAAACTCGCCTCCTGCCCGATTATACTCGGCTCAGCAACCCCCTCTGTAACAAGTTATAATAATACGGTTAAAGGAAAATACAGATTATTGACCATTACAAAGCGTGTACAGGAAAAACCGTTGCCGAAAGTGAATGTAATTGATCTCTCGACTAAAAAACGGGCCCGGCGCGACCTTTTTTTTTCAGACACACTGATCCGCGAAATCGGAAACACGTTGGATAACAATCAGCAGGCCTTGCTATTTGTCAATCGCCGAGGCTTTTCCTCCACCATGCTCTGTCGTGATTGTGGCCATGTTCTTCAGTGTCGTCATTGCCAGGTATCACTCACCTATCATAGAAGCAAAGGACGTCTGCTCTGTCATTACTGTGGGTTTACCATGTCTTCGCAAATCATCTGCCCCAGCTGTCGTTCTCAAAACATTGCAGGAGTCGGCATTGGGGCAGAGCGTATCGAAGAGGAGGCAAAACAGCTTTTTCCTGCTGCAAGAGTAGCCAGGCTCGATAGCGATGTGGCGGTCAAAAGAAAAAGATACCTTTCCATTCTTCAATCAGTCAAGAACAAGGAAATCGACATTCTGGTCGGTACCCAGATGATAGCCAAAGGACTGCATTTCCCTAATATCACCCTTGTTGGCGTCATCTGGGCAGATGCCGGCTTTGCAATTCCTGATTATAAAGCCGGTGAGCGAACCTTTTCTCTGCTTTCCCAGGTAACTGGCAGAGCGGGCAGGGGGGATCATCCTGGAAAGGTTATTATACAAACAAATCAACCCCACCATTATGCAATCAGGTTTGCCCAGGCTCATGATTATAGAGCCATGTATGATCAGGAAATAGAAACTCGTTCGCCCATGGGTTTTCCACCTTTTTCAAGGCTGATCAATATAAAATTTAATGGTCCTGACGAAACAAAGGTGGAACAGGCGGCTCGTAAAACATCTGCCTTCATAAATGACGATTGCAAACAGCATCATATCGATATTTTAGGACCGTCACCTTCTCCGGTGGGTAAAATAAAGGATAAATTCAGGTGGCAGCTACTGCTTAAAAGTGTTTCTGCGACGGCCTTACACAATGTTTGTTCACGTATATTAAGCGAGAGAGGTTCTCTTTGTCCGCAGAATGTAAGAATGGTCGTAGATGTTGACCCTGAGAATATGATGTAGTTAAACTCTATCGCCAGGACATAAAAAACTCCCCCAGCAGGAAAAAAGGAGGGAAACCTGCCAGGGGAGAGGAGAAGAAATGAAAAATAAGGTTAGAAGTTTTTGGACCTCATACCTTTGCTGCAACCCTGTGTCATACAGTCTGGACTGCCCTTAAAGGCTCCGCGCTGTCCCATGCCTGGTGCTGCCAATCCGTACTCATCTGCTTTGAGACGTAGTTTTTCACGGAGGTCAAAGAGTTCTCCTGCGATTTTTGCTGCCTGTGCCGCATCAGGTGTATCAGCTCCCATGATTGCGCGCATAGAGGCCCTCTTTTCCATCATTTGTTTGCGAAGTTCCACAGTTTCCTGTAAGAATTTTTCTTGAGCCTTCTGCGTCACAGTATCTATTTGTTGTGCTTGGCAAGGGACTCTGTTTTTACCATGCCAATTTGGATTAGCTATTGCTGCCTGGGTAATCGCAAGTGAGATACCGCTGGTGAGGATCGCAGCGAGTATGATGCTCTTTTTATTCATTTTTTTTATCATTTAGGATTCTCCCAAATTTTGAGTTTACGTTTTCGCCTGTTGCACCCTCTATTAGCTAAGACCGTGCCAACTTCTCGCGAAGCAACGTAACGCCTCGAAATTATACCATTTTTCACAAAACCGTAATAAAGTGATTTATACGGATATAATTTTCCAGCATAATAGTGTTCACTTTTTACCCACCCCATTTAAAAGAAGTGAGTAAAAAATACCCAGGACAGCTGCCCCGCAGACCGGTCTCAAATTTATATACCCTGTAAGTTACCGGCAGGAGTGGAACGTTATTCACGTGCTATGATGGTCCCGTTATTGCTAACACTTAATTTATGAACAAAGTGATATCTCTTCTCCGCTCCAGATTTCTTTTCGCATCACCGTGGCTACTTACTGCAGCAGCGGGACTGCTCATCATCATTGTTGTTACCTTTGCCTTTCACAATCTCAGGCTGGAAAAACGATTGATGACCAATGCCATGCTCCAAAAGGGAGCAACTCTCATAAAGGCTGTACAGTCTGGAGCGAGGGCGTCATATATTTCTGATATAAGAAGAAATTTTTGGGAAAGTGATACATGGCACAGTCACGTACAAAAAATGATAGATCACCTCATTGAAGACCCTGACATACTTGAAATTACCCTCATAGATGATCAAGGAAAAATCATCGCCCACAATGATAAAAAACAAATTGGCACCACCCAGTCAGGGGGGGGGGGGGGGGGGGGGGGGGGGGGGGGGGGGGGGGGGGGGGGGGGGGGGG
>Ga0255430_10181_pt2 | contig 9606 bp, 6 predicted proteins | sample ANMaggSeSYBR02G3_FD_182660 | JGI IMG/M metagenome (GOLD analysis project Ga0255430, IMG submission 182660) | Sediment cell enrichment communities from methane seep in Santa Monica Basin, California, United Staets - ANME aggregate JGI... | ecosystem: Environmental > Aquatic > Marine > Cold seeps >...
TTCCAAGACAGGCAATGTCAGGCGCAGAACCGCCAGCAGGTTCATAAAGCCCAAATTTTTCAGCATTGAGGCTTGCAGATGCCAACATACCCATGGACCCGGTAATCATCGCGGCCTCATCAGAGATAATATCGCCAAACATATTGCCACACAGCATCACATCAAACTGCTGAGGATCACGAACCAGTTGCATGGTTGCATTGTCAACATAGATATGATTGAGTTCCACATCAGGATACTCTTTAGCAATCTCATTGACCACCTCACGCCACAGGACCATGACAGTCAGTACGTTGGCCTTGTCCACGGATGTCACTTTCTTGCTGCGGACCTGGGCGGCCTCAAAGGCCATTCTTGCAATACGTTCAATTTCTGATCTTTTATAGACCATGGTGTCCCAGGCCTTTTCTTCGGGACCACTTCCTTCCCGGCCCTTGGGCTGACCAAAATAGATTCCAGAGGTTAACTCCCGGACAACAAGGATATCAAACCCTTCACCAACTATATCACTTCGCAAAGGACAGGCTGCAGCAAGTGAAGGAAAGACCTTAGCCGGTCGCAGGTTACAAAAGAGGTCAAAGTGCTTGCGAAGGGGCAGGAGCGCGGCTCTTTCCGGTTGTTTTTCAGGGGGTAAATTCTCCCATTTAGGGCCACCAACCGAGCCAAACAATACAGCGTCACTCTCTTCACAGACTGTCAGGGTTGCCGACGGCAGGGCCTCACCATGATTGTCGATGGCAATACCGCCGACATCTGCATGGGTAAAATCCAGTGAAAAATCAAATTTCTGTTGGCCTGCATCCAAGACCTTCAAGGCCTCGGCCATCACTTCGGGCCCGATACCGTCACCGGCTAACACTGCAATCTTACTTTTCATTACACTCCTCAATTAAACGTAAAAAACAATTCCCCCTGTTTTTATTTCTGCATATACGCCACACAAGGCTACATGGATAAAAAATAAGGAAAAGAATCAAATGGGTATTGTTAAAAGGATTAAATAACACGCAGAAAGAAAACCTTTTTTGTCAAACAATGAAAGACAAAAAATCCCTCAAGGTGGTCTCACATTTCGATCGCTACTCTAAATTTCTACTACCAGATATACTCGGAAGTTACCAGTAAGAAGTAGGCTACGCTACCACAACGCGGTTTCTTTAAAAAAGTAGTTCCTGGTGCAGAGGAATAATACAAAACAACTCGTTTAAAAAAAATGCACAAACAGGTGTGCAGACTGATTGCAGCTCTTTGTGCGGAACAGAATATTACTCAGTTTTTCAGCCTGACCATTGCTAATACTCTGTCAGCACCGGAGTACGGCAGGACAAACCGTTCCACCGAAGCCAGTTGGCAAGGGTGATCCAAATTTTCTATCTCCAACAGCCGTTCTTCCCTAGCAACCATCACCACGGCAATAGCCCCCCGCTCCATAAAGGGGTACACCATGGGAAGAAAACTTCCCGGTGAGGCTACTGCTCTGCTGGTCACAAGGCTGAAACGACCTGCATGCTTAGGGGCAAAGGCCTCTATCCGGTCAGCAACAATCTCTACATTTGTCAGCTGGAGGGTTCGCACAATATGACGCAGAAAAGAAACTCTTTTGAGGCGTGGCTCCAGCAGGGTAAACGATGCTCCCGGCAAGACAGCGGCAAGCACCAATCCCGGAAATCCAGCACCAGTCCCCACATCCAGCAGATTTACTTTGCTCTCCTGAGCAAGCATGGGATACAGGGTCAGGGAATCAATGAAATGGTTCTCAATGATCTGCTCGTCCTTTGTGTCACGGGCGATCAGATTAATACGACGGTTCCACTTCTTGAGTTCACCAAAATAAAGCAATAATGCATCAACCTGCTGTTGATCCAGGGTCACTCCTAACAGGGAAGCTCCTTTTTTCAGCAATTCTTCACTCTTCACCGCGCACCCTTATAGCTACAGAATTTCCATGGGCGGTAAGTCCTTCCAGGCTAGCCAGCCTCTGGATATGCTCAGCATCATTGCGCAGAGCGCGTTCTGAGTAGGAGATAACAGAACTCCTCTTTAAAAAAGTCTCCACCCCCAGGGCTGATGAAATACGGGCTGTGCCCATGGTAGGCAGGACATGATTGGGCCCGGCAACATAATCGCCGGCAGCTTCCGGTGTATAGGAACCAAGAAAAATGGCGCCTGCATGACGTATCTGTGGCAACCATGCCCACGGATTTGCTATCTGCAACTCTAGATGCTCACTGGCAATCTGGTTGGCCATGGCAATAGCCTTTTCCAAGGAATCGACCACCAGAATAGCGCCAAAATCGTCCAGAGATTTCCTTGCAATATCAACCCTTGAAAGTTGAATCAGCTGCTGTTCGAGTTCTTCACTAACTTTGGAGGCAACATCCTCTGAGGTACTAATCAGTATGGCTGATGCCTGCACATCATGCTCGGCCTGGGCCAGCATATCGGCAGCAATATATGCAGGATTTGCAGTATCGTCAGCTAGGATCAACACCTCACTGGGACCAGCGATCATATCAATCCGCACTCTGCCCATAACTTGGCGTTTTGCCTCTGCCACATATTGATTACCAGGGCCGACAATAACATCTACCCGAGGAATGGACTCAGTTCCAAAGGCAAGTGCTCCAATTGCCCAGGCTGATCCAGCCTTATACACTTCTGTTATCCCTATCTCATGGGCAGCAACAAGCAGCGCCGGATTGACCCCTCCTTGTCTATCAGGAGGCGTCACCATCACACGATGGGCAACCCCTGCTATGGCCGCAGGAATCCCGTTCATCAGTACCGATGAAACTAATGGGGTCGAACCACCCTGCCCGCCCGGAACATAAAGCCCTGCTGAATCCACCGGCCGTACCAGCCGACCGGTAATAGTTCCATCTTCGCGGGTTAACATCCATGAATCTTCCATTTCCCGCTCATGAAAAGTGCGAATCCGATCGACTGTAAACTGCAGGGTCTCAATAAACTCTGTATCAACCAAAGCCCTTGCCTGTTCAAACTCTGCCTCGCTAACCCTCAGGGATGCGGCATCAAGCTCTGGTGCATCAAACTGGTTGGTATAATCAAGGACAGCAGCATCCCCTTCGTTGCGCACACGTTCCAGGATATCAGTCACAGACTGTCGGCATGCAGAATCAGCCTCAACAAAACGATTGTTCAATTGAGCAAGGCGTTGTTGGCCTTTTTTGCTGGCTGCATCTGTTACTTCAAGCATTGAGATTTCACTCCTTTCTTTTTTTAAAATAGTCAACAGCACTCCACGGAGTCTGCACTTACCTCTGCGCACGATCAGGCAGGGAAATAGAGCATTACTATAGTTCTCCAGCCTGCTTGTACGCATCTGGAGCACTCCTGAACAGTTACAGGTCGAGGGTAAGGTGAGGTTATTTGTTATTCTTTTTTACTGCTGGGGTACTGTCTTATTCAAAAAGCATCAACCACCGTGGCGATGGAACCATTTTTCCAATTCAGGTTGTGAAAAAGTTTTTACAACCGGCCTCCCGTGGGGGCAGTGGGAGAAAACATCACTTTCCTCCATCTGCTGCAATAAACCAATCATCTCTTCCGAGTTGAGCACATTACCTGCCTTAATGGCTGCCTTACATGCCATGGACGCCAACAGGTCGTCAATCACACCAGCAATCACCTGGCCAGGGTTTCCTTTGCTTTCATAAAGCATATCCAAGATATCGTGCAGCATTGCAACTGGGTCAAGCACGCTTATCACTGCCGGGACACTCTTGATAACCCAGGTCGTCTCCCCAAAATGATCAATCTCCAAGCCAAGGCTTTGCAGATCCTCTTGGTAACGTTCTATGGTTTCCATGTGGTCTGGCCCCAGTTCCACGGTCACCGGAAACAGCAGCCTCTGCTGGGGGATATCCTTTTTGAGATAGTCCTGTTTCATTTGCCCGTACAGGATACGTTCATGGGCCGCATGCTGATCAATAACAATAAACTGCTCATCTTTTTCGCAGAGTAGATACAGCGAAAACAACTGACCTATAAGACGAAGCCCGCCAAACTCTGCCTCTCTTTTGCCCGTCTTCTCTTCAGACGGGAAAGATACAGCAGGAGAAATGTGCTCAGGGACCTTTTCAGGACGCTCAGTGGCGGTGAGTTTGTCCACAAACTGCGGCTGCTCACGCGGCACAGCATTATTCCCCTGAACGCCAACAGGGGTAACCGGGCTTACTAAATGGTGCTGAAAAGGCTCTGATACGGGCTCTGCTGTTATCAAATGTTCTCTGACCACCTCCTGCTCTTCCCTGGCACTTTTCGGCACCGGGGTAAAGAGTTGCGCACGGGCATGCTCTTGATGGTTCTGGATAGCACTTTTAACAACCGTTTTGAGAAATTGATACACCTCCCGGTGGTCACGGAAGCGAATTTCCCGTTTGGCAGGGTGGACGTTAACATCAACCAGTTCTGGGGAAATGGACAGCAGCACAGCACCTGCAGGCTGATATCCTTTCATCAAGAAACCGTGCAGCCCCTCAGTAACGGCATTGCGAATCATCCTGTCCTGCACGGCCCTGCCGTTGACAAGAATCCGCAAACGAGCTGAACGGGTTGGGGTTGATTCAGGAAGGAGAAGATATCCACCAACCTGTAAAGAATCGGTTGCCACGGCGCCGCTATGCTCAAGGGATAGCAAAGGACCTTCGTAACGAAAAATATAGCGCAGACGGGATTCCAAGTCGCTTGCAGCAGGGCAGTCTAGCACTGTTCGTTCATCAAAACGGAGGCTGAAACCGATTTCAGGCATGGCAATGGCTTGATTCTTCACCACCTCCTCGATATGGTAGGTCTCGGTACGAGCAGATTTAAGAAATTTCTTCCTTGCCGGTACATTACCAAACAAGTTACGCACTTCCATGACGGTTCCCCTACTGCAACCTTCTTCATGGACTGCATGCAGAGCTCCATATCTTACCTCAACCAAGGTCCCTGTATCTTTTTCCTGATCGCGGGATATGATGGTCATCCGGGCTACAGAACCTATACTGGGAAGTGCTTCCCCGCGAAAACCAAGGGTGGCAATGGCTCCCAGCTGACTTTCTTCCTGGATTTTCGAAGTTGCATGCCGCTCCAGGCACAGGAGAACATCATCTTCGATCATACCGCAGCCATTGTCGACCACACGCATCAGTCGCACGCCACTGCCTTCTATCTGGATATCAACCTGGCTGGCTCCGGCATCAATGCTATTTTCTATCAATTCCTTGATCACAGAAGCAGGCCGCTCAACGACCTCACCGGCTGCAATCTGGTTGGAAAGATGTTCTGAAAGGATACGTATGCGTGACAAAATAGATTGGTTCCAAAGAAGTGAGCTTTGATGATGCTCAACCTAAAAATTCATGGTAGAGAACTGCCTATCAGTAACGGTAGCCAGCCTGCCATCGGGCGTATGCACCCTACTACATGGAGTACAGCTACCTACCAAACCTCTAATATTACATATTCTCCTTTCTCTTGTCTACCCAAGCCAAACAAAAAAAACGATCTTCGCCCTTAAAGCGGAAAAATCGAAAACCGTACACCCATTCTCACATCTGCCTCTTTCTGCTAATTATGGGCGGTATTGCCTCTTTGTTGGTGGGTGGCGGACTTGCATGGTTCCTGCTTCTGGATATCCCTGATATTCATTCGGTGGACGATTACCGCCCCCAGGTAGCCACCATCGTTCTTGACCGAACAGGCAAACCGGTTGACGCAATATACAAACAGTACAGGATAATTACTCCGCTGAGCAAGATGCCGTCTCTCCTTCCCAAAGCTTTTGTTGCCGCAGAGGACAGCCGCTTCTGGCAACACCCTGGGCTTGACCTTTGGTCGATTTTACGTGCAGGGATCAACAATGTCAGATCAGGACGGCGAAGCCAGGGGGGATCGACCATTACGCAGCAGGTGACCAGATCCCTGATGCTCACCAGGGAAAAAAGTTATACCCGTAAAATTACCGAAACGATTCTCGCCTACAGACTCACCAAAATGCTCACCAAAGAGGAAATCCTCTATATTTACCTTAATGAAATTTACCTTGGCGAGGGTGCATATGGCATAGAGGCTGCTGCAAACCGTTATTTCGGTAAAAAATCAAGTCAGCTTTCTCTGGCTGAAATAGCTCTGCTCGCTGGTTTACCCCAGGCTCCCAGTCGATATTCTCCCCATAATAGACCCAAAGCAGCCAAAGCCAGGCAACGGTATGTGCTTAACCGAATGGCCGAAGAAGGGCTCATTACAAACGCTGCTGCCCGAAAAGCATACCAGCAAGAGCTGCATTATATAGCTCCGTATAAAAATAAAATACTTTCCGGATATTTCACTGCCCATGTCCGCAAACTCCTGGCAAAGCAGTACGGTCAGGAAGCCCTTTTTCAAGAAGGGTTAACCGTGATGACCACCCTGGACAGCCAATTACAAGCCCATGCTGTTCGTGCAGTGAAAAGAGGGGTAAACCAAGTAGCCAAACGACAGAAAACAAAAAATATCCCCCAAGGTGCGCTGGTTGCCATGGATGCCCGTACAGGAAGGGTGCGTGCCCTGGTGGGTGGTACAAATTATCAGCAAAGCCAGTACAACCGGGCTGTTGATGCAAACAGGCAGCCAGGATCTTCATTTAAACCTTTCATTTATGCAGCTGCTTTTGAAAAGGGCAGGCACCCCGGCGACCTCATCAATGACGCCCCTTTTTCCATTCGCAACCGTGACGGGTCTGTATGGCAACCGAAAAATTATAACAATCGTTATCAGGGACCAACCAGTCTGGCTGACGGCCTTATCCATTCCAACAATATTGTCAGTATTAAGCTGCTGCAGCAGGCGGGACTCAAACCAGTTATCCGGCTCGCCCAGCAGGCTGGCATAAGCGCAGACCTGCAACCTGACCTGACTCTTGCCCTTGGCTCCTCACCAGTATCTCTGCTTGAAATGACGGCTGGATATGCTGCCTTTGCCAATCAGGGATTCACCGTTCGACCTGTCTTTATCACCAGTGTCCGCGACCATACCGGCAGACGTCGGCAGTGGCCACAACCACGTCCCAATAAAATACTCTCTCCAGGAACAGCTCAGCAAATTAAACGTCTCCTGACGCTTGCGGTCCAATACGGGACTGGAAGGCAGGCAGCAGCAGTAAAAAATGCAGCCGGTAAAACCGGTACGTCTGACAACAACACAGATGCATGGTTTATTGGTTTTTCAGACAGATTACTGGCCGGTGTCTGGTTAGGCTATGACCGGAGTCGATCTCTGGGGAAAAAAGAGACTGGGGGGCGAGCCGCAGCCCCGGTTTGGAAAACATTTATGCAACAAACAAAAAAATAGGCGGACTATAGCCCCGCGTCATTGATAATAAAATCAACCAACTCTAAGTGGTTGCGCACACATAAGACACAAAATAATTATGGTAAATTAAGGCGATAACAAATATAGTTTCAACATACTTGTAACACTGCACCTTTGGAGAAGTGACCATGGTAGATATCATTATCGGACAGATTCAACCTGTCGGGCCGCCAGTTAAAAAAACTGATACAAACTCCATTACAGTGGAAGCTGAAATTCTTAATGTCAGACCTCCGCGAAAACAAATAGCGCGACCATCCGGTGATGAGCGGCGCAAGCAGTTCAGGCAGGACCCCCACAACGGGCAAGTCCTGACACTGTTGGTCCCTAACGGCACGAACCTGCCTAAAGATCTTGATGGCAGGAAATATAAGGTAGTAATGCGAATTATAAAAAAATAATAAAAAAACCCTTTTTCGCAAATACTGGCAAAAAAGGGTTCAACGGTTAGGAGGCATTATATCGCTAAAAGCGATATCAGATCAAAAAGGCTGCATAACCCAGATAGCGCAAGGGCAAGTATCAACACAGAAGCCGCAGGCAATGCACTTATTGTCATCAGAGACATACTCATAGTCAACACCATCAGCGCCTTTTACTTTTTCCTGCCTTGAGATGGCATTGGTCGGGCAGATGGTTTCGCATAGATGACAGTCCCGACAGGAGCCGCAACTCAAACATCTGGCTGCCTGTTGATCCTCAGTGGTAGCCTTGTCTCTTTCCGGATCATAATGGGCAATGGTGAGATCTTCATATTTTATTAACCGCTGGTTAAAAGGAAGCCATGGCTCGCCTTTTATTTCAGCGACAATAAATTCTGCAGTCCGTTTTCCTGCACCTAGGGCATTGGTAGCGAGCCCCGGACGTTCCACATCACCAACAGCAAATATTTTCTCATCACTGGTGCGACCAGTATCGTCACTCTTGATCCAGGAGCCACCTGCCACCTCAATCACTTCAACCGAGTCAGGTAAAAACGGCAACTTAGGAATATCACCAATGGAGATGATCACAGTTTGTGCCGGAATCAGGCTGCCATCGTTGGTTATCAGTCCCTCATCCGTTATCTCTTGAGTCATTACCGGCCATTGAAATGTTGCTCCGAGTGCTTCAGCTGCGTCCCTCTCCTTGCCAAAGGCAAGTGGCTTTTGGATATCCACCAAGGTTACCTGCTCTGCACCAAGGCGATAAGCCTCTGCCGCCACATCACAACCAACATTACCGGCACCGATCACCACTACCTGCTTGCCGGTGACCATCGGGGTATCGCTTTTTGCCGCCTTAAGATAATCGAGGGCCGGAACCACCTTTTCATGTCCAGGGAATGACAGGGTTTTCGGTTGATGTGCGCCTACGCCTATAACCACGTAGTCATACTGCTTTTTCAGCTCTTCAACTTTTTCCTTGGTTAAACTGACGCCCAGATTGACATGAATATTGTCATATTTGAGAAAACGTTCAACCTCCATCTCCCACACAGCTTTAGAAAGCCGTTCCCAAGGGATGGTCTGGGCGAGTTTTCCACCAAGCACCTTATCTTGTTCAAAAATATCCGCAGTAATACCATGCTGAGCAAGATGCCAGGCTACGGCCATACCTGCAGGACCGCCGCCAATGACAGCCACTTTAGAGCCGATGGAAGGTTCAGGTTCAGGCGGGTCAACCTGTTGGACGGCACGGCCAAGGACAGAGACATCAATGCTGTAATCGATTTTTTCCCTGGAACAGTTCTGAATGCAAAGATTCGGACAGATGGTGCCGCATACAGAGGCAGGAAAAGGAGTGTAACGAAGCAGCATTTCATATGCTTCTTCGTTGCGTCCTTCTCTTAACAGTCGCAACCGATCAATGGTAGGAATATGAATGGGACAGTAAAACGTACATGGAGCCGCTGAATCACGATTTGCCCAATAAGGTTTTTTGCGGCGCATATCGCCTGTCTCAACCACCCCGATAACACTTCTTTCCAAGCCAGGAGCCAGATCCCGCAGAGGATCGCCTCCGTCAAAGCCCGGAGTCCAGATACGCCGACGAAACTCTTCCATGGGCATCGGTCCGGAAAACATCAGTGCTCTTTCCTGAGGGGTAACAGCGTCAAGGACCTGCCACTCCTCCCGTACTGAAAGCATTTCCAAAAGTTCTGGGCGCTCTATGGATGCAAGGTAATCGGGAAGGTTTGCAATAAGCCACTGCCAGTCTGCATCGGTTGGATCAGAAAGTTTGGCATTGGTTCTTGAATAGGAATCGTCT
>Ga0255430_10229_pt1 | contig 9306 bp, 6 predicted proteins | sample ANMaggSeSYBR02G3_FD_182660 | JGI IMG/M metagenome (GOLD analysis project Ga0255430, IMG submission 182660) | Sediment cell enrichment communities from methane seep in Santa Monica Basin, California, United Staets - ANME aggregate JGI... | ecosystem: Environmental > Aquatic > Marine > Cold seeps >...
CGAAATTTTGTGGCATAACTCCCTTGGAAAATAATATAGGGAAGGCCGAGCTTTTTGGTAACCGTAGGCCCAATAATGTCAGGGGCCTTATAGTAGCAGTGATAGGTTACCCAGCAATCCACCGGTTCTCTTTGTAACCGGTGGGTAATTCTTTTTATTTCGAGAAGGGCTTGGAGAATATGGCTTGGGTTCCAGTAGATCCAGCGACATCGCAATTTGCTGATAATAGAAACCTGGTGCCCTTGGTTGCGTAAGCTCGCAAATATACCCCTGCCTATCATCTGATCCCCTGACGGAGTGGGATGATCCAGGGGTTTAAAAGGAGCGTAAAAAGCAATGCGCATCACATGTCAGTTCCATGGTAAGCAGATTAGAACCGCAAACAGTGCAAACACGGTTAGATAGTGTCTGTCCATAAATGAGGATTTTGGTTTGAGAGTAGGTACGCGCAGACTCCGAGGCATGTATGAAATTTTACACAGGCATATAGTTGATATCGAAGTCTCGCTTCGTTCGCTTATCTCAGAGGATAAAATTTTAAGCATAACGCCGCTATCGGGCCTAAATACCATTTATGGATGGGCACTAGGTAGTCTGTCAGGTGGATGCTAACTGGGGCATGGCCTGTCTGTACAGTGCTGCAAGTTGTCGAATAAGGGCTTTATTGTCAAAGTGTGTCTGGACATGTTTTTTCCCTTCAATCATGACGTGGCTGCGTAGCTGTGTGTCTTGCAAAATGCGTAACAAGGCATCAGCCAAGGCTGTAGAGTTATTTGATACCACTGCCAATCCAGTTTTTTCTGTGATTAATAGCTCGGGGAGTGCCGAAATATCAGTACCCACTGCAGGTACCCCCATTGCCAGGCTTTCGACCAGGACATTTGGAATGCCGTCCCTATCACCGTTAGCAGCAATTTTACATCCGAGAACAAAGGCATCAGCAGCTTTGAGCTCCTGAATAATTTTTGCATGGGGCATGGTGCCAAGCCAGCGAGTTTCCTTGTGCAGGCCACTTGCAAAGATTTGGCTTATAATCTGCTCTTTGTCGTCTCCATCACCAATTAAGGTGAATGTAAAAGAGATGCCCTTTTTTTTCAGCAGTTGCAGCGCTTCTAGTATATGAGGAATGCCCTTTTTTTCAGTCAGCCTGGCGATGGTGAGAATTTTATAAGGAGGCTTCGTTTTTTCTGTTTTTGGTGCGGCAGTAAAAAGGTCCAGATCAATCCCGTGGTACACGCAGTGAATCGGGGTGACCGTATTTTTACCAAGGGAGCGCAGGTAGTCGACATTGTGTCTGGTACAGGTCATGACCATCGAGGCTAAATCGATTTTTTCCCGCAACTGATCAGGGTTTGAGGTGTAGATGTCCTTGGCATGGGCAGTAAAACTAAATGGCAGACCACTGAGCATACTGGAAAACAGAGCAACCGAAGACGGGGAGTGGGCAAAGTGGGCGTGCAGGTGGACCACTTCTGGGGATTTGGCCAGCAGATGATGGGTTAGGTAGCAGCCCTGCATCAGATGTTTTAAGGTCCCAAGGCTTCGCGTACGATGAAATCTTTGCCCAGCTTTTTTAAGTACCTCAAGGAAACGTACCGGATTGTTGACAGCATACAGGGTTGTCTGTAGTAGCAGCCTTTGAAAATCTAGAAAAAGGTCTGTGGGCAGGTAATCGACCCTGGCCTTAATCTGTTTTACCGAATCATGACAAAAAGATTCCCGCGGTAATCGCATGGAAAAGATCCTGATCGGAATACCAAGTTGTTCGAGCAGGAGTATCTCGTTGGAGATAAAGGTCTCTGATATGCGAGGATACCCTTTGAGTATCATTCCAAGGGTCGGTGGGGAAAGAGATGGAGCATTCATAGTTATTGTACCAGATTGTGGGCGCCCACGATGTCAACTGTCGCAAGCAGCTCCCTGTCACATTGGGTCAGGGCGGTGAGGGTGGCCTTGTTAGGATGGCCGATACCAATGGCCGAGCCGTTTTTTTGAGCCAGTTGAATCAGCTTTTTAATTTGCTTACAGATTTTTTGTGGATCATGGTCGTTGTCAAGAAAGATATGACGTCGGTTAGTGGGGATATTGAGACGTTTTGCTTCCTCTAGTCCTTTTGATTGGGCCGTGGTAAAGGAGTCGATATAAAAGAACCCGTTTTTTTGCAGCGTTAAGAGAACGGTCTGCATCGCCGCCCTGTTTTCTGAAAACAGGGAGCCCATATGGTTATTGGCACCAATGGCATGGGGGACTGCGCTAATGCTCTGCTGGGTTTTGGTCTGTAAAAGGGCCTTGTCATCTTTGAGGTAAAGCGCTCCTTTTCCTGGATTCCAGTGTGGATCCTTTGGCTCCATAGGTACATGGACAAGAATATCACTTTTTTTCTCATGGGCGATTTGCGCCTGCTTGGTAGTAAACGGTGCCTGGGGGAGAAAGGAGTACGTCAGGTTAAGATCCAGGGCTAAGAGGCGCTCACCGAGCACCTGATGGTGGCCCATGTCGTCTATAATGATAGCAACCTGGGGGCGCTTTTTTCGTGGCGTGGCTTGTTTGGTTTCTGTAGATAAAACAGTAACAGGTGCTGTTTTTGGATCCGAGTGAGGAGGCGGGTCAGGTTCTTCAAAGACGATGAGAAGCGTACCAGGAACTGGCTCCTGCATATGAGGTAGCTGATAGCTGGTTGCTGTCTCTTCGGTTACCTGGTCTCTATTTTGCTGGTTGCCGCAATTATCCAGAAGAAAAAGAAGGGCCAAAAGCGTAAAACATACTAGAAGCCGTTGTAAGGTGGAGAAAAAATACATTGTGGGAGGTTATTTTTTCCTTTGCAGTATGTACTGGCCAAGAGCCTGGAGCACTGTCAGGCTTTCCTGGTCCGAGTGCTGGTGGAAAATATGCAGTGCTTTTTTCGCGTCCTCTACCAGGGCTTGTGCAGTCTTTTCTGCAGAGGCAAAGCCTTCATGGGTAGTAATCAGGTTATGGGTTTGTTGATAGGACTGGCGTGATTGTCGATCACCTGTAATCAGTTGTTGCAGCAATGCCTGGTTCGAGGCATCTGCCTGGGCATAAGCTCGAATAAAGGGCAGGGTGATTTTTCCTTCAACAAAGTCGTTGCCCACTGCCTTTCCTGTTTCCTGGGCATTGCCCTTGTAGTCGAGCAGGTCGTCCACTACCTGAAAAGCAGTGCCGATTTTATCACCAAACAGGGAAAGAGCTTCTCTTTCGTCATCAGAGGCTCCGCCGTAGATTGCTCCTATTTCACAGGTAGAAGCAATGAGGTTGCCGGTTTTACATTTAATGATACGGAAATATTCCTCTTCTGTTGCTTCCGGGGTGGCGACACAGCGAAGCTGGAGAAATTCGCCGTCCACCATACCTTCGGTTGCTTGGCAAAAAACAGTCAGGCCGAGTTGACCACCTAATTCGCCAACCAGGCGCATGCTCCTGGAAAGGAGCCAGTCACCAGTAAGAATGGCTGAGGGAAAACCGTACTTGGCAACCAGGGATTTCCTGCCTCTACGCTGTTGGGCATGATCAATAATATCATCATGGATAAGGCTCGCTACATGCAGATACTCGAAGGCCGCGGCCAGCCGGTAGAGATCGTCATCATCCCGTCCGCACAGCCGTGAACAGATGATTGCCAGCAACGGTCGTATCCGTTTACCACCGCTAAAAACGGCATAGTTGATTATTTCCTGCAGCAGGGGATCACATTCGCTCAGTACACGGGAAAGGTCAGCATGTATGGCAGACTCCACCCTGATGTTTGCTGCAGCTGCATGTTTCTTGAGGTTTTCTATGTATTCCTGTTCAGTGGAGATCATTATCATCACGAAAAAAATCAGCAACCTGCTGGGATTCTCTGGTAAGTGGACTTGGCGGCAGGCTTTTTAAAAAGCGGCGGCCATATCCTTTGGTAAAAAGTCGTATGTCCAGGATAGCAATCACGCCTCTGTCACCGGTGGCCCTCATCAATCGACCCACCCCCTGACGCAAACCGAGAATGGCTCTGGGAACTTGAAAATCGAAAAAAGGGTTACCACCGTTTGCCTTGATGCGGCTAATCCTGGCCATAAGAACAGGGTCGCTGGGCACTTCAAACGGTAACTTGTCTATGATGACTAAACTTAAAGCTTCTCCAGGTATATCTACCCCTTCCCAAAAGCTGGAAACAGCAAAAAGCACAGACGTGGTTTCCCGACTGAACTGATTGAGCAGTGTATGTCGAGGTGCTTCACCCTGGATAAGCAGCGGAAAAGGGAGTTGTCCTTTAAGACTCTGAAATGCTGTCTCCATGGCTTTAAAAGAGGTGAATAGCACAAGCGCCCTTCCTTGAGAACTTTTAATGAGTTTTTTGATTTGCTCTTGTACTTGTCCCGTGTAAGCGGGTGAGGCGGGCTCGGGGAAGTTGTTTTTCGGGATATAGAGCAGAGTCCTGTTGAGGTAGTCAAAAGGTGATGGAAAAGAGAGCGTTTTGGTCTGCTCCGGTAATCCCAGCCGTTTGCAAAAAAAATGAAAATCACCACCGGTGGTCAGGGTTGCAGAGGTAAACACACAAGCAGAGACCGATGCATAGAGGGTGGATTGCAGTTCTTGCGAGACATCAATAGGAGTGGCAAAGAGGGCAATATTTCTGTCCGTTCTCTCAAACCAGTAGGTGTAACGGAGTTCTTCCGGTGGGCAGTTGTCAAACGAGTCAGCCGTAATCAGGGTGAGCCTGGCTGCAAGTTCATGGCAACGATTAGCATATTGTTCCCAGGGTTCGTCGCCTCCTCTTATATTGTCCAGGTTGGCACCCAGTTTCTCAAGTGCGGTAAGGATGCTTTGCACTATGTTTTCAATGGCAGAGTTGTGCTGCAACACCTGGTCTAAGGGAAATCGTCCTCTTGCCATTGGCAACTGCAGGTTCAAGGATTCAATAGCTGCCGTAAGGGACGTGGTCTGGGAAAGGGTGAGTTTTTTGGTTGCATCAGCTAATGCTGTAGAGGCGCTACGCTCAATATCGCCGACTAAATCGGTTATTTGATATTTAGAAAAGGAGTAGCCAAAAAAAGTGGAGGCTACATTTTCTATGTGATGCGCTTCGTCAAAGATGACCGCCTCGTAGCGAGGAAGAACCTCTCCAAATCCTGTTTTGCGGATAGCCAGATCAGAAAATAAAAGATGGTGGTTAACGATGAGCAACTGACTTGCAGCTGCATCTCGTCGTAGACGGGTAAGGAAACAGCGGTTGTTTTCTGGACAGTCACTGCCAAGACAAAAATGGGAGAGGCAGCAAATCTTCTGCCAAAGTGGCGAGTGGGAAGGAAGCCAAGATAGTTCGGAACGATCACCGTACGTGGTTTCCCCAACCCATTCTTGAATGGTTTCCTGTTCTTCGTCACCGAGCAAGGAGGATTGTTTTTCGGTGTAAAGCTGGTACCATCGGTATAGACAAAGGTAGTTTTGCCGACCTTTAACGCACATAGCCTGCAGTTCAGGGGCGATATGTTTCTGAATAAAAGGGATTTCCCTTTCAATAATTTGGTCCTGGAGATTGCGGGTGTTGGTAGAGACTACCACCCTGCGGCCGCTTAAAACTGCTGGTATAAGGTATGCCAGGGTTTTGCCCAGTCCTGTTTCTGCCTCTACAGCAAGACATTGGGCTTGATCTTGTTCGACAAAAGGCAATTCATCATTACTTTTTAGCAGATCATAAACCGCTGCTGCCATATCGGCTTGGCCCACGCGAGGCTCAAATCCTGGCATGTGCTGGGATAACAGGCCATTACGGCCATAATACTCATCCATTGGAAGTTGTGTCTAATATGTCTGTTACTATTTCAACGACCTGGGGTGAGGGGGCATCAGTCATGGATGTCACAAGTGCTATTGCTTGATCTGAGCCTATTATACCGAGCAGATTAACTGCTTCCCCTCTAACCCATTCCTTCTCGTTTTTGAGAGCCTCCGCAAGAGAGGGGACTGCCAGGTAGATGTCGTCAGGACATTCAATTACCAGGTTCTCGTAGAGCACTGCAAGGCCAAGACGCACTGCAAAACGCTGGTCAGTAAGTAACGTTCCGCTCCACGTGTGATAGTGTGGCTCCTGCTTGAACAAAGCAATAATATTATCAACATGTCCCATTTTCAGGAAATCAGCTATGACGGTTTGCAGTTCATCGTCACTGACAGTGGATTGGGTACGTTTGGTAGTATGAATAGGTTGTATATGCATAATGGGGTGAAAAGTATCAGTTAGCCCGGATTCCTCATCAGTTCAGGTGGTGCCAGGTTCAAAGTTTTTGGTAGTAAATCATAGTAGACTATTTTTACTGCCAAAATACTAAAGAAGATGGTGCCGCATGGATTGACCTTCGGTGAGCATTTTGTTAATTTTATATTTGATTGGTTTTAACAGTATGAATATGAAATTATTCATATCTTCAAATAATGAGCAAAATGCTCATGAGAAATTCGGGTTGAGCTGTCTCTGCATACCATGGGACCCCTGTTGAGGCAATGTGAGAATGCATTCACGATCCTTGACACACCATATTTTCATGAGTAGAACAAAATTGTACGCGACTATTACTGCAAATCATTGAAAAAAGTATATCTCCAATGCAAAAATCGCAACACCTACCCCCCTTAAGAGTGCTGCAAAGTGATGAGCTGTTGCAGCAGGACGAAGTCATTCTTCTCGTTGATGACTTCCCGGAGATTGTCTGCTTGCTGCAGGAATTTCTGACTAATGAACAATTCCCCACCATTACTGCAAATTCTGCAGCAAGCCTTCACCAGGCACTTCGTGAGCATAATGTCGCTCTGGTCTTGTTGGATATCGGGCTTCCAGACGCCGATGGGATGGACCTGTTACCAGAGCTAAGAGCACAGTATCCAGATCTTTCCATTATCATGCTGACGGCGGTCAGCGATTTGCAGACTGCACTTTCCTGCATGCGTCTCGGGGCAGATGATTATCTTGCCAAGCCTGTTCATTTTGCAGACCTGCTGACTACACTGGAAAAGGTTCTTGAGAAACGCCGCCTCAAAATAAATAATCGGTTGTATCAACAACAGTTGGAGCAGGCACGATTTCGACTCCAGCTTGCCCATGGGCTGGCGATTAAGATGAACACCGCTTTCCTGAGCCTGGTGGAACTTGATGAAATTTTGCAGGCAATTTTGGTCGGCATTACTGCCGAAGAGGGACTGCAGTTTAATCGGGCTTTTCTAGCCCTGTTTAATGATGACGGCACTCAACTCCAAGGGAGAATGGCAATAGGCCCCGGGAGCATGGAGGACGGTGACCGTATCTGGAACAATCTAGAACAGCTTAATCTTGATTTTAAGGATTTGCTCTCCTGCAGCAATGTGCTTATCAGTGATATTGAGGTAAATCGCATTGTCAAGGCAATCAGTGTTGATGTTGAGGATGAGGACCACCCGTTTGTTCGGGCGGTGCGAACGAGACAGTCCATCAGTGTTGTCGGCGGGAAATGTGCTTTTCCGGTCCCTGTAGAGTTGATAGGTTTGCTTGAGGAAGATTCTTTTGTGGTGGTGCCGCTGTTTTCATCCAATCGATCCCTGGGCGTCATTATAGCTGATCACTATATCTCCCAAAAGCCGATCACCGGTGAACGTATTCAGGCGCTGGAGGGTTTTGCCAGTCAGGCGAGTCTGGCCATTGAGCATTGCCATCTGTACATGGATATGGACCAGAAGATTAAAGAGCTTGAGGCCATGACCCGTGAACTTGAGAGAAATAAGGATCTGCTGGTTGAAACCGAAAGATATTCAGCTGTTGGTCACGTAGCCGCACAGTTGGTCCACAACATACGCAACCCGATCACCTCCATTGGTGGCACCGCGCGTTTACTTGCCAAAAAAACAGAGGATCCTCAGTGGTTGCAGTTCCTCAATATGATGACCAGTGAGGCAGAAAAGATTGAAACCATTCTCGAGGATCTGTTTAGTTTTGTGGAAATAGTGCAGCCTGCCTTTGCACAGGTAGGGCTTTTTAAGGTGCTTAATAAATCCATCCTCCTGCATTACCCAGGGTTGAATGAACACGGTATTCACCACACGCTTAGTCTTCCTGAAAAAGAACCGGTGCTCTGCATTGATCAGCAATTGATCCAGAAGGTGCTGGTTCACCTTATTCGTAACAGCATCGAGTCAATGCCTGACGGCGGTGAGTTGACTGTGGAGGTGGTGGAGGATGAAGGCGAAGTGCAGGTTGTAATAGCTGATACCGGTGCAGGGGGAACTGCATCAAATCTTGAACAGAGGCCTGAATCAGCTTCTTTCACAACTCAAACCGTTGGTACCAGTATGGGGCTGATGCTTGTGCAACGTATTGTTGAAGACCATCACGGTTCATTAACCATACAGGCCGGGGAAGCTGGAGGAACAAAGGCGGTGGTGACTCTGCCTGTCTGAGGAGCTGTCCGTAAATAAGTTGGACAGTATCGCCGCTCATGTTCAAGTCATTTCCGGACAACTCCTCAGAGTAGCGCTAGCTGTTTGCGGCCTTGTGGCGGGGATTGGTTTTTTGTTTGCAGGTATTAATAAAAAAAAGGCGAGCCCTTAACAGGACTCGCCTTTTTTAATTTACAACTGCTATATGATGTTATTCAGATTAGAATTTAACATCAAATTTAGCATAGGTACCGAAAGCACCGTCATCTTCTAGTACTGAATCAAGACGACCATCGTAGTCTGGGCTCAGGTAGCCTGCGTACCAAGAGAAGGTGCAACCCTTGGATACAGCATACTTGAGGACACCGGAAACTTCCCATACATCGAATACACGATTGGTCTGTTCTGCAGGGAAATCGTCGTTGGTGTCTGCATCTGCATAGACCACGTTACCTGTGAGGCTCAGTGCTTCGGTTACTGCATAACCAACACGGAGACCAGCCCAGTACATATCGACTGCTCCACCACCAATTGACAGTGCACTGATTGGCTCTTCACCACCGAGCATTACGAATCCGTAAAATGGATCAGGTGCGAAACCGTCCATGGTGAAACCAAGATCAAGAGCGAGGGTCAGAGCGTCCATGTTCCAGCTACCGCGAACATAACCACCATATCCGTCATCAGTACCTGAGCCTTGAACCTTATCAAGGGTTACGCCGTTTTCAGCGTAGGCAAATTCACCTTCGAGGCCGAATACGTCAGCAATGGTACCTTTAGCAAAGACAGAACCCCAAAAACCGTCAGCATTACCGTTACCGGTTGGTACAGAAACGTTCTCTACAACCTGATTTTCAACACGATCATCGGTATCGTAAGCAGCGATAGCACCAAATGTCCAGTTTT
>Ga0255430_10230_pt1 | contig 9305 bp, 5 predicted proteins | sample ANMaggSeSYBR02G3_FD_182660 | JGI IMG/M metagenome (GOLD analysis project Ga0255430, IMG submission 182660) | Sediment cell enrichment communities from methane seep in Santa Monica Basin, California, United Staets - ANME aggregate JGI... | ecosystem: Environmental > Aquatic > Marine > Cold seeps >...
GAGTGACATAAGGATCGCTTGGTGGCGTGATCAGAGAGGGATTGTCTTGTGATCTGTTTAGATACTCCACTTCAACCTCGGCAAAGGGAACAGGTTGGCCGTTGAGGAGTACCTGGCCGGTAAAAAGGTTGTTGGTCCATAACCCGTAAGGCCGAGTCAGGGGAATGATTTCCGTTGCAAGTCCAGCGGGTTGATCCCAGCCTTGTTCAAGGCCGAATCCATGCACGCACACCTTGGTGTAGTGAATGATAAATGTATTTTCTGTGGGTTCCCAATATGGCTGCGGTTCCATGAAAAACGTGTAATCACCAGGGCGCTTGATGGTATATGTTGCCTGCCAGCTGGTTAACGATTGGGCCTGGCCTTTTCCTTTCTTTTCCAGCAGCGTCTGGGTGAGATCGCTCCTTTGCCCGCCATGGAGGACACCAAATTGTTTTGGCTTTGCCATAGTCATAAGGTTTTGTTCCATGGGGTGGAGAAAAGCGATATCCAATAGTATGGAGGGGTTGTCACCTTGGCTCACAATGGCAGTACTGGGAATAATAGAACCAAAGTGGGCGTAGCTACTGGTTACCATGGAGAGAGTAAGGCAGCCCATACTGCTGAACAAAAAGAGTATAAAACGAAGCTTGTTCTTCAATGTTGATTCCTGGTAAATGGTTGTGTTGTGAAGGATACCGTGAGCAGTGTGATGATTTAATAATTCGTAACACTTAATACCCCGGTGTTCGGGAATGTGTCAACACGAATTATAAAAACGTGTTACCAGGCAGTACCGTTCAGGGACGTTAACCCCGGCAGATTGGTGGCAATCCTGTCGGAGGATGCAACAACAATACAGCCCTATTGGGTAACTTAGGAGCTGTCCGCCAATAAGTTGTTCAAGTTATTGGCGGGCAACTCCTTGATGATAATAGAGGGAATGGGAGCATTGTAATCATGCCGCACTCAGTGAATCAGCCACTTTTGGTTGTCAAGGAACTCTTACACAAAACACCAGACAACCGTTTGGTGCTGGACAAGTTGTCTTTAACGGTCCAGCGTGGTCAGTTTCTTGTGATCACCGGGCCTTCGGGTGGAGGGAAGTCCACCTTCATGCGTTTGTTGGTCCGGCTGGAAGAAATACAGTCGGGAGCCATTACGTTCAGGGGAAAAGATCTGAATATTTTGTCGCCTCCGGAGCTACGGACCAAGATGGTCATGCTGCAGCAGACACCCACTCTCTGTCAAGGAACGGTGAGGGAGAACCTGCTGCTGTCCTTTGGTTTTCAAGCGAATCGGTCCCTTGTCCCACCATCGAGTGACCAACTTCGGGAGTACCTCGACCGGGTACTGCTTCATGATGTGGACCTCAAGGCGTCTGCAGCAGCTCTTTCTGTTGGTCAGCGTCAGCGTTTGTGCATGGTTCGTTCTCTGCTCATGAAACCAGAGATACTGTTGCTTGATGAACCGGTGAGTGCTCTTGATCCAGTGAGCAGAAAGGTTGTTGAAAAAGTGACAGAGGAACTCAATAGAGGGGGGCTGACGATAATCATGATCAGCCATGCGCATTTTGTACCCCAACAGGTAGCTATCAGAAGGCTTGCGCTTGACAATGGCAGTCTCTGTGAAGCAGATTGCCATCTGGATGGGGGGACACAATGACGGCACAAATCATTGATCTTGCACTCTGGCAGTTGGTACTGGCTCTTGGCCTTGTCTTGATTGCCGGAGGCTGCTCGTGTTGCTTACGATTGGGATTGGGAAGAGACTTGCTGGTTGGCACTGTTCGTTCGGTGAGCCAGCTTTTTATTCTTGGTTACGTGCTGACCCTGGTGTTTGGGCACCCCAGTGTGTGGATTTCCCTGGCAATGTTTACCATCATGATCGGGTCGGCTGTCCACATTATCAAGGGGCGGGTCAGGGAGAGCGAGGTGCCGATGGCCTTCCCTGTCTTTATTTCGATGTTTTTAAGTTATCTACTCATTTCGGTCCTTGTCATCGGGGTCATTGTTGGTGCTAAGCCATGGTGGCGGCCGGATTACTTCATACCGCTTGCTGGAATGATAGTCGGCAACTCCATGACTGCCTTGTCCATCAGTCTGGAAAGGTTGTTTGCTGATCTGCACGCCAGGCGTCAAGAAGTTGAAATGCAGCTTTGTCTGGGGGCCTCCTCCTCGGAAGCTGGGCGTCCCTTTGCCCGGGACGCAATCAAAGCGGGGATGATCCCGTCGATCAATTCAATGATGGGCGTTGGTATCGTCTTTATACCGGGGATGATGACTGGACAGATTCTGTCCGGTACAGACCCCATGGTCGCCATCCGGTATCAGATTATTGTCATGGTAATGCTGACAGCTTCCACAGCCCTTGGTTCGGTGCTGGTGGTTTTCCTTGCTGTAAAGCGCTGTTTTGGTGTTGGGCATGCCCTTGTCTTCAAAAATGAGTAACTATTCATCAGCACCCCACGGAGTCTGCGCTTACCTCTGCGCACGATCAGGCAGGAAAATAGAGCATTACTATAGCTATCCGGCCTGCTTGTACGTATCTGGAGCACTGCTGAATAGTTACGAAAATGAATGAATATTTTCAAGGACGCTGCTGATTCATATCTTTTTTGCTTTGCACAATTTCGAGCTCGCGGTGGCGCAGTATTTCCTTGTTGGCCCGAGTTTGCTGGGGGTCCCGGTAAGGAATACCCCGCAGGGTTTCCATTAAAAAGAGATCGCGTTCCGGCAGCGGTTGACTGATGATTTCCTGACTGCGTCCAGCAATGGTCCCGCCCCTGGGTCGACCAAAGGCATTGGTTTCACCCACCAGAAAACCTGCTGCCACTAACCCTGCTCTCACCGGAATAGCCGCACAATAGGTGAGCAGTGCGCCAGAAGGGTCGAGTAAAGGAAGCAAACGTCCCAAAAAGTCGACCGTCCAAAGTTCACTGTTTCTTTGGGTAGAAAAGGCATCGAGCCACATCAGATCAAAGGGGCCTTCAACCTGGGTGAGCGTGTGGCGGGCATCACCCCATAAAAGGCGGATCGAGCACCCTGCTTCGCTCCATACCCCTTCCTTGCAGAGTGTTTGTAGGCAGTTATTCCAGTTAAAGGCTGTATCTGTTTCACAGAGTTTTTCAGCAGCAGTCTCCACAACCCGTTTATCTATTTCCAAGGCAGTGATTTCTACATGACCACCACTTCGCATTGCCTGTTCACAGGCCGTAAGGCTGTTATAGCCGAGACCAAAGCATATATCCAAAATATGAACTGGTCCGTTATCGAGTCGTCTGTCCAGTTCAGCCGGTGAGCAGTATTTCTCACCAGCTTCTGACCGAGCCCCGGCCAGGGTATGATAATATTCCTTGAGTTCCGTATTCCAGAAAGTGATGCTGCCATCTTCGGTAAGGAAGGCTTCGGGCGTTGTTTCCATTGGTTGATAGTGTTTGTTTTTTTGTGTTGGAGATTGGAGGGCCATTCCCTGGTGTACTTGCCGTTTGTGTAGTTGCTGCAGCAGGTAATGGCGGAACTGCCCCTTGGACATGGACCAGTGGGGGGCAATCAATACTTCTTTTGGGGAGTCGGTGGTTAGGCGAATCAGAGGGAGGTCCGCCGGGATGAGCGGCAGTAGTTTGAGCAGGATCTCACTATATTCATATTCGTTGAAGACCGGAAAGGGTGCGCTGTGAAAGGTCTTGGCAAGGGCGGTGTCTTTGATGATATGCAGATTATGCAATTTTACGGCATCAATGGGGAGTGGGGCAAGGGTTTGCATGGTTTGTTGGAAATCATGCAGGGACTCACCTGGAAGGCCGATGATGAGATGGACACCAACAAAGATTCCGGCCTGATGGAGCCGGTAAATTGCTTCCTTTCCTGATGCCCAGTCATGCCCCCGATGAATACGCTTCAGACTCTTGTCATGCACGGTTTGGATGCCAAGTTCAACCCATACATCTAGCTGTTCATGCAGGCTTTGCAGGTAAGTGATTACCTCTGGGGATAGACAGTCAGGTCTGGTACCAAAAGTTATAGCCCGGAAATGCTGTTCCTTTCGGATGGTACTGACGAGTTCGTTCAACAGCTCTGGCGAGGTAAATGTGCTGGTAAATGCCTGGAGATACGCCATAAAGGCTTTGGCCTTGTAGCGTTTTTTTGCAAAGGCCACTCCTGCATGGATTTGCTGGCGGATATCCTGGATATTGCCTATTTGTACAGCCCGTGCCCCGTCTTCAGGACAGAAGGCGCACCCTCCAGAACCATTGCTGCCTCGGTGAGGGCAACCAAATCCAGCATCGAGTGGCACCCGGTAGAGGATGTCTCCGTAATGCTGCTTGAGATAATCACGATATTCAAATATGGGGGATTGGCTGGTCATCAGGTCGTGGAAAAAAAATAAATGAGATTGTAAGCTTCGGAGTTCGATCAGTATTTATCGGGAGAACGTACTCTTCAATTGTTATTGGAATAAAAAAATCAGGATGGGTGCAAAAAATGAGCAGTTTGGCTGTTTTTTAACAGAATGCTAACACACTGGTGATATCTTGGTGGGTTTTTATTCTCATTTTACAGTGCTCCGAGGTCACTGTCAGCAATCCTGGAGTTCACAATATAACAGTCATGAAAGATGAGACGTAAAAATCTGATACCGGACATCACTGATTTTTAATGGTGTTATAATGCATTGAAAATAGTCAGTTGGCAGGCTGCTTTTGTGGTACAGGGGGGCTGAAAAGACTGCTCAACTGCAGGTTTGGATTTGTTTTAAAGAATGGAGAGAAGGGTAATGTTTGGAGAATATACAACTATTTTTAATTGATTTCTATCAGATAACATGTTGATAATAATATTATATACGTCCTTCTCGATAGGATATTTAATGGATACTCACCACTGTTAAAAAAGCGTTGTTTCGCAATTCTGCCGCGTGTCGCAGAATATTAAAAGGAGATAAAAGGAAATATCAAGAGGCAAGCTTCTGATATAAAAGATAAAATATAATTGAGGGTAAGCGCTCATGGACAGCACGGACAAAAACAACTCTTTCCAAAAAGAGGCAATTGAAGCCGCGATCAAGATTACGATTCTTGGAGCCATGATTGTGTGGACCCTGCTCATTATCAAGCCCTTTCTTATACCCGTTCTCTGGGGGATGATTATTGCAGTAGCCATGGAGCCGCTTATTGCTAAACTTGCGGCAATGATGGGGGGACGGAGGAAAGTTGCCGCTGTTCTTTTTGCCCTTGTTGTTATCGCTGCCCTGATCATCCCTTCGGTAAAGCTGGTTACCTCCTCTGTTGACACTATTCAGTCCATTACAACAGCCATGGATGAAAATACCTTAAAAGTTCCCCCCCCGCCTGCAAATGTTAGCGAATGGCCATTTATCGGTCCCCCATTGAGTAAATTCTGGACCCAGGCCTCCATTAATCTGGAAGCAGCTCTGAAACAATACGGTCCGCAGCTGAAAACTGCTGCCCTGACATTGCTCGGCTCTGTTGGTGGGGGGGTGAAGGGGGTTTTTATGTTTATCATTTCAATAGCTATTGCTGCAGCTTTTCTGGCTACAGCAAGAAAAAGTTCTGCAGGAGTTTCAAAAGTTATTACCCGTTTTGCCGGTCATAGAGGGGAAGAGATTACCAGCCTTGCCACAGCAACCATCAGAGGTGTGATGCAGGGCGTTGTTGGAGTGGCGGTTATCCAGTCAATCCTGTCAGCCATTGGTATGGTGGTTGTCGGTGTACCTGCTGCAGGGTTATGGGCTGCACTTGTACTGGTACTGGCTGTCATTCAACTGCCCCCCATCATTATTCTCGGTCCTGTGGCTGCCTGGGTTTTTACAGCCTCCACAACTGTGCCAGCCGTTATTTTTTTGGTGTGGGTGATACTGGTAAGTGCCAGTGACGGTATTTTAAAACCGCTGCTTATGGGGCGAGGTGTTGATATACCTATGCTGGTGATTTTGCTTGGTGCTTTGGGCGGGATGATGCTGTCGGGGATCATTGGTTTGTTCGTGGGCGCAGTGGTAGTTGCCATCAGTTATACCCTGTTTATAGCCTGGGTTGATGAAGAGGAAGGAGCCTCTCTTCCTGGTGAGGATTCCGAAACCGAATAGAGGATACCGCGCAACTGTCATGATTACCTTCCACCGACAATCAAATATTATTGCAGCGTTCCTTTTGTTTTTGTTGGGTGGCTGTACAATGGTCGGGCCCGACTATCAGACTCCGGAAGCGCAAGAACCGACAGCCTGGAGTGTCGAAGATGCTGATCTGTTTAAAAAGCCATCAAAGGATGATTCGATAGCCTGGTGGACTCTTTTTAATGATCCTGTGCTGGATCAACTTGTCGAGATCGCCTTTGAGCAGAACCTGGAACTCCGCAGTGCTGGGCTTCGTATTTTAGAGGCTCGGGCTCAACTGGGACGTGTTCGGGGGAATATGTATCCCCAGGTGCAGGAAATGAATGGTGGTCTGTTCACCATCGGGGCAACAGGTCCAGCTGAAAACAGGTATTATGCTGCTGGGTCTATCGGGTTTGATGCTGGTTGGGAGATGGATTTCTGGGGTAAATTCCGTCGTGGGATTGAATCTGCTGATGCCAACCTGCTCGCCACTGTGGCAGATTATGATGATTTGTTGGTTTCGTTGACAGCGGAGGTTGCCCGTACATATTTTGCCATACGGACCCAGCAGGAGCGTATCGACCTCGCCCAAAAAAATGCAGCACTGCAGCAACGGTCACTGCAGCTGGTTATCCTTCAATTTGAAGCTGGAACAGTCACCGAGCTGGATGTCCTTCAGGCAAAGACCCTGCTTTCCAGCACCCTGGCAACTATTCCAAATCTTACCGCTTCACTCAATTCCTTTAAAAATGGACTGGCTGTACTTTTGGGGATGCTTCCTGAAGAAATGAACGCTGAAGTCCTTCCAGCTGGCGATATACCGTTGCTGTCGACAAAAATAGCAGTTGGAATGCCCGCTGACCTTCTCCGTCGCCGACCTGATATACGCCGGGCGGAAATGCGGGCAGCGGCGCAAAGCGCCCAGATTGGTATTGCCAGAGCAGAACTCTTTCCAAGTTTTACCCTGTTTGGTTCCCTTGGCTGGAGTGCCACCGACAGGGGAAACAGCGATTTAGGGGATATCTTTGACGCCAATAGTTTTTCCTACAGTTTTGGTCCGGCGTTTAAATGGAACCTTTTCAACTATGGACGACTCAAGAACCAGGTTCGCATTCAGGATGCGCGTCTGCAACAGCTGATCACCGTGTACCAGAATACTGTTCTCAATGCTGCCAGAGAGGTGGAAGATGCCATGCAGACGCTTGACCAGGCGATTAAGGAAGCTGAGCTGCTCAAACAGGGAGTAGAGACTTCAAGGCGATCGACGAATCTTTCCATGCTGCAGTATAAGGAAGGACTGGCTGATTATCAGCGTGTCCTGGATTCCACCAGGTCGCTTACCCAAAAGCAGGATCAGTACGCACAAACAAAAGGTAATATTGCCACTGATATCGTTACTCTGTACAAAGCCGTCGGTGGGGGGTGGCAGATCCGGGACGGGAAGCCGTATGTCTCTCGCGCAGTCAAAGAGGAAATGGAGAGCCGCACAGATTGGGGACGCCTGCTTGAATACCCGCTCCCTTAAACATCGTCCGGTAAGAGCAAGGGCATGCATTGCTGTCCTGGATGTGTCTGTATTTTGCTGAGTAATAACGGAATTAAAACGGTATTTTTTAAATTCTTAACTGGGTTGAGCTATGTCGAGTGAAAAAACAGCCACCAAGGAAGAAGCCCCTGCAGTTGATGCTGCAACTGTGGAGGAGGAGGAGGGGAGTGCAAAGAAGAAGAAAATCGATCCGGTTTCACTGTGGACCGCAATTGTTGTCGGTCTCTGTCTGCTTATTTTTTGTCTCCACGTTTTAGCCGATAAATATACCCCCTATACCAGTAACGGAAGGATAGAGGCCTTTGTGGTGCCAATCGTGCCGCAGGTTTCCGGTTCGCTCACATCGGTCAATGTCACCAACAATCAGTTTGTAACAGAGCGGCAGGTACTAGCAGTGGTCGATACCGCTAAGTATGAGCTGGCAGTGCGTCGAGCTCAAGCAGACCTGCAGCTGGCCACCCAAACTTCTGAGGCAGATATTGCCACAGTCACAACTGCTCAGGCAAGAGTTGCTGAAGCAGAAGCCAACCTCCGTAATGCCCAAGTGAAAGGGCAGCGTATCATAAAATTATCAAAACAGGGTGCTGCTTCATTGTCTAGGGCTGATGATGCCCGATCAAGAATTGAGGGCAGCAAAGCAAAGCTTGCAAGCGCACGCTCAGAGTTGGAGAAGGCAAAAAGTAACCTTGGAAAAACAGGTGAGGATAATGCAAAGGTCCGGTCAGCGCTGACGGCTCTTGAAATTGCCCAACTCGACCTCAGGCGGAGCACAATACGGGCACCTTCTGATGGTGTAATTACTAACCTGACGGTTGATGTCGGCCATTATGCTGCAACCGGAGTACCGGTAATGACCTTTATCGCCACCAAGTTTGTCTGGATCCAGGCTGACATGCGGGAAAACAGTCTTTTAAATATTAAAAAAAATGACCCTGTGGAGTTGGTTCTGGATGCTGCACCCGGCCATGTCTTTAAAGGAGAGGTGGTAAGTGTTGGTTTTGGTGTTTCCGATAATACAGGTAACACCCTTGGCAGTTTAACAACCGTCCAGCCTACTCAGGGGTGGTTACGACAGGCACAACATCTGCCGGTGCTGATAGCATTTACCGATGATGCTGCAAAAGGGTTTAAGCGGGTGGGCGGACAGGTTAACGTGATCGTCTATACAGGCAACAGGCCGCTGCTCAATACACTCGGTCGATTTTGGATTCGGATGATCAGTTTTCTCTCCCATATATACTGATAATGGGGTTGTGCAAGTGGACAGTACAATGTTGACGATAGGTCTTCACCCAGTCTGCCTATGAATGTACAGGCCGTAAAAATAGTGCGCATGACCGTTGGTCTGACAGCAACCGTGGCCGTAAGTTACGGTATTGCCTGGCCGCTCTCTTTTGTTGCGCCTATTTTTGCAGCGATATTTTTGGTGTTTCCTGTCTGGATCGGTTGGAAAATGGCTTTGCAACTCATCGGTCGCCTGATCTTCAGCCTTTTTATCGGACTGGTCATTAGTGAATATCTGCTCGGTTTTCCTGTTCTCTGCATACTGGTTGTAGGTTTGTTACTGTTTTATATCTATTATAATGACACACCTGCTGCGCCCCCAATGGCGACCCTGTTTATGACCATAGGCGTTATAATGGTGCCGATTATGGGGCTCTCCGGG
>Ga0255430_10233_pt1 | contig 9227 bp, 11 predicted proteins | sample ANMaggSeSYBR02G3_FD_182660 | JGI IMG/M metagenome (GOLD analysis project Ga0255430, IMG submission 182660) | Sediment cell enrichment communities from methane seep in Santa Monica Basin, California, United Staets - ANME aggregate JGI... | ecosystem: Environmental > Aquatic > Marine > Cold seeps >...
ACAGGTCGCCGCCTTGCTCGGCAAATTCGCCAGGATCTTTACCAGCGGTCACAGGCCAGAATTTGGCGTGGCGGTATTCGGTGGTCCATGCCTTGATCGCTTTTGGGCCGGCTCCTTGTTTGCCTTTCTTGCCTGGGTCGGCATCCAGGGCGATCAATATCACCGGGATCTGGAGCAGCTCGTCTTTGAGGTAGACCGGCAGACCAGCGGCAACCGTACCCAGGGCAATCACCATCACCTCGGGGTGGGCTGAGGCAACGGCCATGGCGTCAAGCTCTGCTTCGACCACCACGCAACCGCGAGGGGCAACGGCCGGATCAATCACCATCGGGGTGGTGCCTGATCCTTTGATCCATACGTATTTGAGGTCCGACAGAAACCGGTCCCGAGATTCCTGGGGGCGGCGGATCCGGAGGCGGTGGACAGTGGTGCCCATTACAATGGGGATCACCAGGCCACCTGGAACCCAGAGCTTCGGTTTTTCGTTCTGCTCCCGGGTGAGGCCGATCTGCTGGCGTGGGACCTGGCGATCGTGGTCGAGCCAGCCGAGATTGAAACGGGCGATGGCTACCTGATCAATCCCGCGCTGGTTGAGCCAGCCGATAACCCTGGGCTGCTCTTTGAGGGCAGCGGTTGATTTTTTCACCAGGGCGGAGGCCCACTGTTGCCACAAATCTTTTGGGTCGGTTACCTGAGTGGTGGGCAATGGGGGAGGAGGTGTTTTTGTTTGCGGTGCCAATGGCCGGGAGCGAGGCGCTGTGACGGGGCCTGATTTATCGCCCATGCGGCAAGTGCCGTACACCGCGCACTGGGTATTGGTGCAGGAGATGCCCGCTGCCTCGTATGCCTCTGGGCAGCTCATGCCATCCATGTCGCGCAGCCAGGTGATGATATCGCCCTTAAAATCACAGGAATAGCACTTGAACCCGCCATCGGTACGGATGACGAACTTGTCGGACGTTGCAGAGCCGCCGCACTGTGGACAGGGGCCGGACCAGCGATCGTTTTTCCTGCGGAGCTTATATTTTGCTGCTATTTCAGTCAGAATAGAGAGCATCATGAGCACAAGTCCTGAAGTCTTGGGCAAGTCCTAGTCAAGTCTTGGCTGTAACTTGCTGTTTTTTGATTGTTATTTATACTACCCATGACTACATGACTAAAAATGTATACGTATACATGAGAAAGTAATAAATACTGTTTTTTGAAAATATATATACGCGTGCATTTTAAGTCATGAAGTCTTGGCTTGGCGGATTTATGGCGTAACATTAAGCACATGGTTGCCATGACTTGGGCAGGACTTGGGCATGACTTCATGACTTGTACCCAGCCTTTTGAATAAATTCTTCGATATCGGTTGCCAGCTCGTAGTTGATCCGGAGCTGGTATAGCCATGTCTTGCCGCCTCTTTTTTCAACCAGATAGCCACGGTCCCTGATTGCCGAGTTAATGGTTTTCATGGCCGGGATGCGGTCTTTCCGAGGATCTCGGTTCTCAGCCCACCACCACCTGAATGCCTCATAGGCAGCCTTGCAGGAAATGCGCGAGGTGTCGTTGTCTGGTTCGTGGGTCAAGCAATCTTCTATAAATTGACCGATGTAGTCTTCTTCGTTTGCCAGTTTAGCGACGCCTTTCAGCACTGCAGCTGGGGGTGCCAGGCCGTGCTCTTGCCATTCCAGGCATCCCTCTACCATCCAGCGCAGAATACCTGGTTTGATTTTGCGGAGTCGCTCTTTGAGATCCGGATCTTTCTGGCGGAATTGCTCTTTTTTCCCTGGGTTGAGTTTGGATTCGGCGGCAATATCGTCCACATACATAAAGGGAAACTCGATTTTGAGCAGCCGCTGCACCAGGGCGAAGTCGCTTGCCAGCCCGTAGGGGACATGATTGGTGTGGAGAAAAAGGGAGTGGGTCGGTTTGAACGTGATCTCCGACCGGAAGTTGGGTCGGCAGTTGATATCATCCTCGCCGGTGAGGGACTTGACGTTGCCGCCGTCTATTTTCTGCCCCTTGTTGGTTTCGCTGCCAACAATGATCCGCTTACGGTGTAAGGAATATTTATGTTCTGAGGCTGCACCTGGCCCAGGTTCGTTGCGCTGCTCCAAGAGCATGCCCTTGTTGATTTCATGATAATAGGGTCCCATGATTTCACCGAGCATACGTGCGCGGCTCCAGGGTGAATCGTGAGCCGCAAAAAATAGAAGCTGAGAAGAGCTGCAGCACAGCTGCAGGAAATAATAACGCGACAGGAGGTTGCGGATGAGTTTCCAGATTAAGTCTTACGCGGAGGATTATCTCGCTAGTGACGAGGCCCGCCGTGCTGAGTTGTTCGCGGAAGTGTGTGAGCGGCTCCATTTTGCCCACGAGGCTGCTGTTTCATCTGGCCAGGCTGTTGAGGTCCTGCAAAAACTCAACGAGCAATACAAGCAGCAAAATAACTGCCTCACAATAGCCCTCACAACGCCGACACAGGCAGCAGTCCATCCGGCACCATTTATTTTTACCGGGTCCGGCCAATGAAAACCTGTCCCAGCTGCGGGTCCACCGAGATCTATAACCACAAATGCCTCCGATGCGGGAGAAAGGTATGAGCGCGATTAATAAACTCCGGACAGCAGCGATAGCCCTGATTGATGCAGCAGAACCGACTGGAGAACTCAGTTTTGATGCTGCAGAGGAATATGAGGTGCCTGCTGAGTGTATTGATGATTTACGGGACGCATTGATTGAAGCCAAAAAATCTACAGAGGTCGAAAGTTGCAAATACTAACCCGCAAGCTCGAGGAGCTTGTCCCCTACGAAAATAATCCGCGAAAAAATGACCATGCGGTGGAGGCTGTTGCCACCGCCATCAAGGAGTTTGGTTTTCGGGTGCCGATCCTAATCCTCTCCAATAACCAGATCGTGGATGGCCATCTCCGCTATAAGGCGGCCAAGGCTGCCGGACTCGTTGAGGTGCCGTGCATGCTGGCCGATGATATGAGCGAGGCGCAGATCAAGGCGTTTCGGATCTCGGTTAACAAGGTGGCGGAGCTGGCCAAGTGGGACGAAGAGTTGCTGGCGATTGAGCTGCAGGCTCTGGGTGACGTCGATTTTGATCTATCCAGTATCGGTTTTACCGAGGCAGAGTTTGACGATCTGCTTGGTGACCCGGCTCCTGGTGGTGACAAAGACGCCGTGCCAGATGTGCCAGCCGTCCCGGTTTCGATGGCGGGTGATATTTGGATATGTGGAGAACATACCGTCATGTGCGGGGATGCCACCTCTGTGCAAGACATGAACACCTTAAATGGGGGGGGGGTACGCTGATATGGTTTTTACCGATCCTCCATACAATGTGGATTACATCGGCAGTGCTGGCAAAATTAAAAACGACAAGATGTCGCCAGCTGTTTTTGAGCAGTTCCTTGGTAAAGCCTTCAATGTCATTTCAGGTTCGCTCCTAGATGGCGGCCCAATCTATGTGGCTCATGCAGATTTCGGCAAAATAGGCATAGTTTTTCGCGCAGCATTTATCAGTGCTGGATTGCATCTTGCTGCCTGCCTCAATTGGCGTAAAAACCAATTCGCCCTGAGTCGCTCGGATTATCAATGGATCCACGAACCAATCCTCTATGGATGGAAAAAAGGCGCTCCTCACCGCTGGTACGGTGGCCGTAAAAAGAGAACCATCCAGGAATTCCCTGGTGACGCTTTCACCCGAGTTGCCACCGGTGAATACCAGATCGCCGTAGGGGATGAAATCTTGACGATAACCGGTGACAACCTTCAAGTTCGCTCTGATTGGCCCACGATTATCGCTGAAAAAAAGCCGATTAAGTCAGAGTCGCACCCCACCATGAAACCTGTTGCCCTGGTCGAGCGATTTATCCGCAACAGCTCAAAAAAAGGAGACACAGTGCTCGATGCCTTTGGTGGATCCGGCACCACCATGATCGCTGCAGAAATTAATGGCCGCATTGCCAGGCTCATGGAGTTGGACCCCAAGTTTGTCGACGTCATAGTCCTCCGCTGGCAGGAATTTATGGGCAAAAAAGCAACCCTTGCAGACGGTGGGCGCACCTTTGCCGAAATTAAAGAGGCCCGCGCAGCCTAATGGATATCCAGGCCATTCTTAAACAGGTTTCACCAGAGGAGGGAGCCCGGATCAAGGTGTTGCACAATGCCAACCTGGTGACGCTCAAGGCGTACAGCACTGAGCCGAGTAAGAAAAACCTGGAGAACTGGCAGGCCGCGGAGGCTGCATACAATGCCGAGCTGGAGAAATACAAGGCGGATGACCAGCCCGAGGCAGAGGGGTCGGTCGCCTGGTCCGCCTTTGAAGATACAGCCAATAAACAGGCGGTTTTGCGGTTTCTGGTGGCAGCCGGGTACCAGGTGGCAGAGCGCACCTTTTACCGGCATTGCAAAAAAGGCCAGCTCTCTCAAAACGAGAATGGCCTCTATACCAGGCGCCTGGTCAAGGCGTATGCCATTGCGGCCCTGCTGCCTCCTGCAGGAGAGGAAAAAACCGAGGATCTGGAATCAATCAAGGCCCGCCTCCAGATTAAGAAGTTGGAAGACGAAATCGCCCGTAGCCGTTTTGCCGATGGCAAGGACCGCAAGCGATACATCAAACGTGACGAAATTGACCACGAGATGGCCGCTCGCGCGGTGGTCCTGGATTCCGGGACTGAACATTTGTTCCGCACCAAGGCCCGTGAGTGGTGTGTCCTGGTTGGCGGCGATCCGGAGCGGGCACCGGAGTTGGTGGAGGCTCTGCTTGGTGGGTGGCACGCGCTGCTCAACCGGTATGCGAGTACAGAGGAGTTTACTGTTATTTTTGAAATGGGAGAGGAAGGATAATGCAAGAGCTTAATACTGTAGTGACAAGCGTGATGCAGAACATGATCGACTCCGGCAAAGTTGAGGAGATGATTACCGCAAAGATGGAAAAGGCTGTTGAAAGTGTTTTTGACAACATGTTCAGGGCCTACGGAGATTTTGGCAAAGGCTTGGAAGAGGGTATTTCCAGTGCCGTTAATATCGATTTTTCAACACTGAAAATACCGGAATACAACCTGATGATCGTGCAGGTTTTGGAGCGTTTAACCTGCGAGCATATGGAAAAAGAGGCGGAAAAGGCGTTTGTAGAACGGTTGAACAAGATGCTTGAGCCTGCGCCCAAGGAGATTACTACCCAGGGGTTGATTGACCTTTATCTGGAACACTGGCGAGATGAAGAGGATCCTAGAGATTTACCTGAATATGCGACCGTTGAGATTGAGCCGTGGGAATATGATTTCAGAAATAAAAACCTGAAAATGTGGAAGCAAAAAGATGAGTCACGCTACAGCTCAAGCGACGTAGATCTTAACCTGTTTATAGGAAAAAAGGGGGAGATCATGATCATGCGTGGCGATAGTAGGGACAATTTTGGAGGCACAAACTACGGCCCTGATGCCAAGGTTTATCAAATGTATGCGGCTGGGACGGTTATCACCGATATCCATACGGTTGATGCGGGCGACTTGGAGACTTGGTTGCTTGAGGAATATTGATTTTACCTTTTGCATGCCCCGGAGTCTCGCTGCGCTCGCTTACCTAAAGGTAACCAAAAAGGCACCCAGCCGTTGCCGACTACCCTGGCCCCTGGACCTGCTCGGCGAAAATGCAAAAAGATACAGCGTTTGCATTTTTCCCGCCGACCAGGACCAGCGACCAGCGGCAACGACACGGGCTTCGGTAGCCTGGAACGGTGTAGCAAAAAAGGAGAAATTTTTATGAGTGAACAACTTGAAATGTTCCCGGCGAAGCAGAAGAAAAAGGTCCCCTGGCAACGCAGAGAAAACCTGGACGATGTCCGGCATTGCGGAAGCAGACCGTACAAGCCAGGAACTGCAAAAAAAGAAATTATTACCCTGTGTTCCGGCTGCGAATGGGTTGGGGCGGTGCACATCTTTACCAAAGTGAATATGGCAACAAGATTAGTTTCAACCCTGCTGGACAGGATGGCAGTGGCGGGTGTGCTGGAAGAAACCAAATTATATTACATGTATGGTGATGGCGACCGGACAATAAAACCCCCTCCGAAATTTTACAGAGGTTTTCAGAGCGGGTTTAGGTTGGTACCAGGATCACCAGGGGTATTCAGGGAGAGAAAGAATGGGCAATCATAGTGTGACCTGCCCACAGTGTGGCGATGCAGTTGAGTTTGAGGGAGATGTTTTGCCAGATTGTGCGTGTGATGAAACAGAAATTATCTGTGAGGGTTGCCAATCGCGGTTGTATATCGGCTGGACGGCAGTGGCTGAGGTCAGGCGATCTGCGGCTATGGTTCAGCAGCCTCAAATCATGTAGCAAAACAGGAAAGGGAAGGAAAAAATGACCACAACAACAGTACCAAAAATCGACAAGCAATTCCTGCAGCAATTTTGCAGCCCACCATTAAACAAAGACGGCATGCACGAACCATTTACCATCGCCCCCTGCACCTACGCCACCACGGGATCTATCATGGTACGGGTGCCCCGCCTGGATAACGTTACCGCCCCTTGCCCGGAAAGTCGGCCTAAGCTCGGCGATGTACAGCTTACCCCGCAGGTCCCAGGCTTGTGGAGCACCTTGCCTGATTGGGAGCAGCCGCACCTTGAGCAATGCATTTTTTGTAAAGGAACCGGACGGGTCACTCTCTGTGAAGAATGCAAAGGTGATGGCGTGTTGTTACTTGACAACGAGTCCAACCAATATGAGGTCGAGTGTAAGTCGTGTTGTGGTGCAGGATCACGGCCAGGAGGCATCACCCCGTGCGCTGTCTGCGACATCCATGGTCAGGTCTATGTTGATGCGGATCCAACCGTTAAAATCACGGGACACTCGTTCCACCCTAGTGTCCTTTCTCTGATCGCAAAACTCCCCAACGTAAAGATATTTTTTCCGGACGCTGCCGACAACTATTCCCACCCACTCACGTTTGATGGCGGCATCGGCCTGGCCATGGGGTGTCGTCAATGACCACCACCTACACCGTCCCCCAAATGCTACGCATGATCGTGGCTGATAAGCTGGTGCACCTTGTGGTCAATCTCTACCCACGAGGCTTGGAAAAGGCCAGCCTCGCCCGCGCTCTCAAGGGCCACTACACCAAATCACTCGCCGCTGTCACCGATGGCCCTGCAGCCATGGCACGTGCACAAGAACCAATGGCCTATATCGCCACTGATCCAAACACCGCCAACACCTATGCCATCTGCGGTGCAGCTCCAAGCTATATTGCCGACACGGTCGAAACGCTCCAGGAATGGATCAACGACAACGCGCTTATCGAACTGCTCCCCATCGAAGAGGCCAAGCAACGCTTTATCGCCTGCCTCGGCAAAAACAAGTCGGCCTGAAATGATACCAACCAGGCTACCGAAACCCGTAACGGTTCCGCTGGGCAGCGCATGCGGTCGGATGCAAAAATCTGGTTGTTTGAGCGTAGCGAGTTTTCCAGATTTTATCCGAGCGGATGGGTTGTCCATGGTAGTCGGAAACGTTTGGGTACCCTTTTGGTTACTTTTGGGTAAGCAAAAGTAATAAAAAACAAGGAGAAAAAAATGCCACCAAAAATAGAAACAGATACCCAACAAGCCATGCAGGAAATTGGTGAACAAGTAGAACAACGCACCGGCAAAGGCTACGGCTTTCTGGTGATTGTGTTCCCCTTTAGTTTAGAGGGCACTGACGCACACTACGTGTCAAATGTTAAACCAGAAGATGCCATCCACTCCCTCCGCGAAACCGCCAACCGCCTGGAAGCAAAAGAAGACGTCAGCCCGTCCTGTCAGTTGCCAAGTTAAAACCCATGCTAACCGCCCCCAACACCCCAAAAACCTACCGCGTCCCAGCATCATCCTGGCTCCCCCAGGATGATGCCGCCAACCTGCGCGAACCCATCAAAACCACCTTCACCTTCTCCAAACCAGAACGAGTCAGTCTCCGAAAACTCCCAAAAATGCAGCCCTCAAAATGGGCACCAAAACACCGCAAGATCGTGGCTGGCGCAACCACCGGCCAAATGTTCGACATGCAACGAACCCCGCACCTGGCAGGCATCCTTGATGCAGCCGCCCTGCCCTTCGTGCACCAGATAGCCATGCAGGCAGCACCGCAAACAGGCAAAACCACCTGTGCCGACACCTTCCACTTGTGGACCACCGTCTACGATCCTGGGCCGATCCTCTCCATCTATCCCAACGAGACCACCGGCACCAGGGCCATGAAAAAACGGATTCAGGAGGTCTACAAGCAATCACCACAACTGGCCGACCTTCGCACCGGTCGACGCGAGGACGAATCAAACACCCATATCCAGCTGACCAGCGCCCTGTGGGAAATAGGCTGGGGTGGGTCTGCAACCTCACTGGCGGACAGGTCAGAGCGCTATGTTGATTGCCAAGAGGTGGATAAATACGGCGAGACCGTTAACAAAAAAGAGGCCGGGGTTATAGAACTGGCTGAGATCAGGACCCGCGATTACAAAGACAATTACAACCTTTTCATAACCTCTTCGCCATCGGACGAAACCGGCGAGATCCACATCATCATTACCAGCGAGACCGAGGCCGTATTCGTTCCCTGGGTACACTGTCCCTACTGCACCCACGAGCAGCAGATGCTCTTTTCCCGCGACACTTTTGTCTGGCCTAAGGATGAGGACGGCCATTCTGTGGACCGTAAACGGATCAAGTCCAAAAAACTCGGTCGCTATGTGTGTACCAGCAGCAGTTGCCACAAAAAGTGGGACGATGATACCCGCGACCAGGCAGTGCAGTCCATCACCTGGCGCATCCAGACAGATGACGGCACCAAAGGCGAGGAGCTGTTTCGCCATCTCTATGCCCAGCGGCCCGCTACCATCGGTTTTATCGTCCCGTCCTGGATTTCCACCAGGGTCTCCCTGTCCGAGGTCTGCCACGATTTCCTGCGCTGCTCAGATCCCAACCTGTCGCCAGAAAAACGGTTTACCGCGCTCAAGAATTTTAAGAACAAACAAGAGGCCCAGATCTGGCGATGGATAGAAGAAGAAAAGCCAGTGGAGACCGTGCTCAACCTCAAAGACGACCGTCCCGTTGGCCTGGTCCCAGGCAACAACCAGGTTGCCGGGCTGGTGGCCGGGGTCGACACCCAGGGTGATGGCTTCTGGTTTTGGATCATGGCAGTCGGCTATGGCCAGCTGAACCAGCAGTGGCTTATCCGCTGTGGCT
>Ga0255430_10236_pt1 | contig 9193 bp, 7 predicted proteins | sample ANMaggSeSYBR02G3_FD_182660 | JGI IMG/M metagenome (GOLD analysis project Ga0255430, IMG submission 182660) | Sediment cell enrichment communities from methane seep in Santa Monica Basin, California, United Staets - ANME aggregate JGI... | ecosystem: Environmental > Aquatic > Marine > Cold seeps >...
CCTCATTCTTACCATCGCATGCTTTGTTCTTCTCGGATACAACGTCTACCTGCGTGAAACAACGCCTCCTGAGCAGGCCTATACCGAATTTATTGCCGCCATGCAGCAAGGAGAAATCACTAGCGTTCATCTACGTGGGTCTCAGGTGACCGGTGAGTATGTTTCAGGAAAAAAATTCAGTTCCTACGCTCCTGATGTCACATCACTTCTTCCTCAACTTCTCGATAACAACATCCATATCTCTGCTGAACCAGAAGCAGAAAAAGGCCTTGTCACCTTTTTCAAAGTGCTTCTCCCCATGAGCATGCTTTACGGAGCATGGTTGGTCTTTAACAGGAAGTCCATGGGGAACTCTTCGTCATTTAACCTTGGCCAACATTCCCGTTTTACTCCAGTCAAAAGCGATCGGGTCACTTTTCGTGATGTTGCCGGGATTTCTGAGGCCAAAGCGGAACTTCTTGAAATAGTCGAATTTCTCAAACAACCCGAGAAATACAGCCAACTGGGGGCAAAGCTCCCCAAAGGAGTCTTACTGCAAGGTGCTCCAGGTACAGGGAAAACCTTGCTTGCAAAAGCCATTGCCGGAGAAGCGGCAGTGTCCTTTTTCTCTTTAGGCGGATCAGATTTTGTTGAAATGTTTGTCGGTGTAGGTGCTTCAAGGGTGCGCGATCTTTTTGCGGAGGCAAAACGCAGTGCCCCATGCATCATATTCATTGATGAAATAGATGCCATTGGCGGAAAGAGATCAGGCAACAGTGCCAGCGGAGGCAATGATGAAAGAGAGCAGACCCTCAATGCACTCTTAGTTGAAATGGACGGATTCAGCTCGGACAAAGCTGTTATCGTTGTTGCCGCAACCAATCGACCTGACATTTTAGATCCTGCCTTGTTGAGACCTGGCCGGTTTGATCGGCAGATTACTATTGCTCTACCCGATGTAAAAGGACGAGCCAAAATCCTTGAAGTACATGCACAGCAAATTGCCATTGATAAGAGCATCGACCTAGGGGCCATCGCTCGTTCAATCCCTGGATTCAGCGGGGCAGAAATTGCCAACCTTGTAAATGAGGCTGCCCTGATGGCCGGAAGAAACAACAAGAAAAAGGTTGAATTGATTGATTTTGAAGAAGCAAAAGACAAAATCATTATGGGCCTGGAAAGAAAAAGTATTGTTGTCTCTGAGAAAAATCGTCGTGTCACCGCCTACCACGAGGCTGGTCATGCAATTGTCGGCATGATGCTTGATGAGACTGATCCCCTTCACAAAATTACCATAATCCCGCGTGGAAGAGCCATGGGAATCACCCAGCATCTCCCTATCGTAGACCAACACGCCTATTCACGGGAATACCTTGTTAACCGGATTAAAACACTTCTCGGCGGCAGAGTTGCAGAGACCCTTGTTTTCAACCGGCTGACAACTGGTGCCAGCAACGATATTACCATGGCAACCGAAATTGCCACCCGCCTGGTCTGTGAATGGGGTATGAGCGCCTCCATTGGACCGATCTCGTACCGACAGGAAAACGAGAGTTTTCTTAACCAGAGTAGCAATAGCAAACCGTACAGCGAAGTGACTGCAGAAAAAATCGATTCAGAAATAACATCTGTTATTTCTGAATGTTACGACGAATCAGAAAAGATATTACGTAAACATAACAAATTTTTACATAAATTTGCAGAAGCCCTTCTTATCAACGAAACCATGGATGCCGAAGAGGTAGATATTGTCTACCGAAGTTACATAAGAGAAAGAAAAGTTGAATTACAACTGTCTGGAAAAAGGAGTTAATCGTCAACTTCTTGATTGTATATTTATCAAAAAAAGTAGGAGGAACAACAATGCGCAGTACACTCATGGCAGCACTATCCATCATGATAATGATGGCTATTGGTGCCCTGTCCCCTAACCAATCATTTGCCCTAGACGCTGAAGATGCTCCAGAATCTGTGGAACTGGACACACTCTCAGACCTCTACGAGCCGGTCACCTTTGATCATGCCATGCACGTAGATGCTGCTGCATGCGTCGAATGTCATCACCATACAACCGGCCAGCAGCCTGTAGATCCCAACTGCCTGCGTTGCCATGCCAATTCAGGAGAAGCAGACAGTATATCCTGTGGTGAATGTCATACCGCTGAAAGATTTTCACCTGAAGATCTTAAGGAGAGAAGCAATCCCGATCTTTACCACATAGACAAACCTGGATTAAAGGGGGCCTATCATCTCAACTGTGTAGGCTGTCATGAGGAAATCGATGGACCAACAGGATGCCAGGACTGCCACGCCATGACCGAGAAAGGCAAAAAACAGTTTCAGGTATCAATTGTCCCGCCCAAAGAAGGCTCAAAAAAAGGCGTACATGAATAATGAGCAGGCGATGTCCTGAAAATACAACTAGTGGTAATGAACAATGAAAAAGATACTTAATCGCAGAACCTTTCTCAAAGGAAGTCTCGCTGGATCTGCAGCTGCCGTATCCTTAGGTCGCTCTCAAAAGGCCATGGCCAAGGATTTCGAAGGATATCCTGAATCCATGGGTGTTCTGGTCGACCTCTCACGATGTGTCGGCTGCAGAAGCTGCGAGGCTGCATGTAATGAAGAACAAAATCTCCCTGCACCTGAGAAGCCCTTTAACGACTTCTCGGTCTTTGACGAAATGCATCACGGTCAGAAACGCCGGACCGATGAAACACGTTACACAATAGTCAACAAGTACGATGTCCCAGAAATAGACCACCCGCTTTTCCGGAAAATTCAATGTAACCACTGTCAGGAGCCTGCTTGCCTGACCTCATGTTTTGTTAATGCGTATACCAAAACACCGGAAGGGGCTGTTATTTATGACTCTACAGTATGTGTTGGCTGTAGAACCTGCATGGTCGCCTGTCCATTTTATATTCCAACATTCAAGTATTCCAGTGCTTTTAACCCCCGTATCATGAAATGTATCTTCTGCTATGACACGCGGCTCAAAAAGGGCCTGCCTCCTGCGTGCGTAGAAGCCTGTCCCCAGGAAGCACTTACTTTCGGTCACCGCAAAGACCTCATCCGTGTTGGTCGACAGCGCATCCGTGAAGGCAAGGATCAATATGTTGACCATATATACGGGGAACATGAGGCAGGGGGAACGGCATGGATGTATCTCTCTCCTGTTGATTTTGAGAAGGTAGGCTTTGACACCTCAGTTCCCAAAGAACCCATTCTCAACTTTGTAAAAGATTTTCTTGCAATTGTACCCATGGTTTTAACGATTTGGCCCGCCCTGTTTGCAGGTATGCATCTCCTCGCAACACGGAAAGATGGCATTAAAAAACAGAAGCAGACAGAGGGGGAGACAGAATAATGAAAAATCTGGCCAAAACATCCCAAGAGATACCGATTGTGGACCATAACCGCAATGAGGGTACCTTATGGATGATAAAAGAAAAATTCCTCTTAGGGTTAACCTTAGAAGAATACAAAGCAATGCTGAAAAGAAACCCAGTAAACTGGTTTCTGTTTGTCCTCCTTGGAGTCGGCATTCCTTTGATCCTCATTCGTTATATCTTCGGACTTGATGCCGTCACCCATGGATCAGATGATTACCCTTGGGGTCTTTTTCTAGGTTTCGGCCTCTTTGGCATGGTCCCTCTGTCAGCCTCCGGTTTTTTGTTGGGTACCACCGTTGAAATATTTGGACGCAAAGATTTTGTCCCCATTGAAAGGCTTGCTTTACTCAACGGCCTGCTCGGCTATTTATTTGCGGTTATCTACCTGGAAGTCGATCTTGGTATGCCCTGGCGTTTGCCTTACCCAATGTTCGTCTCCCTTGGACCGGCGGCGGTCCTGTTTCTTGTCGCCTGGCATGTTGCTACCTATCTCTCGGTGCAGGTAGCAGAAATCCTGCCCGCCTACTTTGAATGGATCGGTTGGCTCAAAGGCAAACGATTCATCAAGTCTATAACCATAGGACTGACCATCTCCGGTATTATCCTCTCCACCTTACACCAGGGAGCACTGGGGGCCTTGTTCTGCTATGCTCCAACAAAAGTACACCCACTCTGGCTTTCAACAAATTTTATCTGGATTCACTTCTTCTGCTCAGCAATTTTTGCAGGTCTTTCTATGGTTATTGTTGTGAGCACTTTGTGTAAACGATTCATGTCCTGGAGATGTGATGAACGCTTCCTCACCAATATAGACGACCTGACCATAAAACTCGGTAAGGGTTGTTCTTATGCCCTGATAACCTACCTGGTAATCAAGGTGGTAGGTGTCGCACACGACAATGAATGGGCTTATCTCTTGACTGGCTGGGGCAATTACTTCATGCTGGAAATAGCTATCGGCGTTATCTTACCTTTCTTCCTGTTCACCTTTGGTGTAAAGAACCATATGCCGACAGTTGTTCGTCTGGCGGCCTTTATCAGCGTACTCGGTATTATCTGGAACCGTCTCAACACAGCTCTTATCGGGTTCAACTGGCAGCTTTACCAGGAAGTACCTCGCTGGCAGGAAGTCTGGATCACTGTCACAATCTTTGGTATTTACTTCATGGTCTATCGTTTTCTCCTTTACCGGCTTCCAATTCTATACGAATGGAAGGGTAATAAATAATGTACATATCATTTAAGTAAGCAAAAGAGCCCGGTACAGACAATCACTGTTCCGGGCTTTATCTTTAACCTGAACTATGCGGAAACGCTGGAAACTCATCAAGCATGTATTACTCTTTTTTTTCCTCATTACCGATTAAAAGGATTTTCCCCATCCTCACTGGCTGCATCCTTATACTCCTACTGGGAGTGATCGCCCTTGGCACTCGCCAATATATGCTCTACAACCAATGCACCAATGCCGTAGTCACCAGCGACAAACTGCTGTTCGAGTTCACCGCCCTCCAGAAATATTTAAGTGAATCACTCGTTGCCAGTAATCAGGTTAATGTCTCCAGAGTAAGCGAAAAATTCGAACAACTCAATGCCATGACAAGTGAGCTGAAAGCCAATACTCTTGTTGCCGATTCCCTGAAAAATGGACTGGTTTCAAGGGATGATTATGTTGGCCTTGTTGCCGATTTGCAAATGATGCAGGATAACCCGGCAGTACTGAAAGAAAAAAAGATTGCCCTCATCCAGCAGCTGAATACCATCAACAATCGGCTCCAAAGCTTTCGCATATCGCTCAGTGATTATACGCAGGCGATCCTCCAGGGACTGCACAATATTATTATTGGCATCCTCGGCCTTTTATTCGTCCTCACCTGCACCCTGCTTTATACCCTGAGCCGCTATATCGGCCCTTCGCTCGTTCGCCTTGTCAATATTACATTTAAAGACCATAAAGAGACTTTCGGTAAAGAAAAAGCCAAATACACCTTAGATGACCTGACCTTCAAAGTATCCAGCGTTATGGCAACCCAGCAACGTTTATCAAACGTTGTTAATTCCCTCAAGCCACTAGCCCCTAGCATTGGTAAACAGCTAACAACGCAGCAGTTACAACAAAAAATATGTGACGCACTCATCACCAACCCTGATTTCACTTTTGTCTGGATAGGTGCTCTTAACGAGAAAAACATACTGCACCCAACTTGCTGCAGCGAAAGCACTGTTTCCCGAAATGTATGCCTCCAAGCTCTTAAAGAGAGTTTTGTTCATTGCGAACAAGATGGTCATATTTTCCAACCGGTCTGGCAGAGTTTGCAAACAGAGCACCTTGTTGAGCAGCAATTCAACATTTCCTCTTTCCCTGTCGAACTTGGTGACTTTGACGATCAATACCACCAAATTGGCACCAGCATCACATTCCCATTACTCCACAATAGCAGCCACAAAACTATAATCGCCATCTACAGCCCTTTAACGGATTCTTTCCCTCCCGAATACCTTGATTTCTTGTCTACCATTCTCAATCACACCTTTTCTTTTGCCAATCGACAACAAGAACTGCTGACACAACCTGAAACCATAACAGCCCCACAACACTTTCAACGCTATTGCTATACTGCCTCAGGAGCGATCTGCAATGAGTTCGCCAGCAGCATCACCAACCTTGTGAATGGGACCATCAATTATACACAGCAATTAATCGACCTGTCAGAACAGGTAAAAACCCGTCCGGAAGCTGTAAAGATTCTTGGTAATATGCTGGTAGAGGAAAAAAAAGATCGCTCGACTTACTGCCAACATGCTGCTTGCTGGAGGTAAATATCAAAGCAAAGGAACAGGCACTACGCTCAATACATTCATCAAGGGAATTTCAGCAGTTTTTGAAAAACCACTACAGAGCGAGGCCATTGAGTTACTCATCGATTGCCCTGACGACTGTACCGTAAAAATACCGATCAATACCCTCTGGCTGATCACCCTCACCATCCTCCAACTTGGACGCACTTCCCTTTTACAGGATGCCTCCGGCAGTAAAAAATCGATTTCAATAGCGTGCTCTCAAAATCCTGTCAAACAACAACTCTTTATCCAGTATGCCAACTCCACCAAATCATGGGACATTACAACACTCCAAAATCATCCAATTTGGCCATCCCTGGATTACTGCACACAATTAATGCAACAAAACCATGGTGACCTTACTCTCCATGGAGAAGAAGAACTCCTCCCCCATACATTAACTTTATCCCTTCCTTACTGACAGTTACAGGACAAACAAGAAACAGCACAAACTGCTGCCACACCTGTTGCAACAGCTTGTGCCACACTTTATTGCAACACAGTTGATGCTCAATCTGTAGCGCGCCTCACATTTGCAGCACACACAACATCCCTCCAGCACCAACCAAGACCAACTAATTACATCTATCTTTTCAGGATGTTAAGGCTGAAAATTAACTTTTTTTCGTATATTTTCGATATTGGCACCACAGGTGCAATCCTAAGGGTAAAGAAAACAACAAGCACCGAACATCCCCTTAATATAGAGGAGAAAGCCATGACAACTCAAGTTCTGCAAAAACACGAAACCAAGGTAAACGTTACTCAGGAAACCTCAATATTTTCACTCATCGCAGTGATGACGATGGCAGGCTTGGTTGGAATTTGGGCACTTACATGTCTCATTGGTGGCTTGGCAAGCAGCGGTACCGGTAACCTGATCAGGGGTTACGTTACAGCAATCTTCGGTATTTAAATCGATTTTGATTCAACAATAGTTCACAGGAGAAACGACAAATGGCAACAGCAAAGAAAATGACCACCGGTATAATGCTTGCTTCCAGCGCTTTACTCATGCTTTGGGTCGCAGCAGCCTTTATAGGAGCTTTGAATCAGGTTAACTGGCAGGTCAGTGAACTCATGCGGCAATACATGCTGGCAACAGGCATGATGGCGCCGTTACACACTCTGGTCGATTACTACACCCATATCAAAGGTATTGAATATTTGATTTGTGTATCATTTTTCGTAGCCTTCCCGGTTTTCGTCAAATACATCAACAAAGAAAAAAGACCAATACCAGTAATGAAATAACAGCTAGCTACTCCTTTACAAACGCCCGGCTCTTGCCGGGTGTTTGCGTTTACGCATTCGCACTTCTTACATATTTCGGTACATCCACTTCATCAATCTGTTTCTGCTAAAGATATCCCTCGCTCTACAAATTCCCTTGTATGCATCACTGCTCAAATACGGTTGTAACAATTTCTAATCAAAATGGTTTTCTCCATTCTATGGGCCGTGACGTCTTATCTGTCTCACTTCACGCCTGCGCTAATTAAATAGAGTATTTTAAAAACTCCAATTTAATCTTTCCTTGCCGCACGGATGCACACAATTGATGCAAATAGCCGTGGTGACCGTATTGTCATGGAAGAGAAGGACTCCTCCCATATATTAATATTATCCCTTCTTTACTGACAGTTACAGGACAAGAGCAGACATCCGAAACCGTCGCCACACTTATGCATCACGCCTACCTGCACCACACTTCTCTGCAACACAGTTGTCGCTCAACGTGTTGCACGCATCACTAATGCTGCGCGAGTATCGCCCTATCACTTAAAACCATAGTTGAACAACTACTTCTATATTTTCAACATGTTACAGGGAAAACCAACCCTTTTTCGATGAATTTTCAGTTTTGGCACCACATATGCATATCAAAAGGGAAAGAGAACGAGAAAAGGATCTAACAGCCCCTAAACATAAAGGAAAAGCCATGACAACTCAAATTCTGAAAAGAAACGAAACCAAAATAAACGTTACTCAGGAAACCTCAAAATTCTCACTCATAGCAGTGATGACAATGGCAAGTCTGGTTGGAATATGGGCACTTGCGTGTCTCATTGGCGGCTTAGCTAGCAGCGGCACCGGCAACCTGGTTATGGGTTACATTACAGCAGTCTTCGGTAATTAATTAGATCTAGATTCAACAATAGTCCACAGGAGAAACAACAAATGACAACAACAAGTAAAACAAAAAAAATAACCACCGGTATCATGCTTGCTTCCAGCGCTTTAATCATGCTTTGGGTCGCAGCAGCCTTTACAGGAGCTTTGAATCAGGTTAACTGGCAAGTCAGTGAGCTTATGCGGCAATACATGCTGGCAACAGGCATGATGAAACCGTTACACACTCTGGTCGATTACTACACCCATATCAAAGGTATTGAATATCTGATTTGTGTATCATTTTTCGTAGCCTTCCCGGTTTTCGTCAAATACATCAACAAAGAAAAAAGACCAATACCTGTAATGAACTAACAGACAGTTACTCCTTTACAAACGCCCGGCTTTTGCCGGGTGTCTGCATTTACTCGTTCCCACTTCTTACATATCCCTGTAAATCCACTTCATCAATCTGTTCCTGCAGGAGATACTTTTCTGCATACTCCTTGTAGGCACCACTGGTAAGAAACAGTTGAAACAAGGTCGAATCAATATGGTTTTCCTCTTCCATACGCCCCATTATCATAATTGCCTCACTTAACTTTTTCGCTTTTTTATATGGCCTATTCGAGGCTGTAAGGGCCTCAAAAATGTCTGCGATAGCCATCATTTTTGCGGGAACAGTCAATTGCGTCGAGTCCAACTGACGAGGATAACCCGTGCCGTCCATCTTTTCATGGTGACCGCCAGCTATATCGGGTACGCCCTGCAGGTGCTTTGGATAAGGAAGTTTCTTAAGCATGATAATGGTCTGCACAATATGATCATTAATCTTGTAGCGCTCTTCATTGGTCAGAGTGCCACGT
>Ga0255430_10237_pt1 | contig 9180 bp, 9 predicted proteins | sample ANMaggSeSYBR02G3_FD_182660 | JGI IMG/M metagenome (GOLD analysis project Ga0255430, IMG submission 182660) | Sediment cell enrichment communities from methane seep in Santa Monica Basin, California, United Staets - ANME aggregate JGI... | ecosystem: Environmental > Aquatic > Marine > Cold seeps >...
GCACACCTTTACCATCAAAACCAACTACCGTATAATCTTCTTCTTTTTCCGGCTTTGTAAGTCTGTTTTTTAGATCATAATAATTCTCATAACGAACAGAGCTTTCACCAGAAATAGTTTCCAAAGCTGAAATTGAAAGTTTTGCACCAAAAAACTTCTTTAAAAATCCGGATGCATTTTCATAAGCTCCGTTAATATTCAGCAAATTAGCAAATTCGGATAAAAAATATGAGTAACAACGTACTGGCAAATTTAATACAATATCTAAAGGCGCAAAACTTACATCGCCTATATGGTAAAGATACCGTGTCACTTTCATCTTTCCAAAAATTGAGAAATATGACTTTTCACTTGTTCTGCCTCTTCTGGCAATTCCTTGTGCAGTTTCTATTGTTTTGCCATAATTACCTTTATTTTGGCTGGCAAAGTACAACTGCATTAAAATAAACCCCAATTTTATCAATTGATTGAAAATTGATGCTTCCATTTTATGAGCATCCTGATTCCCTCCGTTGAGAACACCAGATAATATCTGGTTGAACTTTTCCTAACAACAACCATCTAAACATTTTTCAATATTAGAAGAGTATTTTCTTGGAGGAGTTAGGGTGTTTTGGCTAACATGTGCCATATTAATCCTCCTATGTTGATTAATTTATTAGAAGGTTAATATGTCACAAACCGTCTCAAAGGTCTATAGCTATCTTATCTTATTGCTTAATATTAATTTTAACGATATGCTTAATTTTAGTTACACTCATATCACAGTGCAGCACATTTTTGATATAATGAAAATTGAACCCCAAACAGGCCAGGACAAAAATATTGAGGATGAATTTTCGGTTTTGTAATATGCGGTTAAACTTGATGGTTTCACAAAAAGTCTTCAATTCGTTTTAACGGAGTAAAAAATGATATTAGATAACGAAAATAACAACTTAAAAGTTTATGAGTGGATTTCCAAATACACTGAAAATGGAAAACTGGATATTGTGACAGGCTATTTTACTATTGGCGCTCTGGCTTATTTATCTGAGCAGGTAAATTCTAAAATTACAAACTTTCGGCTCATTCTTGGTGATATTGTAAATATTGACCCTGAAGAAAACAGACCACTTGATTTATTGAATGAAAATATAACAATTGAGGCAGCCTTAAAACTGAATAGTCTTTCCCGGGAAGCTGTTCGTTTCCTGAAGCAGGATAAAGTTGTTGCAAAAACCCTGGAACCTAATTTTTGCCATGCCAAAAACTATCTTTTTTCACCTGAGAAAGATGATGACAGAAATAAATATTTTATTTCGGGAAGTTCTAATCTTACAGAGGCAGGTATTGGACTAAAAAAGACAAACAATGTAGAGCTGAATATTGCCGAAACCGGGAATAACAATCAGTATAAAGAATTGGTTAAATGGTTTGAAGATTTATGGAAAAAACCTCAGGCACATAAAGAAAAAACGCTCATTTCCGAAGATGGCTCAAAAGAAAAAATTGATTTTAAGCAATATTTAATCAATGAGATTGAAAAAATATTCGTTCAATATTCGCCAAGAGAAATATATTATAAAATACTCTTTGAACTGTTTGGGAGCCAAATTCTTGACGAACAAAATGACCCGGAATTTAACAGACAGATAGGCAGATTAGAAAACTCGGTTATTTACAATCTGCTTTATGAATTTCAAAAAAAGGGGGTGTTGAGTCTCATAAAAATGCTTCAGAAATATAATGGAGCGATACTGGCAGATGCCGTTGGTTTGGGTAAAACATGGACGGCATTAGCTGTTATCAAATTTTTTCAACTACAGGGCCGTGAAGTTATTTTATTAGAGTGTAACCAAAATTAAACATACCGTTAAAATTAATATTAAGCAATAAGATAAGATAGCTATAGACCTCTGAGACGGTGTGTGCCATATTAACCTTCTAATAAATTAAGGGTCAACCGGAACTGGTGTGGTAAAATGACCCTCTTTTTGCCATTTTTGCGTTGTTTTACAGGTGGTTACATCAAAATCAAAAGTGCCAATTTTTTTGCTCTTAATACCATCGTTAAAAGATTGATATCTTAACAATAGTTTGCGTAACAGTTTGATTTCATTGACCACATTGATTCCGGTTGACGGTGTTAGGCATCACACCAGTTCCGGTTGAGCCTAAATTAATCAACATAGGAGGATTAATATGGCACATGTTAGCAAAAACACCTTAACTGCTCCAGGAAAACACTCCCCTAATATTGAAAAATGTTTAGATGGTTGTAAGGAAAAGTTCAACCAAATATTATTTGGTGTTCTCAACGGAGGAAACCAGGATGCTCATAAGATGGAAGCATCAATTTTCAACCAATTGATAAAATTGGGGTTTCTTTTAATGCAGTGTAAATATTCGGTTAACCCCTTATGCTTTAATTTCAATAAGTTATGTGGTACTTTTTGACACTGAATATATGGGCTATATCTCACAACAAATAATACATATTTTAAAATAACAACAATTTCAATAGGTTAAAAAATATGTCTTTGGGAACATGTAAATATAGTCACGCAATAATGTTCGATATACCCACAATTACCCCTTGTAAGTTATTGAAATAACAACGGAAGGGGTTGGCCGAATATTTACAATGCAGTTGTACTTTGCCAGCCAGAATAAAGGTAATTATGGCAAAACAATAGAAACCGCTCAAGGAATTGCCAGAAGAGGCAGAACAAGTGAAAAGTCATATTTCTCAATTTTTGGAAAGATGAAAGTGACACGGTATCTTTACCATATAGGCGATGTAAGTTTTGCGCCTTTAGATATTGTATTAAATTTGCCAGTACGTTGTTACTCATATTTTTTATCCGAATTTGCTAATTTGCTGAATATTAACGGAGCTTATGAAAATGCATCCGGATTTTTAAAGAAGTTTTTTGGTACAAAACTTTCAATTTCAGCTTTGGAAACTATTTCTGGTGAAAGCTCTGTTCGTTATGAGGATTATTATGATCTAAAAAACAGACTTCCAAGGCCGGAAAAAGAAGAAGATTATACGGTAGTTGGGTTTGATGGCAAAGGTGTGCCGATGATCAAGAAAGAGGCAGCAAAAATCGTAGCAAGACAAGGTAAGGGAAAGAAAAAACAGAAGAAGAAAGAAGCGTTGGTGGGAGTTAAATATGATGTTAATGCTAATGTCCGAACTGCTGAAGAAGTTGCCGACAACCTGGTATATCCGGATAAAAAAGAGTAAATATTCGGCTTTGTTTTTGGCAATATTTTCAATACGTTATAAAGCCGAATGAAAACCATCAGAACAAAAGCTCACGTTTTAAATAACCCATTAAATTGATAATTAATAACAAATTCAGTTGGTTATAGTTGTTACCCTTGATACTCAAAAACCAGGTATTAGTATTCGGTGTAAAATTTATTTTATAACACATTGAAATAACAATAAAAAACAAAGCCGAATATTTACAAAAAAGAAGATAAAAATGAAACCGGTAAACCAGCAAAAGCCCAAAATATCAGATATATAGCCAGCCTTGAGAAGCCCAAGAGAAAAGTGATGGAGGAAATCCATGAACAAGTAAAAGATGAAAACTTCAGCGATAAGCCATTGGTTTGCGTAATGGATGGAGCATTGCATTTGTGGGCTTTGTTTAAAGATGTTTTTAAAAACATCGAAAATAAAGTTCTTGTTTTAGATATTATTCATGTTCTGGAATATATTTGGATTATTGCCCATATAAAGCATAAAGAAGGAAGTGATGGTGGCAAAAAATATGTATATAAAAAACTGTTACTTATACTACAAGGAAAAGTTGCTTCATATATTATGGAGCTACAGAGAGAAATGTTGAGCGGAAGGAGGAAAAAAATCCAGAGTGATAAATTTTTAAAAGTAATAACCTATTTGAAAAACCATAAAGAATATATGAAATATGATCAGTATCTATCCGAAGGTTATCCAATAGGTTCCGGTGTTGTTGAATCGGCCCGCAGTCACGTAGTTAAGGATAGAATGGAAATATCAGGCGCCCGATGGGGAATTAACGGGTCAGAATCAATTCTGAAATTACGCTCAGTGGCAAAAAGTAAGGATTGGGATGAATACTGGGAATTTTTCACAACACAGGCTAAGAACAATACATTTTTTCCTGACGAATATAACTTGATGAATGTACAGGAAAAAATGGTTGCTTAACTTTGGTTACACTCATTTTATTATGCCCCAAAAAACTGGAAGCAAATTGGAATCGTTATAAAAAACACCAGGAATCCCGCTTTGAAAAAGATCAATTGGATTATTTTATCCGGTTTCATACAGATATGATTGATGAAAGACTGGAAAAATATAATGACCGGGCAGACAAATATTTCACCAATGACAAGCCCAAACTTCTCGTCATTGATGAAAGTCATAATCTTAGAAATGATAAATCAAAAAGATACAAGTTGCTCATGAAGGATATCCTGCAAAAAAATGAAGACATTAAAGTGCTTCTTTTATCAGCGACGCCAATCAACAACTCTTTAAATGATATTCGGAATCAGTTCAAATTAATGGTACAGGGCGATGTACATGGCTATGATGAAAAACTCGGTGTTAAAAACATTGATTACTCTTTCAGAACTGCACAGAGAGCGTTTAATGAATGGCGGGAAAATGAACGGCCTAAAATCAGCGAATTTATTAAAGAAATACCGGCCAACTTTTTTACTTTAACTGATTCATTAACCGTAGCACGAACCAGAAAGATGGTTGAAGGCCAGCAGGCTGCTTTATCTTTTCCTATTAAAGCAAAACCGGAAAATCTTTTTGTCACACCAAGACAATTAGGAAATTTTGATTCATTTGAAGAGCTTTTCGACCATTTTCCACCCAAATTATCCGGATACCAACCATCCTTCTATCTTGAAACCTATAAAGAAAAGGCTATGGATGTACTCCACGATGAACGACTGCGAGATTTCTTCCTGGTGAAAATGCTGTATATTCTTTTGGTGAAACGATTAGAATCTTCCTGGTTCTCATTTTATTCCACGGTAGGAAAGGTAAGAGACCATCATCAAAACGCACTTAATAAAATCAAAACATATCAGAAGAACCATTCAGACACTGCCCTTGAACACGATGAATCCGCCTTGTTTGAAGAAGATGACCTGGAAGATGAAATAGATGAATTTACAGTCGGCAAAAAAAGAAAGGTCAGTTTGGCTGATATTGATAAAAATGGTACTCTGAATTTATTTAAAGAGGATCTTAAACAAGACCTCGATGCTTTAGACAATCTTTTTATCAATATGCAAAAATTTGAGACGCAATTAAAAGAAGAGATAAAAATTCCTAATAATCAAAAAAGTGCTGATGATAAATTAGAAAAGTTGATTTCAAAAATTATTGAAAAACGGCACAAGGGTGAAAATGATAACAATCAAAAGGTTGTTATTTTTACAGCCTATCGTGACACTGCTGAGTATCTGTTTGAGCAATTAAAAAACAGAGGATTTGATAAAATTGCCATGGTTTCGGGAACAGGTTCAAAAACAGATGACAGTAAAGAGACAACCAAAAACTTTGAGCCGATTTTAGAACGCTTTGCGCCCTATACAAAACTTTTTAATGAAAAAGAATGGGATTTTGAAACAAAAAAGAAAAACAGAAATGCTTTTTATGAATGGATTAAATGGATCGCTGAAAACCACCCAAAGGTTCATGCCAAGTTATCAAAGCCTATAGATATTCTGATTGCCACGGATACCTTAAGTGAAGGGCAAAATCTGCAGGATGCGGATATGGTTATCAATTATGATATTCATTGGAACCCGGTGAGAATTATTCAGCGCATGGGACGTATTGATCGTCTGGGGAGTCCCAATAAAAAAATATTCGGTATCAATTTCTGGCCTTCAAATAATATTAATACCTATCTGAACCTGCAAGGCAGGATTGAAGAAAGAATGGCTGCCATGAAACTTGCCGGTGCAGAGGTTGACCATCAGTTCTCAGAAACATTTGCAGAAATAATTCAAGATGAATCGCTCGACCAAAAAATGAACGCACGCATGATGAAACAGATGGAAATGACCTGGGATGATATTGAAGTGACGGATGAAGGACTTGGGTTTGATGACCTCTCATTAGAACGCTATCGCCAGGATTTACTGGAAGAGTTCAATAAAGATAAAAATAAATATTTAAAAATGCCCAAAGGCGTTTACACAGGGTTTAAGGCTGACAAAACCATTTGTAATGAAAACGGTATTATTGCGCTTTTAGGGTATCCTGCCAGACCATCAAATAAACCGGATTATGATTATCAACTATTTGATTTGATTTATATTAATATGCAGGGCAAGACGGTATTGTTAAATCAAAAAGAGATACTGGACGCCTTGACAGTGCATAAGGATAAAAACAGATTTGTTCCTGATGCCATTGACAGGGGGGATGAAGACGCAATTAAAGGGTTGGTAAATGCCATGCAGGGATGGCTCAATGATCAGGCTGTGGAAATAGAAAAACAGTCCGATGGAACCGAAAAAAAAGTAATGGGCAAAGAAGCCAGAGATATACTGGCAAAACTCAAAAGAGGCGACAAGGGCAGTTTAACTAGACTAAAGCAAAATATTAAAACCAATGAAAAGTATCAACTTGATAATTTTGATTTGATTACCTGGTTTTTGGTGAGTTGAACGGAGAATCGATATTATGGGATCTAAAACGCAAATAATTAAAGTAAAAAATATCTCTATTTCACTCACAACAATACATGATGAAGATTATATCTGTCTCACTGATATCGCGAAAGCAAAAGAGTGCGCTTCTCGTGCCGCGGATATTATCAAAAACTGGATAAGAAATCGCGCGACTCTGGAATTTTTAGGCACATGGGAGGAAATGTACAATCCAGATTTTAAAGTGGTCGAATTCGACCACTTTAAAATGCAGGCCGGGCTGCCAAGTTTTGTTTTGAGTCCGGGACAATGGATCAAAAAGACCAGTGCTGCTGGCATGTACGTTCGTTCCGGCAGATACGGCGGAACCTATGCCCATAAAGATATTGCCTTTGAGTTCTGTTCTGCCATCAATCCGGTTTTCAAACTGTATCTCATTAAAGAATTCCAACGACTGAAATCTGATGAAACACGGAGACAGCAGCTTGAATGGGATGTTTCCAGGACATTTGCCAAAGTGAATTATCTGGTTCACACTAACGCTGTCAAAGAGCATCTTATCCCTGATGATTTATCCAAGTCAAAGCAACGCTTTGTTTACGCCGACGAAGCGGATCTGTTAAACTTTGCCCTTTTCAATAAAACAGCGTCATCCTGGCGTAAAGAATACCCGGATGAAAAAGGTAACATCCGGGATGCCGCAAGTATTGAACAGCTTGTAGTTTTATCCAATCTGGAAAGTTTCAATTCGGAATTTATCAAAGAAGGACTTGATGCAGATGCACGATTGAAAAGATTAAATCAGATTGCTATCCGGCAGATGAAAATAATGCTTGAAAACAAATCATTAAAAAAACTTGAAGGTTAAAGATGAAGTTGGATTATTTCAAAACAGAAGATTTTCACGCGGCTCTGCGGATATTTTTTTTAAACTTAAATATCCCGGTAAATTATTTGGCCGATGAACCGACTTCTGCCAAGGATGTCTTAAAAGATACCTGGAAAAACACCCCTGCATTTATGGTGTGGATATACAGCCGATAGCAACACAGATTTCCAAGCCGAGATTTTTTATTTCACTGATCGTTGATCAAAAAGTTGATAAAGATAAACCCAACTTTGGCATCAGAGCCTTGCCCAACCTGGAAACCAAATTTGTGGCAGCCAATACCTTGATTGGCATTGATAAACCCAAAGATCAAATGAGTCTTTTTGAAAATCAGGAAATCAAAAGGCTTGAACAAGAACTGAAAAATATAAGGCACAGAATTTTAAAAGATTTTTCTGTTGACATAGAAGATGAACTTTCACTGGTTCTTGGAATGAATGTGAGTAGCAAATATAAATAAGGTTTAAAATGGAAAAAATACCATTTAATTTGATGCAATTAATTGAGGAAACTCAAGAAGTGGGTGAATGATTTATTTCTCCAGCTTTTGATTCCTTTAATAATATGCAAAATTCATTTCACACTTTAGTTAATGATGTTTATTACGAAATAAAAGTACAAAAAGAGGAAGATTACATTTGGTTTGAGTTTGAACATGGCAAACCCAACCCAATAGATGATAAATTAACAAATGTTAATACAGGTGTTAAGAAAAGCAACTTAAGACAAGATGATGAAGCCGAGCTTCTAAAGCAATTATTTGTTCTATATCACTTCAATAAGAAAATTCTGTATATCTCAAATTCAAAAAAGAAACAAATATTTGAACAAGTTTTAAAACAAGGAACAGAAAAACAATTTACAGTTAAGAGTTTTTTTAAAACCAAAGAAGAATTTATATCGTTGTTAAAATCAGTAGATAAAATTTCATTTACCGAGGCTCGCAACTTATTTAATTATAACAGCAAAAAAAGACAAGCGTTGATTGATTTAACGGGGACCGATGCGCCAGACAAATTTACTTTAGAGGCACACTATAAAAAAAAGATTGATTTGGTTGGTTTTATTGGACAATTAATAGATTCCAAAAAAGGATGTAAATTAAAGGATTTAATTATTCAAGGTACAGATGAAAGTGATTTTAATTTCATTTTCAATGTTGACTCATTCGTTAGAAAAATTGAGGTGCAGTGTGAAAAAGAAAATAATGGCAAATATAATCCAGAGTCAGTCAGAAAACAACTAATTAAGGCAATTGAAGAATGAAAGGAACAGATAGGATATTGTTTTATATGGTGATTCTTTTATCATTTCTAATTGGCCTATTTGTTTTTGATGAATCATTTAACAGTTATTCTGATATGATAACTTTCTTGTCGATTATGATAGGATTTACAATAACATCTTTATCAATATTGTATAATTCTTCGCTCAGAAAAACTCTGTATGATAGGAAAATTAGATATTATAAAATGGGGGTATCGGGTTGACTCCAGTTGAATAACTATAACTTATTGAATTAATGCAACTTTCAGTCAAATTGTATCATAAAGGTGTAAATTGTTAAAAAGCTTGTATATTCAAAGTGATACCAGATGCACACTGTAGTTAACCCGATACCCCGTTTA
>Ga0255430_10245_pt1 | contig 9013 bp, 10 predicted proteins | sample ANMaggSeSYBR02G3_FD_182660 | JGI IMG/M metagenome (GOLD analysis project Ga0255430, IMG submission 182660) | Sediment cell enrichment communities from methane seep in Santa Monica Basin, California, United Staets - ANME aggregate JGI... | ecosystem: Environmental > Aquatic > Marine > Cold seeps >...
GAATGAAATAGGAGAAAGGTTTGAGAAACTTTATGGGATAAAGGTCATATACGACTATGGAGGAAGCGGAAGACTGGGCAATAAAATACTGGTCGGGCAATCCCCTGATGTCTTTATCCCGGGCAGCGACAAGTGGGCAAAAATCTTAAAAAAAAAGGGCTACATAGAAGGTTATTCTCCGCTTGCCTATCATACACCTGTTATTGTTACCCCCAAAGAGAATAGTAAAGTGAACTCACTTGACGATTTTTCTGATATTGGCAACCGGCTCGTACTGGGCGATGCCAGGGCGGCTGCCATAGGTGGCGCTTCTGCTGCAATATTTAAAAAAGCAGGCCTTGAAGAATCAAGTATGAATGTAAGGGCAAAGGGACAAGCAGTTAAGCAATTAGTGTTATGGATTGAAGGGAATAACGCTGATGCTTCTATTGTCTGGAAAGCGGATGCGGTTCAGTCCGGCAAGGTAAGAATTGTTGACATTCCGGAGCAATATAACTTCAAAAGTATTATTCCGGTCTGCCAAATGGTGACACATAAAAAGGAGACAAATGAATATATTCATTATCTTCTGGGCATTGAAGGTAAAGCGATTTTCAAAAAACATGGGTTTGAAGTGGTGGAATAAATGAAAAGTCTTTCCTTTGACCTGGCAGTATCGCTTATTGCGGGAATCTTTGTGTGCCTGATTGTGCTCCCCATGCTTGCTCTTTTTACAGCGACTTCGTTTGGAGAGCTGATAAATCAGTTCAGATCTCCGCTGGTTTTGTCAGCCATAGCAATAAGTCTTGAAACATCGCTGATAGTGGTCTTGCTGGCGTTGTGTCTGGGGATCCCGGTGGCATATTTACTGGCAATGAAAAGCTTTAAGGGTAAGGAGATACTCGATACATTGGTTGATCTTCCTATTTGCATGCCCCCTCTGGTTGCGGGGTTGGCTCTACTAATCCTGTTGGGAGGAAATAGTAAGTTTGGCAGTATGTTAAGGAACTGCGGAATTGACCTGATATTTTCTAAAAAGGGGATCATAATTGCGCAACTTTTTGTTTCGATTCCGTTTCTAATTAAATCAGCAAGGAACGCGTTTGAATCGATAAATAAAAATGTCATCAATGCCTCATTGACCCTGGGAGCGTCAAAATTCTATACGTTTAAAACGATTCTACTCCCGCTGGCGAGAAACGGCATCTATACCGGCATGATTATGACCTGGGCAAGGGCGCTGGGAGAGTTTGGTGCGACTTCCATGGTGGCGGGTTGCATTCCATTTAAAACCGAAACGATGACTGTAGCCATTTATCAGAATGCTATGTCAGGGGATCTGGCCGCCTCAACCGCTGTTGCTCTGCTCTTGCTGGTGTTTTCCTTTACATTGCTGTTGATATTCAAATCAAGGGTCAGTGCTACATCATTTTCATAGACAAGCTAGTAAAATAGCAAATTTTCTTGCTTAATTTATTTTTTGTAAATTCGAAATTCAAAGCACGAAATTCGAAACAAATATGAATGTTCCAAATCCTAAATTCAAAACAAATGATATTTTCGAAGACCTTGATAAATATTGCGCAACCACGCTGGAGAGTGGTAAAGTTTTGGTCATTTGATATTCGAATTTTGATATTGTTTCGGATTTCGACATTCGGATTTCGTATTTAGGCATCTTTAAAATCCTTCTAATTGACTAAGTTGGAATCTACTTTGACGTTTCCCTGTTCAGGGTACAAGCGGGGTAAATAGCGATGGGTATTGTATTAAAGGAAATTTCGAAAAGCTATGACGGCCGGGCGGTACTGAAAAATTTAAACCTTGAGATTAATCAGGGAGAATTTCATGTGCTGTTAGGGCCGAGCGGCGGCGGCAAGACAACTACACTGTCCGTCATGGCTGGACTGACTGAACAGGATAGCGGATCTGTTTCTATCGGCGGCCTGGATGTAAGCAACCTTTCTCCAGGCGAAAGAAAAATCGGTTTTGTCTTTCAAGACCATGCCCTGTTTCCGCATCTAACCGTTTTTGACAACGTTGCTTATGGGCTAAGGGTCAGAAGGATCAAGGGGCATGAGATGATACGAAAGGTCGAGTATTATTTGAGCAAAGTAAGTATTGCAAAAGAAAAGAGCAAATTCCCCCACCAGTTAAGCGGGGGACAGAAACAAAGAGCCGCCCTGGCCAGGGCACTCGTTATTGAACCTGAAATACTTCTTATGGATGAACCTATGAGCAGTCTGGATGCCATGACCAAAGAATCAGTACGGGATGAATTGAAAAGTATTCAGCAGGAAATAGGTGTGACCACGGTTTATGTTACACATGATCAGAATGAAGCAATATTGTTGGGAGACCGCGTTTCAGTGCTTAACAACGGGAGGGTGGAACAGATAGAATCCCCTTCCGAACTGTTCCATCATCCTAAAACCGAATTTGTGGCCCGTTTTGTCGGGATCAAGAATATCTTGAAAGTATCTCCAATCAGAATAAACAACCATGAAGCAACAGTACAAATCAATAATGACGGGCTGGAACATCCTGTCAGTATTAGAGTCAAAAAATATCCTGTTTTTGAAAAAAGGAAATCTATCGATCTGTGCATCCATCCGGAAAGAATTATGCTAAAAAGAGAAGATGAAGCATCTGACAGCAACTTGAACCAAATCAGGGGGAAGATAGTAAAAAGAACAAATAACGGTAATGGCTTTATGGCAATAGTTGACATTGGCGGCATGACACTGCATACAGCAATTTCAAGTGATTTTAAGGTGCACGAGAATGTATGGGTTTGCTTTGCCCCGGATGCGCCTCATCCGTTATGCGGCAAAAAATGCAGAGAACCGGAGCAGCAGAGAAAATGCTTTGTAACTACTCAGGTGGATAGGCTGAAGACTGAAGGCTGTTAGGAAAAAGTGAGGATACGACGCATCCTGAAGCCATGTTTGGTGCGAGAAGCTGCTGTTTCTTCGCCAGAGTGCGACAATCACGCTCTTCTGTCCCCTTCAGCCTTCAGTCTAAACACCTTTGGACTAACTACGTGAGGAATAATCCAGATGAAAGGAATTATCGACTCTACCTTAAGGGAAGGAGAACAGGCCGTCGGCGTCTATTTTGACCTGACAGAAAAGCTGCGTATCATTGATCTGCTCATAAAGGTGGGTGTTGATGAGATAGAGATGGGAATTGCAGTGCAAAACACCGAGACCAGGGAACTCATCAAACAAGCCGGAAAACTCGCAGGGTGTCCGAAGCTTGCTTTGTGGTGCCGGTGCCTTCCCGGCGATATAGAACAAAGTGTGAGGCTTTGTCCCGATGTCCTTGCTATGTCTATCCCGGTTTCGGATATCCATATAAAAAACAAACTTGGCAGGAATAGAAAATGGGTGCTGGCCAGGGTCTGTGAAGGCATAAGGCAGGTTAGAAATAGCTCATCCTGTTATCTCTCCCTCGGTCTGGAAGATGCCTCCAGAGCTATGCCGGATTTTGTGGACGAGGTCTGCCTTCTGGCCGAGAAAGAAGGTATAAACAGGGTCCGTTTTGCCGATACCGTGGGAATCATGGATCCCCAGGCCATCTTTGACGCTGTTTCCAGGCTAAGATCCCTGCTCTCTGTTGATATCGGTATTCATGCGCACAATGATTTTGGCATGGCCACGGCCAATGCAGTAAGCGCCCTTGCAGCCGGCGCCGATTTTGCGGATGTTACAGTAAATGGTCTTGGTGAGCGAGCCGGCAATGCGGTACTGGAAGAGGTAGTAGGCTTTTTGGCGAAAAGAAAAGGGACGGACAAATACAATCTGAAACGCCTCCGTCCTCTTTCCGAGTATGTTGCAAAAGTTTCCGGCATTCCTCTTTCTTCAAGAAAGCCCGTAGTTGGAAAAGATATCTTTACATGCGAGTCGGGTATCCATATAGATGGACTCATAAAAAATCCTTCCAATTATGAACCATTCGATCCTGCGGAGGTGTCTCTACGGAGAAAATTCCTTATCGGCAAGAAGACGGGAAAAAGCGCTCTACGTTACAAGCTAAATAGTCTGAGGACTAATACAGAAGACAGAGTTCTGGAAGAACTCTTAATGAAGGTCAAAATCGAATCATCACGACTAAAAACGAGCCTTACCGACAAAGAGCTTTTGCGTTGCGCAAGCATGCTTTCCCCCTAAAGCTTTCCCTTTTCAAATTTCTCTAAGAAAGCCCCTTTTTATGGTTATACTATTTGAGCATCTCTCAGCAGATCGGGCCGATACATACCGGCTGGCCATGTCCTCATCCGACATTTTACAGCGCTCGAGAAAAGGAAAGTGGGGCGAATCGGTGTGTTTTATCGACACGAAATTTTTTTTTGACTAATTGCTATTAATTTTCTACATTTTTGTAGAAATATATTGGAAGTATTTTATGGCTCAGGCTCATACACAGATATCAGCCTATATTTCGGAACCACCCCCATCTCTTAACCAATGATGCCCTTGATCCTGTAGCCAGGATACCGGAGTTCAAAGTATGCGCAGTAAGAATTTAACAGGATTAGTCAGGATTTCACAAGCTGATTTCATCTTACATCTCTTGATATCCATACAACTTTTCCGATGATGCAAACGCTGTTCATCTCATGCTGACTTAGGTAAACAGGTTCATAATCTTTATTGTCGCTCATGAGAACCACTTTGCCAGGATGCTTTTCTATTCTTTTAACCATGATTGTATCGTCAATTCCCACGGCATATATTGCTCCTGCCAGTATATCCTTTTCTGATGTATCAATAAGAACCGTATCTCCATCTTTCAGTTCTGGCTCCATGCTATTTCCGTAAATATCAATAAGGATCATATGTGAAGGCGACCCTTTACGCTTGAGCCAGTCTGTCCTGAACATCCAGTAATCACTGATGTTTTCATCGACTTCAAAAGTACGTCTGATAAATATGTCAAATTTCATGATTAATTTTTTCTTTTTGTAAGTACAGTCGGTAGATTTTTAGGTCTTTTGGCTCTTTGCATATTCCCGAAGTCCCCCAAATTTCTATTCAATACTTGTTTATAAAGAAAAACAACAGCATTGAGCGCTTGATTCTGGGTACTTGCGGCAACATTTCTCTTTACTGCAAGGTATGATATGTATTGCGAAATCTCCCTCTCTCCCATATCCTTGGGATGTTTCTTGCCATTAAACAGTATGAATTTTCTGATCCAATTTGTATACGCCTGTTCTGTCCGAATCGAATAATGCTTCTTCCTTATTACGTGACGTACCTGATCCAACAGTTTCATCTTTAACTCCATTTTATCATGAATAATCAATTGCCTTTAAATATTGACAAATTGTTATTAATATGCAAAATAAATGCAACCTCATTATGTCCTAATCGGAATTTGTGAAATATCAATTATGTTATAATTTATAATCATATATCCTTTTATATTGCAACACTTTTTATAGTCTTAAACGCTTTTTTTAAGATCAATATACGATTTAACCATATTATTTTTTTATAATATCATAATGTTAAAAAATTTACAAAAAAAGTACTATACGGGAAAACAGTCGCATATTAGAAATAGTCTGTATTTTAACGGTATTTCACATTTCAATATAAAATAATGTTAATATTAATACAGTGTATTGTTTATACTTTATGATTTTACAGCGGCAATTAGCCGTAATTAGCTACAGCTATTAGGTCGTCTAATCTATGTTCTACAGTTTGCGACATTATGCGCTATCGCACAGTCTATGACCGATATTTGCCGCAGTACCCCGAAATATACTAAAGCGGCTATTTCAAATAGAGCACTAACCTTTGTATAACTGGGTTACGGAAGCCTACCCTGTTGAGAAGAAAACGTGCAGAAAACACGATTTTCAAAATAACTCTTTACGTCTCTTTACATTTTGATATGCACAAGATAGTCAGGCATAGCACAAAAGAAGATTGTGGGATCCGTACAGTTCGGTTTCTGAGTTTTAAACTACGAATAATTTCTTTAAAGAATGTCCGAAATCCAACAAATCATGCGGTAAGGGTTTTCGACCATGCGCTAAATAGTAATCGCGGATTAAGGAGTCGTTTCGACATTTTACATATACACAATATGTATAGCTCAACAGTAACAAAGTGCTGAGCTGTGATGTAGAACAAAGCACTGCACCCGACACCAAAAGCCTGCGCGTTTTTTCCATCTGCTATATCAGTGTAAAACTTTGCTTATGCGAAGTCATCATTAGCTTTTGGTGCCGGTGAGCTTTACGTTCGGTGAAAAATAGGAACATAGTACGTTGAAAAAACAATGCCATATCATAGCTGGGCCTAATGGTGCAGGAAAAACAACATTTGCTAATGAATTTCTTCCAATTGAGGCCGAATGTCTGAATTTCATAAATGCGGATTTGATTGCTCAAGGTTTATCCCCTTTCCAGCCCAACAAAATGGCCATAGAAGCAGGAAGATTGATGATCCATCGTATTAATCAATGTGTTAAAAAAAGTGAATCGTTTGCTTTTGAAACAACACTTAGCGGCAAGGGATATATCAACAAAATAAGAGACTGGAAGACGAAACAATATGAAATCATAATTTATTATCTCAAAATTCCGTCAGTGGAGTTTGCTATTGAACGTGTGAAACTGAGAGTTGCCCAAGGTGGCCATAATGTCCCTGAGCAGGACATCATGCGTCGATTTGAAAGAAGTTGAATCAATTTTCAACAAATATACAAACCCCTGGCTGATTCGTGGATTGTGTTTGACACTTCTGTAAGCCAGTCTATTATTCTTGATGAATCGGAGAGATAAGAATGCAAAAACACAACAAGTATGCATTGTTAGGGTTAAAGGCTTTAAAGCGTGCCGCTGCAAAGGTTACAAAAAATGCAAGAAAAAATAAGTATAAAATTCCAGTGTGGAAAAATGGGCGTATTGAATATGAAATCCCCGAAGTAATCACCGAACCAGGCGCTGGAGATGGACTGGGCAAAGCCGTGCCGTTTTTGAAAGGCGATATTTGACCGATATTTTTTACCTTTATCATAGTTTTTCGGTTATCATTGCCCAGCCCCTCAGCTTTACGTTATACCTGTACAATAATTTGCTTTAGAGATTTTTCATGATACCCCTAATACTTATGTCAATCAGTGGGTTTATAGTAGCAAGGCATGCAAAACTTAAAGGAAGAAACCCTGTAGGATGGTTCATCTTTGGCGCATTGGTGCCTGTGATATCACTTCTCGTCGTTGCGCTAATCAAACCATTGGATCAATTTAATTGTTACAAAACTATCATTGATAACGGTCAGTTACAAAAAGATTACGAAAACGATACGCTGAATCAAAAAGACATTGATGATAATTCAACTTCTTTTGAGGATCATGGTGTTTTTTCTGAGGATTTTGAAAAGATTCGATCTGAATATTTTAAAGCAGAAAGGTTAAAAAGAGAAGCTGAGGCAGACAGGGAAAAAGCAAGGTTTGCGCGGCAAGAAGCCGAGGAAATAAGACAAAAAGCTTTTGAGGAATGGGAGAAAATCAGAAAAAATTTGAATGCACCTAAAGATGACATGGAAAATCCTTATAATGTTCTAGGGGTTCATGCAAATGATTCATTTGACACAATTAAAGAGGTTTATAGGAAACTCGTACAAATCTATCATCCTGACAAACACATGAGAACTAATAGATTATCAATAAAACAAAAAAATGATCTGCTATCTCGTATTAATGCTGCTTATGATTGGATTGCGGAACATCATGGAAAAATATAGATTGTTTTTGGTATAACAAAGCTAATTCAGCCGACGCAAAAAGCCGCGCGGCTGATTAGCGGTGTTATACTATGAAAACATTACACTTAACTTTAAAAAAGCATTGGTTCGAGCTTATTGCTTCCGGTAAAAAAACTACTGAATATCGGGAATACAAGCCATATTGGGAGAAATTCATTAGCAAATGTTGTTTTTCCTGCACCATTAGGTCCAGCTATGATATAGCATTGTTTTTTCAACGTACTATGTTCCTATTTTTCACCGAACGATAAACTCAGCGGCGCGGCTTTTTGCGTCCGCTGAAGTGACAGGTTAGCTGCCGATTTCACGATGACCTATGCCTCTCTGGATTCATCCAGCTCATACCATGCATACTGGATAGATAACCTGGTCTGTAAATTCCAGATAGTCGTGATAGTAGATTAAATGCAAATATGGAAAAATTCGCTTCGCTCCAAGTTAACATTGACCCAATATGTTTACCATTAAAACATATTGAGTCACTTAGAGGAGAACCTGTTATCAGTGACACTTTATCACTACCCACAGTGGAACACATTTCAGACTCCGAGAGTAGAATATCGATTACCGCAGTGTTCTCTTCTGGTATGCCTTCACCCCTTAGAATAAGCCCGCCAATATAACCTCGTGGAATATTTCCCCGAATAACATTATTTAATGAAGCCTTGCTATATTGATTTTTAATATTCAGCTCAAAAAATATCATGCCGCATACAAAATTAATCGGTAGATACTGCTTATTCAGTACATCAGGCTTGTCGATTTCATCATATAATGGCTTGAGATCTTCAAGGTGATCTAAAGCCTTATTTACTGTGCTTGCCGAAAACTGTGATTTTACCTCAAAAACAGCTAGTACATGTTCTGCGGGTATAGCTTGTGATCTACCATTGCGTGACAGACCTGAGTGATCTTCAGTCCATAATATAGGTGAGTTCATAGCATCATAAATTATAACATCGAAGTGAGGAGCCTTTATTTCGTCTGACTGACTTTGTGATATTATATATCCGGATGTAACAGAATATTTTTTAGGGAAAAAATTAGTCAACCATTCACGAAACTGCTCTTCAGCAACTATTCCATGATATGTTTCTACTTCATGAATTTTTGCGTACTCTTTGGCCCTATCAAACTTGTTAAGCATTTCCTTCTTATTTGTAAGAAACTGCTTCCACCCTTGCGTCCCTATTCTTCGGGGTATTTCATCTATCATTAGGAGTACCATTCATAATATGCAGCTAACG
>Ga0255430_10246_pt1 | contig 9012 bp, 9 predicted proteins | sample ANMaggSeSYBR02G3_FD_182660 | JGI IMG/M metagenome (GOLD analysis project Ga0255430, IMG submission 182660) | Sediment cell enrichment communities from methane seep in Santa Monica Basin, California, United Staets - ANME aggregate JGI... | ecosystem: Environmental > Aquatic > Marine > Cold seeps >...
CAAAAAAGGCGTTGTCACCATCCAGGAGAAAAACGTGACTTCAAACATCTCCTCTCATACGTCACACTTGAGAATTGACGAACGCAACCACGTCGAAAAACCCCTGCTCGATCAGCTTGACGGACTGGGCTGGGACATAATCGGCCTCGACAGCAAGCAGCAGCCAGCCGACAGCCACCGCCAGAATTTTACCGAGGTGGTGATACTGCCGGTCTTGCGCGAGCAGCTCAAGGTCATCAACCCATGGCTGGAAGACGATCAGGTAGAGGAAGTCATCAAGCAACTCACTGCCAGCTTCTCGGGCAGCGACTTGATCAAAAACAACCGCCACGCCTTTAAGCAGGCGATATGAATGGCATCGAAGAGAAGAATGTATAATAAGGCGCTGCATCCGGACACTATTTGTGCCTATTTCCTAAACTCCTAACGATCGATAGGCTTCTATCCTTGCCGTAACTCACAAAATACATTTATCCCCCTACCATATAGAACATGGTATGGACACCACCCTATTCCCCACCGACCTATCCACTCCCTCACTGCTGCGCGCCCAGGAACTGGTCAGGCAGCGGGTCGTCCTGCACAACGATCATGCCGCACTCCGGCTGATAGCAGGCGTGGACCAGGCGTTCATGGAAGATACCATCATCTCAGGCATTGTGGTGATTGACTATGAATCCCTTGACGTGGTTGAAGAAGTACACTACACAAGTACTATGGAGTATCCATACATCCCCACCTTCCTGTCCTTCAGGGAAGGACCGGCCATAACATCAGCATACGAGAAACTCCAGCACACCCCGGACATCCTGATGGTGGACGGCTGCGGCATCAACCACCCCAGGGGCGCCGGGCTTGCCACCCACATTGGCGTTGCGATGGATGTCCAACCATAGGGGTGGCCACGCACATACTGTGCGGAAAAGGGGACGAACCACTGGAAGTAGGCGATGTCAGCCCCCTGGTCTTTGAAAGCAAACAGGTGGGATGGCTTATCAAATCCTGCCGCCGGTGCCGTCCCATCGTGGTTGCACCCGGGCACAGGGTTAGCACGGACGGGGCGCTTGCGATAACAAAGCATTTGCTGCGGGGACATAAACTGCCCGAGCTCTGCCTGCTGGCGCATAAGTATGTGAATAATTTGAAGAAAACAATAATGTAACTTAAGGATATACAGGCTTACATTCTCAGTCACTTGTAAAAACAGGGAAATAAAGCCGGTCACTACCTATCAGTACAATACTACCTATCAGTACAATACTACCTATCAGTACAATAATGCATATCAGTACAACATCATTATCAAGCCCGTTATCTGTCATTATTCCAGGATTTTTGATATTTTACTGCAGGCCTTTTCCATCTCTACAATTACAAGACCTATATTCATCTCATCCCTGAACAGTGAACTAAGTATTGCAAGTTTACCAGCTTCCATGATTATGGTTATGGCATCAGGTGACCTGATAATAAGCATATTTGGCGGATTTTTTTGTATCTCTTCCATAACGGTTTTAGCTGAACCCATAATGGTTGCTGTATAAGCACCCAAACGTGCTTCAGGTATATTTTCGGGCACATCTGAAACCATGACAAGACCCTGGTTACTTGAAATGACCGATGCCTCAATATCACCGGTATTTTTTAGTTCTTTTAGTATCTCACGCAGAGAATCCTGAATATTTGCCATGATCCTTATTTTTCCCAGAACTTTGGTTTTATTACGAACCTGCAGACGTCATCTCCCATTGCCTGGCAACTGACCTCTTCGCATACCATATCTTCCTTATTGAATACCACTTCCAAATATCCACACATGAAGCCTTCCAGAAAGTAACAGACAGGAGTGTCGCTTTTTCCGGTATGTATCATAGCCTCAACATTTTTTATCACTGTGCAGGTTATCTCCCGTTGGTTAACAGATAATTCAATATCTCTCAGAATTAGCCAGCCATAACGGGCAAATTGTTGAGTGGTAGCGCTGATTATTTCATCAGTTGTTTCACATTCCCACTGCCTGATAACAACAAGTGCGGAGTTCTTTCCTGCATCATATCCTGATGTATAGAACATCGGTCTGGCGCCTTTTCCCAATGCATCTAATATCCCTTTATGAAGCGATCCAAAAGTTGATTTTGACATCACTATCACAGGGACACCGCTTATGGTTATATTGGCGTTATCATCATCTAATTCGATGAATAACGCCTCATCTACGGCTTTGATAGAATTTACCCCATTAAATTGCAGATTACAATAAAAGATAATTGTATTTTTTAATTGAAATGATTATCATTTTAAGAAATGTTACTATCTGGATATCAATTTTTAAAACATTGTAACATAATGACATGACAAGTTACTTATCAACACTGTAGTTCAGGCCGCACTCGTTGCATAAGTAAGTGATCACTTCTTTGCCCTTGGTACTTTTCCTTATAGTAGATTCCATCCAGCTGCCACAGGTGGGACATTTCTGGTCGAACAGGGAATGATCTTTTTTTTCCATGTTCCCTCATCACCTGCCCATCTTTTTGTGTGCCCGCGCAAGGTGTCCTGCCGCCTGGGCACCTATAAGGGAAATCTCACCTGCCAGTGCTGCTGCTCCTATTATCTCGGCAAGTTTTTTGGCATTTGTGCCTGGTGTTTCTCCTGCTCCTGCTACTCCCAGCATTTCAAGGCACTCGCGCTGGGTGGCAATACCTGTACCCCCACCCACCGTACCCACCTGTATGGCAGGCAGCGTCACACTGCAGTACAGGTCACCTTTATCTGTGAGCTCCATGCTAGTGATAGCACTGCTGGCCTCTACCACATGGGCTGCATCCTGGCCGCAGGCAAGGTACATGGCTGCAACAATGTTTGCCACATGTGCGTTAAATCCTGTACTTCCGGCCCTGGCTGAGCCAAGCAGGTTCTTCTTGTAATTGACCTTTGCCATTGATCCGGGCTCTGTCTTGAGCTTTTGCTCGACTACGTTTACCGGAATGACCACATCTGCCACAACAGTTTTTCCCCTACCCAAAATATTATTGATGGCAGAGGGTTTTTTATCAGTACATACATTGCCTGAGAGTGATACCAGTTCCACATCAAGTTGACCTGTGATAAAATCGCAAATGGCTTCAGATGCAATTGTTGCCATGTTCATGCCCATGGCATCCTTGGTATCGAACCTGAACCTGAGATACACATTGTTCCCTACCACAAAGGGCATTACGTCAAGCAGTTCCCCGAACCTGGTGGTCTCGGATGCCTTTGCCTTCATGGCCTCGAAGTTCCCAGGATCATTGACCCAGTCAACGAACTCCCTGGCCCGGACCACATCCTTTACTGTGAAAACGGGTGCACGGGTCATACCGTCATTGAAAATCCTGACATTGGTACCGCCGCATGCCGAGATAACCGAACAGCCCCGGTTGGTACTGGCTACCAGTGCCCCTTCTGTGGTGGCGAGAGGTAAGTAATAATTCCCGCATGCATATTCACCATTGATAGTAACAGGCCCGGCTATTCCAAGAGGTATCTGGATTGCCCCGATCATGTTTTCAATATTGCGTTTTGCAGCTTCTGTTTCATCAATGGAGAATCTGCCCACATTATCAAGTTCTGTACCAGTCATGCGGGCTGTGGCTTCTCTTCTTATGTCCACTGCTTCCCTGGTATCCACGAACTGGTCAATGGCATGGAGCTTCATCTCTCCTTTTACTACCTTTTGTATGATCTCCTCTTTTGACAACCCCTTATCCTGGTTCATGCAAATACTGTAGTGCAATAATCTATTTAACTCTGGCGAAAACCGACATTACTGGTTTTCAGGGATACCTGGAAATGGCTTGGACCAAATAGACTGACAACCCGACTAAATTAAGTATATAAACAAATAAGCAGATACAAGTATATAGAAAAAATACATAGCATATTTATATACTACATATTTATATTAAAGGAGAATAACGTGGCAGATACTAATGACAATGATTCCGGATCCACTGATGACCTTCTGGGTGGACTTGATATTGAATCCACCGCAGATATCCAGGTTCCTGAGGACCTGATCGACCAGGTGATAGGCCAGGAACATGCAGTGGAAGTAGTTAAAAAGGCAGCCACCCAGCGGCGGCATGTTATGATGCTGGGTACACCTGGTACCGGCAAGTCAATGCTGGCCAAGGCCATGGCAGATCTTCTGCCAAAAGAGGAATTGCAGGATGTCCTGGTGTATAATAATCCTGAGGACAACAACACACCGAAGATCAGGGTAGTGCCTGCCGGCAAGGGCAAAGAGATAGTGGACGCCCACAAACTGGAAGCAAGAAAACGAATGCAAGCCCGCAACATGTTCATCATGATATTCGTGTTCGGCATAATCATCTATTCACTTTATACCGGGACGCTGATCTGGGGTATCATCGCTGCCGTACTGATCTTCATGGTCATGCGCCAGTTCATGCCAAAAGAAGAGGCATACATACCAAAACTCCTGGTATCCAATGCAGGTAAGGAAAAGGCCGCATACGTGGATGCTACAGGTGCACATGCAGGTTCCCTGCTGGGTGATGTGAGGCACGACCCGTTCCAGAGCGGAGGCCTGGAAACCCCTGCCCATGACAGGGTGGAAGGTGGAGCCATTCATAAAGCGCATAAAGGTGTGCTGTTCATAGACGAGATCAATACTCTTGGGCTGGAATCCCAGCAGAACCTGCTGACAGCCCTGCAGGAGAAGGAATTTTCCATCACTGGCCAGAGCGAGCGCTCCTCGGGCGCAATGGTAAAGACAGAACCTGTTCCATGCGATTTCACCATGGTCACTGCCGGTAACCTTGATGCTTTGAGGGGAATGCACCCGGCACTGCGTTCAAGGATCAAGGGTTACGGTTATGAGGTTTATATGAGTGATACCATACCTGACAATGTCGATAACAGGCAAAAACTTGTCAGGTTCGTGGCACAGGAAGTGATAAGGGATGGTAAAATACCCCATTTTGACAGTAGTGCAACTAAAGAGATCATCCTGGAAGCAAGGCGCCGGGCAGGCAGAAAAGGACACCTAACCCTGAAACTGAGAGACCTGGGCGGTCTTGTCAGGGTTGCGGGTGATATTGCGCACTCTGAAAATGCTGATATGACACTTGCAGAACATGTGCTTAAAGCAAAGAGCATTGCCAGGTCTGTGGAACAACAGCTCGCCGACCAGTACCTTGAACGGAGAAAGGATTACAAGATGTTCGAACAGGAAGGCAGCCAGGTGGGAAGAGTTAACGGCCTTGCGGTTATGGGAAGCGATTCAGGGATCATGCTCCCCATAATGGCAGAGGTGACGCCTGCCCAGTCCAGTTCCGAAGGTAGGATCATAGCCACAGGTATGCTCAAGAAGATCGCCAGGGAAGCTGTTGATAACGTATCAGCCCTGATCAAGAAGGTAAGTGGCAGCGACACCAGGTCAATGGATGTACATATCCAGTTCATCGGTACTTATGAAGGAGTGGAGGGCGACAGTGCGTCCATCAGTATAGCTACTGCCGTGCTGTCAGCTTTCGAGAACATTCCTGTTGACCAGTCAGTGGCCATGACCGGGTCGCTGTCAGTAAGGGGTGACGTGCTTCCGGTTGGCGGCGTGACCTACAAGATCGAGGCTGCAGCCCAGGCTGGTATCAAGACTGTGATCATACCCAGATCAAACATGGGTGATGTCATGATCGAGGATGAATACAAGGACAAGATCGAGATTGTCCCTGTGAGCAATATCACCGAGGTACTGGATAAAAGCCTTATTGGGCCTGAAAAGAAAAAACTGATCAAGACCATTAAAAAATCATACGCCTTTCCAAAGCTGAACCTGGGCCTGACTGATAATATTCCAGGGTCATCAGTGCCGGCACCTCAATAGGCAGGGATATACTTTGAACAATTCACAGGTTGATTTCCATGACATCAGGGTACTGAAAAGTTCAGGACTCAGCATTTTTATCGATAATGGTGAGATAGAACAGATATCAAATAACTATACCAGTGGAACAGCATGTCGTGCACTGGTCAACGGGTCGTGGGGTATTGTCTCATCCGACAACACCAGAGATCCTGAAAGCATGCTTTTTTCAGCAGCAAAGCTATCCAGCCAGGCACATAGAAGGTCTCCAAGACCGAGTATCGATCTGGCCCGGGTGGAATCTCCTTTGATACATGACCTTCCGGTAGTTGAAAAAAACCCTGCCGATATTCCAATTGAGGATAAAGTAGAACTTATGCTTGATATCCACAAACGGACAAAGGTACAGGATGTTTCAAGTTCCACTGTAATGTATTCCGAAAGTGTGACCGAAGTGGAATATAGTAACTCAGAGGGTGTGGAGGTTTCATACAGCCAGGTTCGGACAGGGTTTGCAGTAACTGCGGTGGCTTCACGCAATGGTGTGTTCCAGATGGGCAGGGAGAGCAAGTTCAATGTGTGCGGGTACGAGCTGTTCGACAGGTACGATGCACTGGAGCTGGCAGAGACAGCAGGGAATACTGCAAGGGACCTGTTATCGGCCAGTGTGCCAAAAGGCGGCAGGATGCCAGTGATACTTGACCAGGAACTGGCAGGTGTGTTCATCCACGAGGCTGTGGGTCATGCAGCAGAGGCAGACCATGTGGCAGAGGGTAATTCCATCCTTGCAGGCAAGATCGGTAGCCAGATCGCTTCTTCCTGTATAACTGTCATAGACGACCCGTCCATGCACGGTTATGGCTACTATCCTGTTGATGACGAAGGAGTGGAATCCAGACCCACTACATTGATAGAAAATGGAGTCCTGAAGTCGTACCTGCATAGCAGGGAGACAGCTGCACTATTTCCGGATACCGGCCGGCCTGGTAATGCCAGGTCCCAGGGGCTTTCAAGACCCATTATCAGGATGAGCAATACTTATATCGAAAATAGTGATTCCTCTTTCGGAGAGATGTTATCTGAGATAAAGGACGGTATTTACCTGATTGGCAGTCGCGGGGGACAGGTGAATCCGGGCGAGGGTGTGTTCCAGTTCAATGCAGAGCGCGGGTTTTTGGTGGAGAACGGTGAACTGACTACGCCTGTTCGGGATGTTTCACTGTCAGGACATACAATGGATATCTTAAAGCACGTGCAGATGGCTGCCGGTGATATGAAAATGACCTCTGGTAGGTGCGGCAAAGGCGGGCAGCTTGCGCCTGTATGTGATGGGTCGCCGCATATCCTGGTCTCAGAGGCTATGGTGGGGGGAAGCGGATGAGTAGTGATATAAATATTATTTATGACATGGCCAGAAAGGCGCAAAAAGCTGCAGAGCGCTCGGGTGCCGATGAGGTGGAAGTATTCGGGCTTATGGCCAGCAGCGTTAATGTGGACATCCAGCTGGACAGGATCGACCTTGCAAAGGAAAGTTTTTCAAAGGGAATTGGTGTCAAGGCGATAGTAAATGGTGCAGTGGGTTTTTCGTCCACAAATGATCCTGCGCGCATCATAGATGCGGCAAAATCCGCCACAAGTTCGGCAAGGGTACGACACAGCGACCCTGACTGGACCGGACTGCCGCAGGCTTGTGATTACAGGGTGGTAAAAGGCATCTACGACCCCAGGATAGCCAATATAGATGTGGAAACCTGCATTGACCTGACCATGAAGATGATCGATGGGGCGGTATCGCTGGATGGTGCAAGACCCACGTCAGGGAAGTTCACATGTTTGGGGTCTGATTATGTGATACTGAACTCCAATGGTGTTGAAGTGAAGGAAGCTTCCACAAGGATCGATGGTTTTATTGAGTGCCGGGCCGGGGATGGTGATAAAATGTCCACTGCTTATGAGTTTGATATGTCCCGTAACCTTGATATTGATTTTTACCGCATCGGCAGCGAGGCTGCCAGACAGGCGCTTGAAGGTGTAGGCGGTGCGGGTGTCGATACATGCAAGACCGACGTGCTGCTTAAACCAAGTGCAATAGCCGATATTTTGGAAAGTACTTTTATCAATTCACTCGATTCTGAGAATATCCAGAAGGGGCGCTCGGCACTGGCAGGTAAACTGGGTGAGAAAATCAGTGCAGATGGCCTGGATATTGTGGATGATGGGCTTCTGGAGGGTGGTATAGGATCGGCCCGCTCGGATGATGAGGGTACACCGTCAAGGACCAACCGCATCCTGGAGAACGGGGTGCTGGGTACTTACCTGTATGATAAATATACGGCAGGTAAGGATGGTGTGGAGTCCACGGGCAGTGCGGTGAGGGGTAATTATGCCCAGACCACTTATATTGATGTCAGGAACCTGAAGATAGAGTATCCGGCCAGTGATATTATTGCTGAGACACAAAAAGGGGTGCTTGTAGGTTCGGTGATCGGGGCTCATACAGCCAATCCCATCTCAGGGGATTTCAGTGTAGAAGCCCGCAATTCGTTTTTAGTTGAGGACGGGGATATAGGCAGCCCGATCAAGTCCATGATGGTGACCGGGAATGTGTTCGAACTGCTGCATAATATCAGCGGTGCGGGCCGTGATACGAGGGTACTGGGTAATATTATTACGCCTACGGTGAAGGTATCAGGCCTGAAGATAGTTGGATAATGTAAATAAAAGGGGGGTCAAGCTTTTGAAAATCTATATGATGATCTCGTCGTACTGAACAAGGGATTGAATAATATTAGGGAAAATAAATTCTAATCGCCTTCAATTGGTGGTATCTTCAATTAAATAAAATGGTTGAAAAGTATGTGGACATTTAAGTCAAAATCAGTTTAAATTAATAATGAATACACAACAAAATCAAAAAAGTAATAGTAACGATATATATTTGGAAGAATATAAGGCATTACGCGATGAAATTCTTTTAAGGGCCAGAGAAAAAAATCGAACAATTAATCACGTAATTCTTCTCATCTCTGCACTTATTGTTGCTATTTGGCAGATACCTGGTAGAATTGAACCAGAGAGAACATATATAATTTTTTTATTGATTGTCCCTCTGATTTCCTTTATGTTAGCATTAATTTATTGCT
>Ga0255430_10249_pt1 | contig 8955 bp, 3 predicted proteins | sample ANMaggSeSYBR02G3_FD_182660 | JGI IMG/M metagenome (GOLD analysis project Ga0255430, IMG submission 182660) | Sediment cell enrichment communities from methane seep in Santa Monica Basin, California, United Staets - ANME aggregate JGI... | ecosystem: Environmental > Aquatic > Marine > Cold seeps >...
TTTATTCGACAAGAAAAGGCCGGTAATGTGCGCTATTTGTATGATATTCTGAAAGACATCGGTTACCTGAGAATGCGCAACTATGGTTTGAGTCAAAAATTGATGAATGAAATCAAGGGATTATTTTGTTTAAGCTTGCCTCATAATGAAAATAATGCACCAACACTTTTCTTTTTTGAGGATTTGTTTGATGAGATTGATCTGTATAAAAAATCTTATGCAAAACATAGAACCAGTTCCGAATGCAGGTGAAAAACCTGAAAAGGAAGAAATATGGGAGAGCAGGTTATATTATTTTTAACAACAGGTAATCTAAGAAAATTATTTTGACCATATTCCTAGTCAAATTACTACTGGCTGATACCCGATTCAGTGAGGAGTGGAAGCAAACATGGAAAATATTTTCTGATAATGCAAATAAATATTTTAGAAAATTATACAAACTAAAAGGGCAAATGCCTTCAATAGCGGAAAGGATTCATCAGGAACTGGCAGAGTACAATATGCCTGATGGCGAATTTTTCAGGTTCGCATCAGAAATTGCAGTTATTCGTGAAAGCTGGTCAAAGAATAATCATTTTCGTTATATTCTAAGGCCCGAAGAAGTTAATGAGCTTTATCAAAAAGCAAAACATATATTTCAGGAATATCCACCAGCCGCCCGGATATATTTTTTCAAAAATGCATTGGCTGAAGAAACACTCAAACATTTTATCCAAAAGGGATGTATTTCGCTGCTGCAAAACGATGAAACAATACCAACAAACAGTAAATGGTCGTTGCAGAGTACCCTGGACGGTGAACCTGTTGAAGAGGCTATCTCCGTAGTTCCGATGTTGTATGCTGGAAAGAAAGAAATATACACTGTGCATATGCTGGGCCCCAGGGTAAGTGGATGGGGGGTTCGTAGCGATCGTTTGAAATCATTGCTGTTTAATGATGAAAAATATAAAGGCGCTTTTTTTTGTTCATGGAAAGAATATCCAACAGAAGAGATACTTGTGCGCTTTGACAGATTTATACCCAAAGCCAGATTTATAGAGCTGGTTAAGGGCGCAAAAGATTTTATCCGGCTACCTGTTAATACAGTGCTTAAGGAAAAAGATTTGCGAGAAGAGGCTCTCCAGCAGGCCGCAAATGCTGTGATGGGGATTAGCTTTGAAAACGATGTCTTGGCATTGCTCATGTATGATATGTATATCAAGGCCATTGCACAAAACCATTTTCAACATTTGATAGCTAAAGGTGTTGTCAGCAATGTGATACAGCAGCATATTTTTAAAAAGAAAAGACTAATCAGAAAGCAGGGTACCGGCCCATCTACACCTGAAACAAATATTCTCCATATACCTCTTAACGTATCTGAACATCACGATGAAGAAATTGATCTTTTACCAAGCGCATTTAAGAGGAATAAGCCAGTAATTAAATCAATTGATACAGAACAGAAAGCTATCTATAGCAGTATGGTCAATTTTATTGATGGTAATTCTTACTGGCATTATTTTGCTTATACATTAGACGATAAAGGGGAAATTCTTCCCGACAGTAGGGAAACAGGCAACATTGGGACGAATAAAAAGATTAAGTACCGTGTAAATAAAGACGCTCAAATGATTTTTCTCTGCATAGCGCCGGAAGAAATAATCAAGAAGATTTCGCAACTGTTTGGAGAATCTCCTGATATGGCCTCCGTGCCCAATGAAAACGATAATATTATCTGGCTGATTTATGGAGCTTCTAAAAAAAATTCTTCAAAATAGTAAAAAAGGAGGCGTATAAGCATGCCTGCTGACGTATATGCAAATTTAAAAGGCTATTTCAAAGAAATTGATCCATGTGTTGAACCCAATACTCGCAGAAAGCAGTTAGATGAAGTTGGGAAAAAAATTCGGTCTGATCTAAAACAGCTTGAAAGAAAACAAGAATGGGTTTGCCTGGGCACAATGTTCAAGGCATGGAATGAAATGGATTGGGGCTCGATTCTGCCACCTTTTGCGTTTGAGCCTTCTGAAGAATTGTGTTTTCAACTTAAAAAAAATCGGGCAGAAATTGATGCACAATTAGCTGAATTAAGCTTTAAGCGTGCGGAAAATTTATTGGATGAAGTCAAAAAAAATAATGTTGCAAGATATACCGACCGTCACCGTCTTGTGGAAAAAGCGCTGGACCTTGTTATAGGCCGCTGTGATAGCGATAAGATATGGAGGTTTTCTAATCCACCTGCACATGAGATATATGCTTTCATTGCAAAATGTTATTTGTTCAGATCACGCCTTGCCCTGCCAAAAGGCTCTTCCATACCTGAAAAAAAACTCGAAGCATTAAAAAAGGGGTGGGAATGGGTTAAAAAAACTTCTTTTCCGGATATTTCCGATATTGATGATGATTTTTTGCACTGGGATAAACAGCAAAATCAGGTTGTGGATAATCTTAAAATTGAGATTGTTCTGGAAATAAAAAGATGGCAACCTTTTGTGGATGATTCCTGGCTAAAACATCAGCTTGAATGTTTTTTCAAAAATACCAAAAAGCTTGATGAAAACAATCTGATACACTGGAGAGTGTGCGATATTGCTGAAGATGCAGGAATGGCCAATAAAAGCAAATTTCTTTTAAAAATAACACAGAGTAAGTCCCGGCAGTTGCCATTATATCAGGCAAAGGCAGCGTATCGACATAATATTTCCATGTTTAATAAATATCTGGAAGAATCGGTTAAAAAATTGAATGTTCCATTCTCTGATCCGCTGTGGGATGAAACAGTAAAGCTTATAGAAACAGCGGCCGCAGACAGCAGAATGAACGACTGCTGGGAAGAATCCGCAATACAGGCATGGGCACAATGTGAGAATATGGCGCAAAAACTGAGGTTGAGCGTTCAGGTCAGGTGGTACTGGGCAAGACACCGTAAGCTTTATGATCTGGCTGTCAGGGCTGCATATAAATGTAAGAATGTACGCAAATGTGCAGAAATTGTAGATTCCCAGAAAAATCGACCTACAGTTAAACTGAAAAACATGGAAACTCGTTTACATTCCTCAAATACATCGAATGAGGATCGTAAACGTATCGAAATAATGATCGAAGCTGAAACCTGTTTTGCTATAGAAAATTATCAGGCTGGTCTGGATATACTAAACAAACTACCCATGTCAGTTCCTGAAAAAATACGTAATTTACAAGACATGCCTGATGACTGGGGATCTGTGCATTTCTATGTTTGCGAAGATAAACAAGCTTATGCTTTTGTTTTTACTGACCAATGCTGTGAAAAGTTTACTTTTTCAGCAGAAAATTTGTGGAAGAAGTATGTTCGCTGGAATACAGATGTAGAAAAAAAAGATTCTTTTGAAAAACTATGTGAGGAATTCGGTGATTGTTTTAAAGACATTTTTTGCTGGTTGAATGATAAAGCCTCCGGTGTTCTTTTTATCCCGCATGGTTTTCTGCACCTTGTTCCCTTGCATGCCGCAAAAGTGAAGAAAAACGGAGAAACAAAATTTCTATTTGAAGTTATGACCTGTGTTTATTTACCATCATGGTCTCTATCTCCGCTGAAAAAACAGGAAGTTGTCAATTCCGGGGTTTATGCATTCAGCAACTGGCAGAACTGGGATACAACACCATCTATATTTTGCAGCAGCAAGTGGAACAATAATCAAACAGTCAATAATTCAGCAGATGATATCATCAACACAATAAAAACCTGTGAATCTCCTCCCAAACTGCTGGTTATGTATTCTCATGGCAAACATGACCCAAACAATCCTTATCAGTCAAGCTTGATTATGAACAAATCCGATCTTACTCATCAAATGATTCTGAAAAATATTGAAACAGGCAAACTGTCTGGCGCTGATATTATTCTGACAGCATGTGAAACTGATCTGGCTCCAGGGGATATGGGGCTTGCAGACGAGCATTTGTCCCTTGCAAATGCTTTTCTAACAAAAGACGCACGCTCTGTTCTGGGGACTCTGTATGAGTGCAAAGAAGACAAATCACTGGAATTGATTAGTAAAATAAAACAAACTCCTGGCGGGGCGCTTTATCAGGTTCTTCAGAATACTCAGCGACAATGGTTTGCCAATAATGAACAAATTGAAGATATTGCAGTTTACCGTGTGATGGGTTTTCCTGATGAATAATCTGTATAAAAACTGGCATTTTGTGAGGATAATATGAAGCAATTTACAGTGCAACTGACATTTTTAACTCCATACCGCATTGTTCCATGGAAAGAAGAAAATGAAAGGGAATTTAACCGATTTTACATGCGTGGCGGAAAGTATGCCAAATGGCACATGCTGGATAAAACCAAAGAAGAAGGAAGACCTTATATTACTGGGACAAACTTTCGTTCAGCTCTTTATAATCAGCTTGAGAGGCTGCTGATACACCACGATCCCTTTGACTGCTGTCTTGGGATGGATAAGACTTCTGATGCTTCTGAACTTGCATTTATCCGAAAAAAGTTTAAACCAATTAAAGATAAAAACAATAAGGAGATTTGCAAAACGTGTCCGTTATGCCTGCTTCTTGACCGTAATAGTAAAAATAATAGAAAAGAAAAGAAGGCTAAAGCGGCTAAAAACGATCTATCCATGTTTTCAGTCCATTTTTCAAATTTATATTCAGATTCAAAAAACGAAAATAAAAGAAAAAAATATATCTGGTCAGAAACAGCAAAACGCCGCGTTGTCAATCGCGTGGATTTTGAAAGTGGAAAAGCAAAAGATTATATGAATGTGTGGGAAATTGATCCTTGTGTATGCAACCGGTTCGAGGGTGAAATTTCAATAAATGAGGCCGTGAAAAATGAAGTCGCTGAAAAAATATCCCAGTTAATTGCCGCCGGTCTTTTTCTTGTGACAGTTCTGGCTGGAGCGATATGCAGGGTGGAACTCGTGCCACGAAAAACGCAGGAAACTCTTGCCCGTTCATTCTGGGGTTATAAGGAAGAAATAAAACTTGATTATCCTGACATCAGGACAAACCGGCAAAAAAATATAAAAGAATGGATTGAACCTGAACAGTTTCAAAAAACGGCAAAAGAGATATCAGAATTATTGGGAACAGCACATAAGGAGCAGACTTTACGAAAGCTGGCGGATGCTGTGAGAGATCTTCGAGGGCTTTCATATAACAAGCTGGATTTATTGCCGGTAGAAGAAGGAAAAGACCGCAAGTCATTATGGGATTTGAAACCGCAAAGTACATATAGAAGCATAAGAGAAATCCTTAAAAATGAAGCGGAGCCTATTGAGAACCAGGGAAAAAATATCTGGCGTCAGTTCTGCGGGAAACTGGGATATGCGTTATACAATGCTTCTAAAGAAATAGAGCCGAAAGAGCCTGTAAAAACTCGTCTCCTTGGAGAAACCGAATTTTTAGGAATGCCATCATCTATAAATGAATTTAAAAAACCGGAATCTGAACGATACATAACAAAAGCTGCTGTAAATTCCGATCTATGGATTCTGGATGGTAAATTGACAGCTCAAACGCCGTTTTCCATAGGAACTGTATCGTCTGCCACACACACAAGCAGCCATGTTTTATTGACAGGAGACAACCGGTTCCGCATTCCGTGTTCGACTATACGCGGCGTGCTGAGAAGAGATTTGTTTGCTGCAATGAACAAAAGACCCCATCCCACAATAATAGGTGGCGAGTTCTGCACATGTGAAGTGTGCAGGATTATGCAGACTGTTGTTGTTCAGGACGCAATCAGTTCTTGCGATTTATCGCCTGAAGTACGCCACCGGATTCGTTTAAATCCCCATACTTGTACAGTAGAGGAAGGCGCATTATTTGATTTGGAGTGCGGTTATCAGGGCATGTATTTTCCGTTTCGCATAATCCTGGATATGTCCAAAACAAAGATGAATCCATATCTCTGGCAGGTTTTTGATAACTGGAGAAATGGACATTTATTTCTCGGAGGAAATACCGGCATTGGTTTTGGCAGGTTCAAGCTTTCAAATTTTAAAATATTTCTTCTCGAAATGGATGAGCCGGAAACAATGTTTCCCTTTATGCTTCATCATGGATTTTATGGCAATACACCTGAAGAGATTGAAAATATTATCGGTGAGCCGCCGCTACAATGGTCTGATGAGTTAAAATATAAAACAGATTTTCCAATTTCTAACTCACAATACAAAAAAATTAAATATAACTTTAAAATTGAATCTCCTCTGCTGACAAAAGATCCAATAACAGCCATGAGGGACAATAGAAATCCGGATGCTGTTATGATCCGGAAAAAAGTAATTAACAGCGACAAACCTATTTACATGGTTAAAGGTGAAAGCCTTAAGGGAATATTTCGGCATCTTTTAATGCGAAACGATCCTGGCAATTATAGAATTTTTGAACTGGACCATGAAGAATGTGATTGCCTGCAATGCAGATTGTTTGGCAATGTTCATCAGAGAGGCAAGCTGATTTTTGAAGATGCCGAGGTTCAGGAACCTGCGCAAGAAAAGAAAATGGACCATGTGGCAATTGACAGGTTTACAGGCGGAGGTGTGGATAAACTGAAGTATGATGACTATCCTCTTGCTGCTTCATCAGAAAATCCGCTTGATTTAAAAGGGGCTATCTGGCTCAGGGGCGATTTTAAAGAATCTGAACAGGAAGCATTTCAATCCATGCTTTCCGATTTTAAAAACGGCCTTATCAATCTCGGAGGTCTGAATTCAATTGGTTATGGCCGCATTAAAAAAGGTTCACTCACTCTGGAGCATGAAATTCCATGGCTCAACCTTCAGGAATCAAGAAGGATATCCATAAACTGTAATGGAAAATATAAAGGTAAAAAGCCGGAAATAAATTTTGATGATAATCATAGATACTATCCTCACTATTTTTTGGAACCGCCGGAAAGACCGGTCAAACGCATTTTTTCTCCGGTATCACATGTGGAAAAATGTGATGCTGACAAAAATCAACTTCACAGCGGAACCATTACATGTAAATTAAAAACACTTGGACCGGTTTTTGTTGCTGATACTGAAGCTAACTATTTCAATATGCCTGAATATGATCAGGGAGGAGGCAACTATCACAAAAACTACGGTTTTTTTCGTATTAACGATACACCGGCAATTCCCGGCTCTTCTCTTCGTGGTATGGTTTCTCATATATTTGAGACACTTACACATTCCTGTTTTAGAATCATGGATTCAGGCAAAAAACTCTCCTGGCGAATGAAAGCAGAGCCAAGTCTTCTAAAGGAATTTAAGCCTGGCAGGATAATATATGACAAAGAAAACAAAACATACAGAATAGAAGAATTAACCGGCGGGATTAAAACAAGAAGAGATGGGGTACGATTTCAGGATGATCGTATCCTCCCACGTGTGCCTGTTTATGAAGATCCTGAATTGTTAAAAAATCATAACAATATTACTAAAGCCTCTAAAAAGATGCGAAATAGCTCTGATAAAATTATAGATCAATTAGCCACAGTGTTTAAAGATAAAGATAAAAAATGCCGACCAGTATATGAAGCGCCGCATGGAGTTGATTTTATTGTCACTGATTTTTTCAAAGGAGATATTGATGGTTATTTTCAGTTTACCGGATTCAATAAAATGGAAAAAAAAAGAACTTGCCTCATTAGATAATGAAAACAAACCTGCAAATATTGAAAAACTGCCCGGCAAACTGACATTGCCCATGCATAACAACGTGCGTTGCGATGGCACGACATCAACATACAGGGGCAGCGATCCCAAAGATAAGATGGTGCCATATTATGCGGCAGAAGATGGAAAATTTCTATATATTGTGGATAAACGGTGCGAGCGTATCTTCCTGAAAAAACACAACGGTAACCAGGATTTTCGTGAAATTCCGAAATCAACCATTCGCAGATACAAACAACTGCTGGAAGAGTATAAAGAAAATGCCAAACGGAATGAAGTTCCAAAAATTTTTCAAACTATTCTTCCTAATCCCGATAAAGTTGAGGAAGGCGGTCTTCATGGCACTCTTGTGTTTTTTCGTCTGGCTGATAATAAAATAAAGGATATTGCTCCTGTCAGGATATCCAGAATTGTAAGCGAACAACCGCTTGTGAACAAATTTCATAACAAATCATTGAAACCTTGTACGCATATCTGCCATGATAACTGTGATGAGTGTCCTGAAACCTGTAAAGCTGTTGATGAATATTTTACTCCTCATCCGCAGGGACTTTGCCCTGCATGTCATCTTTTTGGAACACCGTATTACAAGGGACGTGTCAGTTTTGGGATAGCAGAACTGAAAACAAGTACTCCCAACTGGTTAATTCCTGATAATGGTAAAAAAGGAAAAGGATTCACCCTTCCATTGCTGGAAAAGCCAAGACCAACATGGTCAATGCCGGAGGAACATTCAGAAATTCCGGGAAGAAAATTTTATGTGCATCATCCGAACACAGTGGAAATGCTGAAGAAAAATCAGCCAAATACCAAATCATCTGAAAAATTAAAAATTAGCAAGAATAACCGTACAATTGAAGCGCTTGGAAAAGACAATGAATTTGAATTTACGATCAATTACCACAATTTGCGGGAGTGGGAGCTTGGTCAGTTGTTATATGCACTGGAACTGGAGGAGGGACTTGCTCATAAACTGGGGATGGCAAAGGCTTTTGGTTTTGGAAGTGTATCCATTTCTGTAACAGATTTGAATATTTTGCCGGAAATTGGCAAGACCAAGCTGGATATTATCACAAAAGGCTTAAACAAACTTCCGGATAATGGAGCTGATATTCTGGATAATTTGCGCAAGGTATTATATTTTCCGATAGAAGGTGAACTAAAAGGCAGAGTTTGCTATCCGGAGCTTGAAAGCAAGAATAGAAATATACCTGGATTTACTAATTTTGTGAGGGAAAAGGATCCCACGACCAACGAGCCAAATCCTTATTATATGAAGGAAAGAAAGCGGAAAGAA
>Ga0255430_10160_pt1 | contig 8911 bp, 8 predicted proteins | sample ANMaggSeSYBR02G3_FD_182660 | JGI IMG/M metagenome (GOLD analysis project Ga0255430, IMG submission 182660) | Sediment cell enrichment communities from methane seep in Santa Monica Basin, California, United Staets - ANME aggregate JGI... | ecosystem: Environmental > Aquatic > Marine > Cold seeps >...
AGGGGCTGATCGCTGTCAGTTTCGTCTCACCTGATTTGTGACCTTTTCCTGCAATAAAGCTTAATTCATTTATAGTTACAATTTTTGTAACTATTCAGCCATACAAATTATGGCTACTGATAACGAAAGTACATTTTGTAGCTTTTAATGAAACATTCATAGCTAATGTCTTCCGATATCGATTCCATAGATTTAAAGAAATTATTGAAGTAAAGAGTAACGGCTTATGATAGTGTTTTATAGGCTGAATAGTTACCAATTTTTTATTATCATTTGTATGGAAATCTATTTATATTAAACACCACATAATGTATAATCATCATAATGCTTATGATGAGGAGAAAAAACGGATGAAAAATAAAGTCAACATCAAATCCCAACAAGAAGTTAAAAAACAGTTTTACCACCACTTCTTTAAGCAGATCAATATCCAGCATATCTTCTTTTTCTTAGCCTTTATTATTTACGGTATTGGAGACGGTGTAACAGGTGCAATATTAATGAATACCAAAGGGATTTATGCTGAATCAAACCTTTTTTTCAGGTTTTTATATGAAACCTTTGGATTAATGGCATTCATTGCAATAAAAGTCTTATTGACTTGTATTCTTTTACTATTAGCATTTATCATTTACAAGCTATCTAATGGGCATAACTATTGGATGATCAATGGCTGGTTAGCTGCTCTCTCTATAGGTGGGATCATGGCAGTACATGCCAACTTACGGGCAGTGATAGGTCTTCCATACCCTAATCCTAACAGTATTATATTTCTTTATATCATCCTGACATTTATCCTTGTTGAAACGGGTGTTTATGTGGACAGAAAACACAATATCAAAACGCACTGTAAAGGCCTGTGCGTTTACCGCCCTTGCAAACTAAGCCACCTGTGCACCCGTATGCACCTTTACCTGATTAAAATCAGCTCCAAACCTCGGCTCAAATTAGGCACGCTCTGATTCCGCCAGAGGCCGCCCGACGCCTTTGATCGCATTGATCTGCGATTCAAGATCATTAGGAACTTCAGGAGTTGCATCCTCCGTGCTCTTTGCTTGAAGCATCTCTTCTTCCTCTTCTTCTTCAACCTGTCTTTGGACCAATGGTGTAATCTGGTCAACAAGCGGTTTCGTCTGAAGGACTTTTTCTTCTTCCTCCTCTGGCTCAACTTGTCGCTGCACCCCAGGCTCAGGCATCCGCATCACCGCATCCACCACCCTGTCACCCTCCTGCTCATACACATCCCCAGGCTGCCCGATCCTGAGCTTACCCTGCAAAGCCCTAGACTTCAATCAACCTCGACACAACCTGATTCCCCACAGTTCTCTGCAAAAACAGGATGCGATCTACTGGAGTATCCATAGACTGCAAACGCCCAGTCCTTCGAACCCGGGAATTCGAATTAGATTGCTTTACCTTAGGCACTTTAGCAATTTGACCAACTCTTTCTCCCACCTTTTTTCACCCCCCTATTTACAATCACTCATATAATGTATATTATATTTCAAAGTCAATATATCACTAAATCTAATTCCTGTTTAACTTTAAACCTCAATTCCAATCTCCGGAAATCCTCATTACTCTGGTAAATTTGCTACATCAATCCTTCAATCATCCCAAAACCACTACTCAAAGTGAGCACGAACAGATTCCGTCAAGGATTTTCCGCCGCCATTGACAGCTTGAATACGAAATTTTAGATAAGTGTTGATTTTGGCATTATGATCAATACGAACTGTTTTGTTCCGGTAGACCGGGCAAATGATCTCTATTCGCTGGATTCTTTGTTCTAAGTTCTATTTTTTCCAGATTGCTGCATTACATGCGTCAACTCATGTGCCATCAGCCTTCGCCCCTCGTTTTTCCCTGGTATATATTGCCCGCCCTCAAACATCTTGTCACACCGTAAAAGCCCGTGCATTCAGTGCTTGCGCCAGTTCTGCGGTCCTGGCATCTGTATGAATACGCACCTGGCTGAAGTTATAGCCAAATGAAGATTCAAAGAAGGTACGAACAGGTTCTGGAAGCGGCTGACCTCCTCCAATCAATTGAGAGATCTGAGCTTCTCTACCGGGAGGCACTACCAGACCCTGGGTGGGGGAAGTGTTCATCTCAAGGATTGCTTTGAAGCGGATAGGGTCTGATGATTGCATTATCGCATCTGCCACACGGTCTGCTTCCTGTTCGTAGACATCGTCCATTGGTCTGATCTCCAGCTTGGCCTGTACAACCATTTGCTGTGGATATTGATTGCTTCCGGTACACTGCATCAGTCCTGCAGCATTTGAGTTATGTTTCGCTTCAAAAAACTGGCTGCAACAAGCTTTGTCATAATACACGCGACTAAAATGTTTCTAAATAATCAGAGTGGAAGAGTCACAGTATTAAAAAAGTGGCCTGTAAAGACGCTATAAAAGGAATTGAAACCGAAGTTGTATTTGATTGTATTGAGCATTATTAAACGAAATGATGGATGTACGCAAAACTTAGGCCATGAGGTCATTCTAGTTCTCGCCATCTGCCACGCTTTGACTTTTTCCATCCCAAGCTCGCTTTTATTTCCGTACTGTAAAAGTGATTTTTCCAGCGGTTATGGATGTATAGAGACTTGCCCTTAAGGAATTCCCTAAGCTCTTTACCACCTGTTCCCGGCAATCCACTCGGTGCATCATAGCTTGCATATGCTTTTTCGAATAGTTTTCCAAGTCTGTTGTTGATTGTGGAGCTAGTAAGGGCCAGATTTCCAGATGAGTGAGTACCGGACCATCCCATCTCCTCCCCAGCAGACCTTTCGATTATGTGTTCCCACTGTTTTCCATCCGGATTAGTTTGAATACCGTGATACCGATAGTTGAGTACTTTTCTTGCAGTTTCTATATCGTCCCATTTCTCTTTCTTGTTTTCCTCAATAATTCTTTCTTCACTTAACTTCACTTGAGATATGTGCCCTCTCTTCCACTTCTTATTTATGTCATTAAAATTGAAGACCGCAGTTCGTGGCACTTCCAAGTTCGAAGACTGCCACTTAAATGTCTTCCCAATTGGGTCCACTTTCATGACTATGCCCGGACTCCATACAAGTTTGAGACTACCTATCCTTTCCGGACTCTTGCCAAGTACGACGTCGTCGACCATTAGAGGCTGGTCACAAACGAGGCCTATGCCCATGACAGCTAGATGCCCAGCTAAAGAATTTAGCGAAAGTGTAAGTTGCTCGTACGCATTTGCATCATCTGGTTTCATGATGAGAGTATTTTGAGCTTTTACTATTTGTTGATACTTTTGCCTGGCACCGGTCAGCGCCTTACTTCTAGTCTTATCTTCAGATTCGGTGATCTGTTCTTCGAATTTGCCACCAATGGCCAGAAGTTTTTCAAGTTTCGTCTCATCACTACTTGCCACCACTAAACGCGCCGCTGCACCTTTACCTACGAAGTAAAGCTCGTGAGACTCATGCTTAGAGGTGAATCTCTTCCGGAGCCCTAGCCACCCCATCACCTTGGCCACTCCTGCCTTGACCGCTTCCTTCCCCTTCTTTACACCCCCGATCACCTTCCCATACACCTTCTTCGCCTTCGACACAATCCACTTGGCCACCTTGGCGATCACATTATCCACCTTACCGCGAATTTTCTTGATCACATCCCTGATCTTTTGTGTAATGCCACTAAGGTGCAGGAACTTCGCAAGGAATTCGATTACCAGCTTCAATCCGCGGGCCAGTCCGTTCTCCAGCGCTGCTGCTGCACCGCTGATGTTCCCTGCGGCGATCTGGGCAATGGAACCAAGGAAGTTGCCGAGCATCTGCATGATGTCTTTCGCCTTCTGGATGAAGAATACGATGGTATCGTAAATGCCCACGATAGCACGAACAATTCCCGCGCCTGGAATTAACATGCTGAGGATGGTTTTGATAGCTTCCTCCACAACTTTCCACTTGATCCAGTCTTTAATCGCATTGACGAATGTATTTTTGATACTTTCTGCCATACCTTTCAACTGTTCCCATACTGCCATTGGACCCTTGGTGATGAGGTCCTTCACCAGCGTGAAAGTGGTTTCCATGGTTTTCACCACAGGCTCCGGAATAAGCTTCACAATGTGAGACCGGATGTTCTGGTAGGTGATGCCGAGCATCTGGAAAACAACGCTCATTATACCTTTCAAATCCCATCTTTCGGGTAATATAATCCCAACCAGCGAGCCTGTCAGCCATGCGAATACAGCGTTCTTCAGGTGTTTGAGGAAATTCTTGCCGAAATTCTTAAAGCCGGTACCGGCCGCACTGACCAGGTTTTTTACGAACTTGATGGGCTTTGTGAAGATGGCCTTGAGCACGGCTGCGCCTTTGTTGATGATGCCATCGATTTTTTCCAGTGAGTAGCCGAATTTCTGCAGGGCCCAGCTGAAGAATTTCTTTGCGGCCTTTAGCAACAGTTTGCCAAGCTTTGCGAGAGCGCCCGACATGGCCTCTTTCATCTTTTCGATCTTCTCGTCGATGGCTTTGATGGCAGCCTGCTGCTTGTCTTTCAGCTTGTACTGCAGCTCCTGCTCTTTTTTCGCAACAAACTGATCGAGATCGTCTAGCTTGTTGTTCATCTCCTCGGCCGCTTTCTTACCGATGTCTTTTAGGGCAGGACCGAGCTTGTCCACGAATTCCTTGATCTCCACCCTGGCATTCGCCAGCTCGTCCTTGCATTCCTGGACGACGCGCTTGTTGTCGGTGGTGATGTTTTCAACCAGCTTGTTGATGGTGTTGACGAAGGTGGTACGGTTGCTTTCGAAGATGGCCTTGACTTTGGGCAGTTTGTCCATACCCAGTATCCAGTCTTTGGCTTTTTTGGTCCAGCCAAACCAACCGGAATAGCGTTTCTTCTTGTAAGCATTTATTTCGCGCTTGACATTGTCTTCGAATTTTTTCGTGGCCTTATTATTGCCTTCATCGAAGCGCTTCATCGAATTCTTTTCAAGATCGTTAAGTTTCTTCTTTACCTTGTCTTGCGCGGATCTGTATATGCCGTTGATCTTGCTGGCCACTTCATCGCGCTGTTTTTCGATGGCGGTCTTGGTGCCCTTCTGCTGTTTTATGGTGGCGCCGAGGCTGGCCTTACGTTTAACCTTCAGTTCGTTGCGTTGCTTCTTCTCTTCCTGCCTGAGGTCTTTCTCGACCTTTTTGGTTTCCTGCTGCGCGAACTTCTGCACGGCGAGCGGTTCGCTCTTCGCCGTTTTCTCCATACCTTTCTTTTCCTTGTTCGCTTCGGCGAGGTCACCGCTGTCAACCATGTCAAGCTGTTCCTGTGTGATGTCTTCCTCTTTCAGCTTGTTTTCGGCCTCACTGGTGTAATTGCTCAGGTCGGTATGCTCTTTCTGTAATGGCGCAATGGCATTTCGACCAAGGTTCATATTGGCAGTAGGCGGCGCTATTTCTTTAGGTGGCAGGGCTTCAGGAGTGTGCTTGGGGGGGATGGGTGGTGGCGTGTGTTCCATGTCACCGAAGGTAGAGATCACGGCGTTTTTGTCGCTCTGTACAACCTTCATCACGTCTGCGCCCATGCGCTGGGCCTTTTTGTCGCGTTTAAAGTTGTCGACGTCTTCGATGGTTTCCGGGATATTTTCTATTAGCGATTCCTGCAGCTTCTTTTTGGCTATTTTTTCATCGACAGTAGGCACGGGTTTGGCGCTTACGGCATTCACCTGCGAGGTATTGCTTTGTGATTGACCTTCGCTAGGCGGGGTGAACACGGCTTTTTCGGACTGCTTCAGTTTTTCTGCGGCATTGTCGTGTGTCTGCTCGTGTTGTTTCAGTTTCTGCAGCTTTCCCATGCCTTTGATCAGCACAGATGAACCTCTACTGGACAGGTATTGTGCCACATCACTATTACCCACTGCCCCAGGCATCGCAGCGCCCCCTGCCTTTTGTGAGACTCTGCCTTTACCTTTACCTTTGCTTTTACCTCTACCTTTACCTTTTTTGGATTTTTTGTCTTTGCCTTCAGGTTTTACTTCCTTTTCTTCTTTCCTGGCTGGTTTCTTTACCTCAGATAAAGGTTTAGGTGGCGGACGTTTACCCAATTTTTTCTCAGCCGCTTTTCCTTCGGCTTCAAGCCTGGCCGCGTCTTCTGCTGTCATGTCAGGTGGCAATTCCACCATTTTGCCATCGGTGGTGCGGTACATGCGCTTCCCGCCTTCGCTTGCGTCCCGGCGCTGCACGGCTGGCGTGTCTAAGACCGCACCTCTGCCTGTCTGTTGCATGACGTGAGTGAGTTCATGCGCAGTGAGTTCTGAATTTGTTGGACTGTGGTCAGATCCAAAGTAAATGTCGGTGCCGTGGGTGAAGGCCCGGGCTTTAACGTCCCGGTTCATTTGTGTGGCATCACTGTCTGTATGGACGCGAACCTTGCTGAAATCTACGCCAAACCTCGGTTCCATATAGGAGCGCACAGGATCAGGCAAAGGACTCCCGTGCCCTTTGCTAAGATTGATCTGCGTTTCGACATCAGCTCCTTCCTCTAAGTTGTTATCCCGGGATTCGGCAGATTCCGCCTGGATGGATTCAGCTTTTTCTTCCCCATCTTTTCCCATTTGCCGCTGAATCACCGGTGTGATTGAATCAGGTCTGGTTTGCAGCGTCTGATCCTTTTTTTCTTCTGGTTTTGACTTCAAAGCCCCTGATCGTATAAGCCTCCCCACTGCTTGGTTCCCGATGGTTCTTTGAAGGAATAGGATTTGTTCTGCAGGCGAGCTAATGGATTGAGAGAGGTCTGAATTTTGCTTTTGAGAAGCCACATTTTCCTTTTTGGCTCCAGGTGCTCTTGCTTCTGCTCTTGTTGCTTCACCCATTATTTATTCCCAGATACCTATATTTTCAGTCAAACGTTGCGCCGGCACACCCAACCGCAGCAGAGCTGCGGGGCATGATGTGCCGGTGCAACGTTTGACTATGAATCCAGATAATTGATATCTCTAAAAAATGAAATAAAACATTGTAAATTTTAATTTTCTATCAACTTAATTCAGCTATGATGTCTTCAATAGAAATTCCTTCTGGAATTGATAAGAATTCCTCTGGCTTATATCCAAGTATGAATATAATACAATTTAATAGTTCTCTTAGTCTCGGTTTCCTCCCCCACCTTTCAATATATTCTTGGGCAATCTCTTCAAATGCATCTCGAAACGACTCAATTAATTTATTATCTGCCGTTCCATTCTCTTTACTGAAGACGTTATTAGGTCCGCCCTCTAGTTTAACTATTATTTTTTGAATATGCATAACACCCACATTAGAAATAAAATCATTCGGTTGAATTTGTAAAACCGATATAATAGCATCTAATACTTCTTGTATTGAAGGCTTTTGGCTTCCCGTTTCGCCATAACTTGTGGTAATTTTTCTGAAAGTCCGGCTGATAATATCAGCTGGAATATCTCCTATTACATCTCCTTGTCCTATTTCCCACCAAGACATAATTTCCTCCTATTTCGGGCAATATCCTGCTTCTTGCACCTTTGGGTCATTAGCAATTTTTTTAGCCAAAGCTTCCATATTTCCTTTTTTGACAACTTCTTTACGATTCATAACATTATCGCGTCCACGAATTTCTCTTTCAATATCGAGATTTTTTTGCTCTAAATAATTCGCTTGATATTGGTTTAGGTTTTTAACCCTAGGCTGAAGTTTAGCCTTTTCCATAAATCTATAGAATTCTAGGTCTTTTTTGGTTAATTTTGAAGGATCTTTTAGCATTTTTCTTGCTTTGTCTCGATGTTCGCCTTGTCTTCTGGGAATATCATCTGTCTGGCCAATATATACTTTCCCTGGGTAGTCAGGGTTTACACATTCATATATATCTAAATTGCCAAAACCACCTTTAAGAGACGGTGAATTATAATCAATTATTAGCTTATTATGGACCAATACACCAATACCTACAAAATAATTGTGCGTTTTATAAACACTGAGATTATAAGAAGATGTATCAAAATTTTCTTGAAGCGTAATAGAATCGATTGAAATGCTATTTCCATTTATAAGTTTTATTCGCATATCTTTCTTCAATTCACGTGCTTCAATCCATTTAGACTGACTTTCGATCCAAAAAGGATGGCTGCCAGTAGAATAAATAGCGCTATTGCCTGCTACGATCTTATAGAAATGGCGGGTTTTATTTTTCAATACTCTATTTATCTTTCTAATAACTACATTGTCCCTTTCAAAGTCATACGCTAATATACTTTCACCATTCTGCAATTGATCGATTCGCTTTGTGCCTTCCACTGTCCATACCAATGTATCACTTGAAAAACATGGAAGTTCTCCTTTCTTTTCAGGATGTAATATTTGATTTTGACGATTAATTTCTTTCTTTAAAGAATTATTTTCTTTTTTCAAATTGGATATCTCTTCTTTTTTATTTGCGATATCTTTTCTTTGCCGAATTTCTTGCTGTTTTGCCGCTTTCTTTGTCTCATAAGTTCTTGCAGAGTCTCTTTTTTTTCCAAGTCTTTCCAGTCTAGCTTCTTTCTTTTTTATATTTTTTTCAATTTCTTTTATTTTTGCATTGTTTGAATTCATTTTTTGCTTAATTGATTCGATCTTCTGTTTTGCTTTTATTTTTGGATCTGCAGGTGGCTTTATTTCAGGTGGCTTTGATTCAGGTGGCTTTGATTCAGGTGGCTTTGATTCAGGTGGCTTTGCTTTAGGTGGGGCTTTCGCTGGTGCAGCCTTAGGTGGAGCAGATTCATGTACCTTTGGTGGTTCAGCTTTGGCAGCTTTTTCCGCCGCTTCCTTTGCTGCCTTTTCCGCCAGCTGCTTGGCAAGTTCCTTTTCACCCTTCTCAACAAGGCCTTCAAATGGATTAAGGACGCAGGATCAGCAATTGCCAGAAGGTTCAAGCCTGTGATCGATGTG